>RCUK01000250.1_pt1 | contig 58992 bp, 47 predicted proteins | sample 2166381 | NCBI WGS metagenome assembly RCUK01 (sample SAMN09932809, study PRJNA488358) | compost metagenome | isolation source: compost soil in an enriched community | place: Germany: Experimental Botanical Garden | reverse complement strand
TATTCTGTAACTTTATTGTCTTTATCAGTAACGTCAAGTTTTTTACCTGGTTTTAGTTTTCCAAAACCTTCAATAACGTCAATTTTGTTTTTTTTCATTAAGAATTGAACTCCTTTGCTCATTCCTTCAGCAACACCACGGCTGCGTTGAATAACAGCAGGGAAATCTTTATCAAATTCAGAAACTTTCAATCCGTAATCAGAAGCGTGTTTAAGGTAATCAAAAACCTGAGCAGATTTTAAAAGCGCTTTTGTAGGGATACATCCCCAGTTAAGGCAAACTCCACCTAGATTTTCTTTTTCTACTACAGCAGTTTTAAAGCCTAATTGTGAAGCTCTAATCGCTGTTACATATCCTCCAGGACCACTTCCTAAAACAATAACGTCGTATTTCATTTTTTTTGCTTTTAGTATTAACAATCGAATGTGAAGTTTATATTTCCGAAACTCATTTTCGATTTCTTCTTTTGTTATTTGTGATTGCGAATTTAAGGATTTATTTTATATGAACGTCTGAAAATTTGTTTTTACACGTACAGATTTTGGTCTTTTCACAGAAACTTAAGGAATTGTGAATTGCAAATTGTGAATTATGAATTGATTTTTGTGATTTAGTGAGTAATTGTTGGTGGTTTGTAGTTTATAGTTGATGGTTTGTGGTTGATGGTTGTTGGCGAAAAAAAATAAGCCACAGATTATTAGGATTAAAATGATTTTAAAAAAATCTGTGTTAATCTGTGTAATCTGTGGCTATTATAATTTTGTCTCTCTGAGCGAAGTCGAAGAGCATTGTGCGGGCTTCGACTTCGCTCAGCCTGACAGACATTTATTGAGAATTAATAATTAACCATTAACAATTTGCAATTAAATTTTCACGTGTCCCCAGTTTTCTCCGCTGGCAATTCTTCTAATTTGCATTTCGCTTACTCCGAATTGTTTTGCGATCATTTTAAGACGTGTTTTTTGTTCTGGTCTTGCTAGGATTTTCTTGATTAACATCACTTTTGTAGTGGTTAATTTTCGGCCGTCTGCTTTTAGGTTGTGTTCGATTAAGTTCTTTTTTGCCTGAATAACGCGTGGACTTTTGCGGCTGTGCGCCATCATTTCTTGTTTGGTTGCCCATCGAAGATTGCGTACATCATCGTTAGCTCTGTTGTAATCTAAATGCAAAACATAGGTTTGCTCTTCAGAATCTTTTGGAATAAAATATTGAGCAACTAACTTATATAAGAAAAGATATTTATTTACGATTTTATCGTCTTTTTTAACCTTAAAACGGAAAGTTGGATATCCGTCGCTTAACCCTCCTTTAAGAATGCGGCCATTTTCAATTTCATCGGTAAAGCTTATTAATCGACCTCTATTTGAAATGGCGTATCTTAATTGTAATGAGGCATTTATTTCTATTTCTTTGAATTTTTCATCAGGATAAAATCTATTTTGTGGCATTGTCTTTTACATTTGATTTCTATATTCTCAAAGATAAAGAATAAACCAAAAATTTTTGCTATCTACTTGATTGTGAAAGGGCAATTTTATGATTTCTATAACGCTAATTTAACGTTTTAAAGCGTTTTCAGCAGTTTTTAGTCGGATTTTAAATCACAATTTAAGAATACTGCAGTTTTTTAATTTAGAAAACAAATGTCAATTTATAGCTAAATAATTATTAAATTACTGATTCAGCCAGTTTTTGAAGTTATTGACTTCTTTTTTACTGATGAAAAAAACGTCAGATTTGGCTGGAGTAACATTTAAATCAATTCTGGGTCATATGAAAAAAGGGTTCGACTTTAATTAAAAGTCCAACCCTTTTATTTTTAATCTTATCCACTTTTTAAGAGTGTTTTTTTGATTTCTTATTTTGTGTTTAAATGTTTGTAAGATTCTGCAAGGCTAATTTGCTACCGAAAATTGCGAATCGTAGAGGTTTTTGTAATAGCCATCAGTTTTAGTGAGTAATTCTTGATGTGTGCCTTGTTCAACAATTAATCCCTTATCCATTACTACAATTTTATCTGCATTTACAATTGTTGCTAGTCTGTGCGCAATAATAATTGAAGTTCTTCCTTTTGTTATCATTTCTGTCGCACGCTGAATCATTTCTTCAGAATACGTATCGATAGAAGAAGTTGCTTCATCCAAAATCAAAATACTTGGGTTACTCACATAAGAACGTAAAAAAGCAATAAGTTGACGCTGTCCAGACGAAAGCATTACGCCACGTTCTTTTACATCAAAATCATAATTATCTGGCAGGTTCATAATAAAATCATGAACACCAATTTTCTTTGCTGCATCAATTACTTTCTCTCGTGTAATTGCAGGATTGTGCAAAGTAATATTATTGTAAATTGTATCGGCAAACAAAAACACATCTTGTAAAACAACAGCAATTTGTTTTCTTAAAGACGCCAAAGTATAATTTTCGATATTTTCGCCATCAATGCAAATCGTTCCGCTGTTGATTTCGTAAAAACGATTTAATAGATTAATAATCGTAGATTTTCCGGCTCCTGTAGAACCTACAATGGCAATGGTTTGTCCAGCAGAAACCGATAAATCAATTCCTTTTATAACTTCTTCTTCAGGAATATAACTGAAACGAACATCTTTAAAGTCAATTCTTCCATTAAAAACTGGCGCTTCAATTGTTCCTGTATCCTGAATGTGATCTTGTGTGTCGATAATATCAAAAACACGATTGGCAGCAATCATTCCTAATTGCATCTCGTTAAATTTATCCGCAATTTGTCTTAACGGATTAAACAGCATTCCGATAAACATTGTATAGGAGAATAAATCTCCAAAAGTCGTAAAATGATCTCCATTCAAAATTCTAAATCCGCCATAAACTACGACCAAACCTAAAGTAATAGACGAAATAATATCAGCAATCGGGAAAAAGATCGAGTTGTACAAAATCGTTTTAATCCAAGCTACTCTATGTTTGTTGTTGATTTCTTTAAAGTTTTCGGCTTCGATTTTTTCACGGTTAAAAAGCTGAACTATTTTCATTCCCGTTACACGTTCCTGTACAAATGAGTTCATGTTGGCAATCTGCGTTCTTACTTCTTCAAAAGCCACCTGCATTTTGCGTTGGAAAATTCTCGTAACATAAACCAAAATGGGCATAGCAATTACTACAATCCAAGTCAGTTTCCAGTTCATGTAAAACATAAAAATCAAAACCACTACCATTTTCATCAAATCGCTTATAATCATAAACAGACCTTGGCTGAAAATGCGAGCAATAGACTCAATATCCGAAACAGCTCTTGTAACCAATTGCCCAACCGGAACCAAATCAAAATACTTCATTCTGAAACTCAAAATGTGCTGAAAAAGTTTGGTTCGAATATCTTTTACAATATCCTGTCCGAGCCAGTTTGCCCAATAGACAAAGTAGAATTGAGAAAAAACCTCCATTAGTAAAACCACGCCCATTAAAACGATATACATTAGTAAACCCATTTTGTCATGAGTTTTAATGTACCCGTCAACCGTTTCTTTAAGTAAATAAGGACGAAGGGCTGCAAAAATAGACAGCGAAATTGCAAAAACAATTACGCCGTAATAACGCCATTTATAAGGGCGGGTATATTTTAAAATCCGTTTGAATAATCCGGTATCGAATGCTTTTGCTTTCATTTATTTTTAGGAGCTGTTTCCTGCTTTCCGTTACAAGTTTTTCTCAAAAATATGTTTTTGTTTAATTTTTATAAAGCTTCCGTTGGTCGCTTCATAAAAATTACAAAAACTATATTTTTTTTTCAAAAAAGCTTTTCACTTCAATCAGGGCTATTAAATGTAATCGTAATAAATATTGGTCAAATATAAACCATGTGCTGGGACAGAAAACCCAGCTTTTTCTCTGCTTTTGCTGGCAATAATATTTTCAAAATCTGCCAATGTGATTTTATGCAATCCTATATTAATCAAGGTTCCCACAATTGCGCGAACCATATTTCTTAAGAAACGATTTGCCGAAATGGTAAAAATCAGTTTTTCGTTTTCTTGTTTCCAATAGGCCTCAAAAATCGTGCAATCAAATGTGTTTACATCAGTATTAACTTTTGAAAAACACTGAAAATCGGTATGTTTCAATAATAATTGAGCCGCTTGATTCATTAAATTTACATCCAGTTTTTGCGTAACATACCAGCTCAATTCCTGTAAAAACGGATTTTTTACTGTGTTTATATGATATTCATAAGTTCGTTTGGTTGCATCAAATCGGCAATGCGCATCATCGGGAACCAAAATAATATCAAAAATAGCAATGTCTTTTGGTAAATACGAATTCAGTTTATAAACCAAAACCGGAATATCTAATGTTTTTTCGGTATCAAAATGCCCGTACATTTCGCTCGCATGAACGCCAGTATCTGTTCTTCCTGCACCCATAATGCTTATCGTTTCGTTTAATAAAACCGAAAATGCCTTATTTAAAGTTTCCTGAACAGAAGAAGCGTTTGGCTGTATCTGCCAGCCATGATAATGTGTTCCGTTATAAGCAAATTGAATAAAATATCTCACTGTAGAGGTTCAAAGGTTCAGAGTTGCAAAGGTACAAAGGTTTTTTTAAAAGATGCTAAGATTCTGAGATGCTAAGGTTCTAAGTTCTTTCTTTTTTAGTTGCAAAGAGACAAAGGCTCAAAGTTGCAGAGGTTTTTTCGTTGTGTATATCTGTAGAGACGCACTGCAATGTGTTTAATGTAAGATTGGAAAATAACTAAATTTGAAGATAGGACGAAATGAGGCTGTCTTAAAAGTTGAGATAACCTCTTTTTAATGGGTAGCTATCGGGGAAATTTTCCATTTATGCTATTCTCTAAAACTTAATTTTGTTTTTGAGATAGTCTCTGTTGTTTTATTTATACGCATTTATATTCAAATATAGCCCGTGGTTTTAACCATGGGAACGTGCGAGGAGGAATTTCATTGTGTTCCTGTGGTTAAAACCACAGGCTCTGTTTTGAACTTCTAGGTGGAATAACCTCTTTTTTTATTCTGTAATTATCGAAGCAATTTTCAATTTATACTATTCTCTACAACTTGATTTTGCTTTTGAGACAGCCTCCTCTACAGAAAACCTTTGTACCTTTGTGCCTCTAAACCTTTGAATCTTTCTAAAAAAAATGACCAAAATCCTCTTACTTTCCGATACCCACAGCCACGTCGATGATACTATTTTAAAATATGTTGCTCAGGCAGATGAGGTTTGGCATGCGGGAGATATTGGAGATTTGAGTGTTACAGATGCTATTAAAAAGCTAAAACCTTTAAGGGCCGTTTACGGAAATATAGATGATGCCAAAGCACGATTAGAGTTTCCGTTAAATAATCGTTTTTCATGCGAAAATGTTTCAGTTTGGATTACGCACATTGGCGGTTATCCTGGAAAATACAATCAGAATATTAGAGAAGAATTGGCTTTGAATCCTCCTAAATTATTTATCTGCGGGCATTCGCATATTTTGAAAGTTATGTTTGATAAAAAGCACAATTTACTTCACATGAATCCGGGTGCGGCCGGAAAAAGCGGTTTTCATAAAGTAAGAACCATGCTTCGATTTGTAATTGATGATGATAAAATTAAAGATCTAGAAATTATCGAAATAGGAGAGAAGTAATTAATGTGGCAACGGAATCTGGATTTTTATTTTGGTTCCCAGATTTTCTTTTGAAACAATTGATAAAGAACCTTTGTATTTTTTAATTCTCGCCCTAATTCTGTTTAGGCCAAAACCTTCAGCATCATTTAGTTTTTGGGTTTTAAAACCAATTCCGTCATCGTGAATACGAAGGATTAATTGATTTTCTTTTTCGTTCAAAGAAAGTTTTGCCTTTTGGGCATTACTATGTTTGGTAATATTGCTGAATAGTTCGCTGACAATGAAATAAATCTTCATTTCAAATTTTTCGACATATCTTCTGCTTGACGGGATGGAGCTTGAAAATTCAAATTCAATGGCAGAATTAGAATTCTTTTCGCATAAATCTTCTAAAGCGTAAATTAATCCAAAACGAACCAAAAGCGAAGGGACAAGATCGTGAGACATATCTCGTAAGAGTTCATGTGCTTCAGAGAGAATAGACTTTGCTTTTTGTATTTCGTCTGATTTAATATTGTGTTGTGCTGTATAAGTGTTTAAATGCAATCCTACAGAGGACAAAAGAGAATTAATATTGTCGTGCAGAAAAGAAGCAATTTTTTTGTGTTCTACTTCTTGAGAATCAATGCCAGAATTAATAATATCAAGAAGGATTTTTTGTTTGGTGTCTTTTTCGTTTTATCTTTTGTTTTAGTTTGTTATTCTGATATAAAAAATAAAACAAAAGAAAAATGATAACGGTAAGTATGATCGATAAACTGACGATTTTTTTGTTTCGTAACTGTTCTGATTTAGGAAGATTATTAAATGCAGTTTTGCCGTTGATTTCAGTTTGCGGAACTTTTGCCAAGCCTTGGGGTAGTGCAATACTATTTCCTTCAAAAATAAACAGAAAAAGGAGAGGAGCAAAGAACTTTAGACGAATCATAGAAGCAATTTTAAGGATTAACCAAATTGTTTTTGAGAGCATATTTTACCAAACCTATTGTGCTTTTTATATTAAGCTTTTTCATAATATTTTTGCGATGCGTTTCGACAGTATGTGAGCTGATAAAAAGTTTTTCACTGATTTCTTTTCCGCTATATTCTAAAGCTATTAAAATAATGATTTCAATCTCTCGTCGGCTTAAAACCGGATTTTCTATGATTATAGTTGAATTCAGTTTTGGGTTGTCTCTAAAAGTATTGAAGATTTTCTCTCTCACGCTGTCACTAAAGTATTCCTGTCCTTGATAAACGGCTTCAACAGCTTCGATAATATTTTCGCCGGCGCAGTTTTTTGTCAAATAACCTTTTGCGCCTAGTTTCATGACTTCTTTAATAATTTTTAGATCATCATAACTGGATAAGATAATGACTTTGCAAGGTAGTTGTTTTTCGTTAAATTCTTTCAGCGTTTCAATGCCGTCTTTTTTGGGCATGCTGATATCTAAAATTAAAACATCGGCTTCGTCTTTCACAACATCATTATAGACAGTGGTGCCGTCTAGTGAAGTTCCTGCTACTTCAAAGTTTGAAACGGTTTGAAGTAAGTTGGATAATCCATCAATTAAGACCTGATGATCATCTGCAAGATGAATCCTTATTTTTGGTGTCATGATTATTTGAATTTGAAAATACAAATTTATCACGTAAATCACATTCGGATTGTGCTCTTTAGGCTTGATTTATAATATAATAGGGTAAAAAAAAACCCGAATCAAAATTCGGGTTCTTCTTCGCACAAAATAAACTAAGTTTATAGGTTTACCTCAAACGATCAACAGATTTTACAAGATCTTCGTCCTTTTTGATGGCCTTATTAGCTAAAACTAATAACACGATAGCGACAATTGGCATGAACATCCCAATACCTTTCTCAGAGACCTCAGTCCCTCCAGATAAATTTAGTGATCGATATACAAATAATCCTAATAAAATTAAATTTAATATGATGTTCAGTCTGTTTAACACAAACTGATTTTGTCTCTTTTTGAATGAAATAATACTGATAATACTAAGCATAGTAGTTAAACCTAATAAAATAGTATAAAGCTGATCCTGCATAAAAAAGAAAGGCTTTCCTGCACTAGTTGTCCAAAGCGGAACAAAAAGCATTAAAATGCCAGTTGCAGCAAAAGCTAGAAATAAATATACAGTCTGAATTCTTTGTATCATGGCCTAAAAATGTTTTACAAAAATATATTTTCTTTTTTTAAAATACTATTGTATGATAAAATTTTATTCGTATTATTGCATCATAATACCGTAAGCACTTCATACTGCGGTCAATTCAAATTAATTATCTACCTATTCTTTTTACAGTATTCCTTAAAATAATTAAATTCATAGAACATTCATGTTTGATATTTCTGCATTAAAAGAAATGAAGCTTTCTGAGCTTCAAGAAATAGCTAAGTTAGCTAAAACAATAAAGATTACTGGTGTCAAAAAAGAGACTTTAATTAGTCAGATTTTAGCACACCAAGAGAGCACTAATGCGCCAGCTCAAGCTTCTCAAACAGAAGTAGTTTCTGATGCTAAAGAAGATAAACCAAAGCGTGCCAGAATTGCTCCAGCCAAAACAAAAGCAGCAAATACCAAAAATACTCCCGTTTTAGAATTTGATAAAGTAGAGGAAACTGTTCAAAAAAACGATACTGCAAATACAGCTGAGCCAATTGCAGAAACGGCGGCAGTAGAAACGCAAGAGAATAAATCACCAGCAGCAAAAAAAGAGCCTAAAGTTGTAAAATTCAGCAAATCGGCATACGAGAAAAAAGTTGCTCTTAAAAAAGAGAAAGAGGCTGTAAAAGAGGTTCCTGCAGAGGAAACCGCAGAAGCTGCTCCATCAGAGCCAACTACTTCTGAGCCAACAGCCGAAACAGCTGAGAAAACTCCACAAACTGCTCCTGTAAAAAAGATCAATCCGAATCAGAATAAAAACCAGAACCAAAATCAAAACCCGAATCAGAATCAAAATCAAGGCGGGAATGGCAATGGAAATGGGAATCACAACAACCAAAACCCTAATCACAAGAATAAAAAGAATAATAATTTCAGAGATTCAGATTTTGAATTTGACGGAATTATCGAAAGCGAAGGTGTTCTTGAAATGATGCCTGACGGTTACGGATTTTTGCGTTCATCAGATTATAATTATTTAGCTTCTCCAGACGATATTTATTTATCAACTTCACAAATCAGATTGTTTGGTTTAAAAACTGGAGATACTGTAAAAGGTGTGGTTCGTCCGCCAAAAGAAGGTGAGAAGTTTTTCCCTTTGGTTCGTGTATTAAAAATTAACGGTCACGATCCGCAAGTGGTTCGCGATAGAGTTTCTTTCGAGCACTTGACACCAGTTTTTCCTTCAGAAAAATTTAAATTAGCCGAAAAAGGCAGCTCTATTTCAACCAGAATTATAGATTTGTTTTCGCCAATAGGTAAAGGCCAGCGTGGTATGATCGTTGCACAGCCTAAAACTGGTAAAACAATGCTTCTTAAAGATATTGCAAATGCAATTGCAGCCAACCATCCAGAAGTTTATTTGATTGTTCTTCTTATTGACGAACGTCCTGAGGAGGTTACAGATATGCAAAGAAGTGTTCGTGGAGAGGTTATTGCTTCTACTTTTGATAGAGAGCCACAAGAACACGTAAAAATCGCAAATATCGTTCTTGAAAAAGCAAAACGTTTAGTAGAATGCGGTCACGATGTAGTGATTTTATTAGACTCTATTACACGTTTAGCAAGAGCTTATAACACAGTTCAGCCAGCATCTGGAAAAGTATTAAGTGGAGGTGTTGATGCCAATGCATTGCAAAAACCAAAACGTTTCTTTGGAGCGGCTAGAAATGTAGAAAACGGTGGTTCTTTAAGTATCATTGCAACTGCATTAACAGAAACGGGTTCTAAAATGGACGAAGTTATCTTCGAAGAGTTTAAAGGAACTGGTAATATGGAATTACAATTAGATCGTAAGATAGCTAATAAACGTATTTTCCCTGCAATCGATCTTACATCGTCTAGTACACGTCGTGACGATTTATTGTTAGATGAAAAAACATTACAAAGAATGTGGATTATGCGTAAATATCTATCAGATATGAACCCAGTAGAATCTATGGATTTTGTAAACGATCGTTTCAAGAAAACCAAAAATAACGAAGAGTTTTTGATTTCTATGAATGACTAAGAAAAGTTGCTAAGGTGCTGAGATGCTAAGATTCTAAGGTTTTTAGCTTTGAGTGAATTAGTAAATCAAGATATAACATAAAAAAAGGATGAGTAAAACTCATCCTTTTTTTATGACCGTTCCTAAAAGAAACCTTAGAATCTTAGCATCTCAGCACCTTAGTATCTTAAAAAGAACTATTTCTTATCAACTACCGGTCTATTTTCTCTATTAGCTAAATCCCAAGCTACGACAAAAGCCAGTTTAGTTCTTTTGGTTAAAGCGTCGTATTCAATTTTTTGAGGTTCGTCACCTTTTCCGTGGTAATCTTCATGAACTCCGTTGAAGAAGAAAACAGCTGGAATACCGTGCTTTGCAAAGTTGTAATGGTCAGAACGCTCATAGAAATGGTTTGGATCTTTTGGATCATTAAATTTAAAATCTAAGTCCATTTTAATGTATTTGTTATTTTCAGCTACAACAGCATTGTGTAAATCAGAAGATAATCTGTCAGCACCAATTACATAAACGTAGTTGTTTGTATTTGAATGCTCCACATCACGGCGTCCGATCATATCGATGTTGATATCGGCAATTGTATTTTCGATTGGAAACAATGGATTTTCAGAATAATAACGTGATCCATGTAAGCCATGTTCTTCGCCAGTTACGTGAAGAAACAAAATAGAACGTTTTGGACCATGACCTTGTTTTTTAGCTTTAGCAAAAGCTTTCGCCATTTCAATAACTGCGACAGTTCCAGAACCGTCATCATCAGCTCCATTGTAAACTTCGCCGTCTTTAATGCCAACGTGATCGTAGTGTGCAGAAATTACCAAAACTTCATTTGGTTTTTCAGAACCTTCAATATAAGCCCAGATGTTTTCTGAATCAGGAAGGTTTTGATTGCGTCTTGCATTCATAAATGCAGCAGGAACAGGCTGATAGAAGTCTGAAGCTCCTTTTGGAAAAGAAATGCCACTTTTTTTGTATTGCTCAATCATGTAAAGGCCTGCTTTTTTCTGTCCTTTAGAACCAGTTTCGCGTCCTTCCATTTCATCTGAAGCAATCGTATAAAGCATTGTTTTAAGATCTTTTTCGCTGATCGCCTTAATATATTTTGAAGGGTCCGAATTGTCTTTAGATGCTGTCGACTGCGTCGTTTTACAAGAATACGCAGTAACAATTAAAAATAAAATGAGTATTTTTTTCATTTCTTATAGTTAGTGTAAATTAATAAAGGTATAAAGAACGTATAAAGTGAGTAAAAATAGGATAAAAAGAGAATTTATTATAAACAATAGAAAGCTTTTTATAAAAGACACTATTCTTGACTCGCCGTAAAAACGGTGGTGTGCAGGGTAAAAATAATAGCACATCCAAATGGTTCCTGCAAATGTTGTAATTGATGATATAAAAGAAAGCGGACTATCTTCTCCAAAAAGCCCAATTATTCTTTCGATGATAAACATGATGAGAAAAATCAGTAGTAGGAAAGAAAAATAGTGGAGCGTGAAAATGCCATGATCAAAATAATACCATTTCTTTTTGCTGTGGAAAAGCCACAAGAAAAAAGCAAAAAATGGCATTATAATAAAGAGGATTTTAGGAAGATTATGAAAGAACGATTCAACAAATTTTTCATAAATCTCTTTTTTAGTGTATTTTTCCGTGACGTGTATTGCTTTTTCAGTAAACCAATAAGAAGAAGCATTCAGCTTCTCATTTTCTTTTCCATATTTCTGAATCGAATCAATTTCTTTCATCGTTTTAAAATGGAAATATTTTTTGTCGTCCTTTCTGCTTATATTTAAGCTGTCAGTAGCCTTAGAGAGTTCTTTGTTAAGCGCTTCTTCACTTTTATCAATTTTTTCACCTACATTGTTTGGAAACATAGCAATTAACAAAAATGTAATAAAACTTATAAAAATGTAAAGTCGAACCGGTGCAAGATAAGACAAACGTTTTCCCGAAAGGTATTCTTTTGTAAGTGTAGACGGTTTGAACAGCAGATTTTTTATTGTTTTCCAAAAAGCATTTTCGTAATGCGTTAAATCTTCAAAGAAATGAACAAATAAATGATGGAAAGTTTTTCGGCTATCGCTGTTTTCTTGTCCGCAGTTCGGGCAGTATTTTTGTTCTACAACATGCCTGCAGTTTAGACAAGTTTTGTCTTCTCTAATTTTATTATGTGACATTGGTCTATGTTAATTGGTTTGTTCTGGTAGTTTTTAAGATTATTTTTTCAGGACTTCGTTTAAGAAAAGCTGTAAATGGTCAAAAGACCTTTTTGCAGCAACAGCATTGTATGCAGCACCTTTAGAATTATCATTTCCTGCTTCGGGATTTGTAAAAGAGTGAACAGCATTTGCATAATAAATCATTTCCCAGTCTGCTTTGCCATCACGCATTTCCTGCTGAAAAGCTGTAATTTCGTCTTTTGAAACAAACGGATCGTCAGCTCCATGGCAAATAAGAACTTTTGTAGCAATTGGTTCATTTTTTCTACTCGCATCTTTTCCTAAACCGCCGTGAAAGGAAGCAATACCTTTTACATTCAAATGTCCGCGGGCAGCTTCAAGAACACCGCTTCCTCCAAAGCAATATCCTATGGCAACAATATTATCGGCATTTGCACCAGATTTAACTAATTCTTTCAAAGCAGCGTCAATACGTTTTTGATACGCTTCGAAATTTGTTTTATAAAAACCAGCTTGTTTTCCTGCTTCACCAGTATTTTTAGGATAATTTCCTTCGCCATAAATATCGGCGATGAAAACATGATAGCCCAATTTAGATAATTCTTCTGCGATTCCTTTAGAAGCATTGTCAATTCCTAGCCATGCCGGTAAAAGTAAGATTCCTGGATTGTTACTGCTTTTTTTAGCAGATTTTATAAATAAGCCGTTTAGCTGCTGGCTTCCTTCTGTATATTTTACTGGTTTTAATTGCGCATTCATAAGATTTGAAAATAAGATTGCACTGAATAAAATGATTATGGAGTTTTTCATGATTTCTTCAATTTTTAACAAATATCAGAAATATTATGTTACAAAAAAACCTCACAAGTAAATTCTTGTGAGGTTTGTAACCAATACTTTGAAAGAATGTTTTTTCTTTTTTATAAGGATATATTTCGTTTAAAAGCGCAACCCAATTCTACAATAGAATCGGTCTTGTCAATGCCAGGGATTCCATCTATTTTTTCGTAAAGAATGCGGCGCATGTGCTCATGATTTTTAGCTATGATTTTTATATAAAGCGTAAAAGAGCCTGTTACATAATAACATTCGGTAATCTCAGGAATTTCTTTAAGCGCTTCAATAATTCTTTCAGAATCTGAATCTTTGTTTAGTGTAAGTCCCGTAAAAGAAGCCCAGTCATAGCCAATTTTCTTTTCCTGAATAATAGGTTTAATGCCGCCAATCACACCTTGTTCAATCATTCTGTTAATGCGCTGATGCACCATTGTATTTGATATTTTAAGATTTGTGGCGATGGCAGAAAAAGCCATTCTTCCATCTTTTTCTAATTCTTTAAGAATACTAATATCAAATTCGTCTAATAATTCCATTCAGTAAAAATCGTTTAAAATTGAGTTTTTTGCGATTTATAAAAGTAATTCTTTTTTTTAATAAAATATCATCTAATCATACTTCTCAAAAAAATAAATATGCCTTTTTCTAAGTGATTTAATTTAAGTTTTGACTTTTATTTTGTTATATTTAAGTCAAAATATTGTTTTTTGAATTGTTATTTGTTTAAATTTAATATTTTTGTGGAAATAAAAAGCATATTATGATAAGTACAGAAAAAACACTTTCATCAAAATCAGAAGTTTTGATTGAAAAAGAAAACAAATATGGAGCTCATAATTACCATCCGCTTCCTGTAGTTTTAGAACGAGGAGAAGGTGTATATGTATGGGATGTTGACGGAAAGAAATATTATGATTTTTTATCTGCTTATTCGGCGGTAAATCAAGGTCATTGCCATCCTAAAATTGTGAATGCAATGGTTGAGCAGGCACAAAAACTGACTTTGACTTCTCGTGCTTTTTACAACGATAAATTAGGAAATTACGAAGAATATGTAACGAAATATTTTGGTTTCGATAAAGTTCTTCCGATGAATACTGGTGCTGAAGCGGTTGAAACAGCCTTGAAAATTTCAAGAAAATGGGCTTATGAAGTAAAAGGAATTCTTGAAAATCAGGCGCAGATTATTGTGTGTGAGAATAATTTTCACGGAAGAACTACAACTATCATTTCATTTTCAAATGATGAAACGGCTCGTAAAAACTTCGGACCTTTTACCGACGGTTTTATCAAAATCGAATATGATAATTTAGAAGCTTTAGAAAACGCTTTAAATTCATCTAAAAATATTGCTGGATTCTTGGTTGAGCCAATTCAAGGTGAAGCAGGGGTTTATGTTCCTTCTGAAGGTTATTTAGCGAAAGCGAAAGCACTTTGCGAAAAACACAATGTTCTTTTTATTGCAGATGAAGTGCAGACAGGAATTGCGCGTACAGGAAAATTATTGGCCGTTCATCACGAAAATGTGCAGCCAGATGTTTTAATTTTAGGGAAAGCGATTTCTGGTGGAGTTTATCCAGTTTCTGCAGTTTTATGTAATGATGAAATCATGAATGTGATTAAACCAGGACAGCACGGTTCTACTTTTGGAGGAAATCCTGTTGCTGCAGCTGTTGCTATTGCAGCTCTTGAGGTTATTAAAGACGAAAAACTAGCTGAAAATGCAGAACGTTTAGGCGTTATTTTAAGAGATGGATTAAATAAAATTGCTGAAAAGAATAGCTTAATTACGCTGGTACGCGGAAAAGGGCTTTTGAATGCAATTGTAATCAATACAGATGAAGAATCTGATTTGGCTTGGGAAATCTGTTTAAAATTTAGAGACAACGGATTATTAGCAAAACCAACCCACGGAAACAAAATTAGACTGGCTCCGCCTTTGGTAATGACCGAAGAACAGATAAAAGAATGTCTTGAGATTATCGAGAAATCTTTGAATGAGTTTAAATAATTCTTCCTATATAATTTAAAAATAAAAAGCAGCAAATTACTTGCTGCTTTTTTTGTAGACCATTTTTGTTTTAAAAAGCGACTGCTATTGCAACAATCGCTTTTTGTTATAATTACTAAAATATCAAAAAAGTAATTATTTTTTTAATGGAGCGCCGCCCGGCATTGTTTCTTGTTTCAACTTAAATTTGCTGTACTCTACGACTCCTGTTTTATCTGCCCAGTCAAAATATTTTGCAGAAAGCTCATTTACAATTCCAGGATTTTGAGCTGCCACATTTGTAGTTTCTCCTCGATCTGTTTCAAGATTGTAAAGTTCCCATTCATAAGAAGGGTAAATAGAAACCAGTTTCCATTTTCCTTCACGAACGGCTCTGTTTCCAGCTCTTTCCCAAAATAAAGGCGCGCCACGATTTACTTCGGAAGCATTGTCGAATAAAACAGGCAACAAACTTTTACCAGGAAGCGGATTAGAATTTACACCATTCAAATTTTTTGGATATTCAATTCCGGCCAATTCGTAAAAAGTAGGAGCAAGGTCTATAATATGCCCAGTTCCTTTATCGATTCTTCCCGCTTTAATTTTGGATGGAAACCAAGCAATAAACGGCGAGCTGAAACCGCCTTCGTGCATATTATTTTTGTATTGCTGTAAAGGAGTATTCGATAAATAAGCCCAGTTTTGCTCCTGATAATCAAATGATCCAGAAGTTCCTACGGGTCCGTCATTTCGAACTAAACTTCTCCCTAACGGATTATAAGTATTAAATCCGCCTTGAGCGCCATTATCAGAAATAAAAATAATCAATGTGTTTTTATCTTTTTTCAGTTCTTTCAGCTTATTCAAAACTTTACCCACGTTCTGATCCATATTGTCTACCATTGCAGCATAAACTTCCATTTTTGCTTTCCAGAATTGTTTTTCATCATAAGTCAGTTTGCTCCATTCTGGAACTTCAGGATCTTTTGCCGAAACAGTTTGATTTGCTGGCAAGATGCCATTAGCTTTTAATTTCTCAATTCGCTTTTCTCTTAAAACATCCCAGCCTTCATCAAATTTACCCCTGTATTTTGCAATATCAACAGGTTTTGCTTGTAGTGGCCAATGCGGAGCTGTAAATGCCAAATACAAAAAGAAAGGTTTGTTTTCTTTGTTTTGTTCTTCTAAGAAAGTGACCGCATTATTACCAATTTCATCTGTAAAATAATAAGAATCATCTTTTGGGTGCAGTTCTTCGTTATTGCGAATTAATTTTACGGGATAAGGCGTTTTTCCAAAAGGCAAAGGTTTGGTGTCAAAATAATTAGAAGCTCCTTTTAAGATGCCATAAAACTTATCAAAACCTCTTTGATTCGGCCATTGCGCTTGATCTTCAGAACCAACATGCCATTTTCCTGATAAAAGTGTGCTGTATCCGCCTGAGCGAAAGACTTCACCTAAAGTTAGAGATTCTTTGTTTAAATAACCTTGATAAGCGGGTAATCCCAGATTGACATCAAAAAAACCTACGCCGGCTTTATGCTGATATTGTCCGGTCAATAAAGAAGCTCTTGTCGGCGCACAAATGGAATTATTGTAAAATTCGCGAAGACGCGTTCCTTCTTTTGCCAATCGATCTAGATTTGGAGTGCTAATTTCGGAACCGTAATTTCCTAAATCTGAATATCCCATATCATCTACCATAATCAAAATGATATTTGGTTTTGATGAATTATTCTGTGCATTCGATGGGTAAAAACTAACCGTTGCAGATGCAAGAAAAGACAATAAAATGTTTTTTAGTTTGGTATTCATGGTATTGTTTGGATGTTAATTTTCATTGGCTTTTATTTATTGAAAAGTAAAAAAGCAATAAAAAGGGTAATAATAATATTGAATAGTTGTGCAATTAAGAAGGCAAATAAAGGCTTCCTGCTATTGTTTTGAAGTAAATCTTTAAAATTGGTTTCTAAGCCTATACTTGTAAAAGCTAGTGCAAACCAAACTCCCTGTAGATTTTTCAGATTGTCTTTGACAGTATCTCGAAATTCTGGGCTTATAAAAAAAGAAAATAGGATGGAGGCTAAGATAAAACCGATAACAAATTTAGGAAAACGTTCCCAAATGACTTTTAAAGTCGGTTTAGATATTGCTTCAGAGGAATTGTTATGGGTGTAAGTCCAATAAATTGAAATAGCAAAAGCGGCTAATCCTAATAGTACATTTTGCGAAAATTTTACAATTGTGCTAATTTTTAATGCTGTTTCTCCAACCAAAGTTCCAGAAGCCACAACTGCACCAGAAGTATCAATGCTTCCTCCAAGCCAAGCACCAGTAACTTCTTCAGGGAAATTAAAATATTTAGCAATAATAGGCATGAAAATCATCATTGGAATTGCAGTGACCAAAACGATCGAAATTACATAAGATAATTTTTTTGAATCGCCTTTGATCGCTCCCGAAGTTGCAATCGCAGCAGAAACGCCACAGATAGAAACGGCACTTGAAATCATCATGGTTAATTCGTCGTCGACTTTTAGTTTCTTGCAAAGCCAGAAGGCAAAATACCAAACCGACAAAACAACAATCAAAGCTTGAATTAAACCTAATGAACCTGCTTTTAGAATATCAGAGAAAATAACACTGGTTCCTAATAAAACCAATCCGATTTTGACAAATAATTCGGTCGATAAAGCAGCACGAAACCATTCTGGAAGTTTAAAGAAATTACCAATTGCTAAACCAATTGTCAAACTGAAAATTACAGCTTCTAAATTGATGGATTTTATTGCCGAATTTCCTGCCAGAATAAGTGCAATCAATGTTAAAAGATAAACGAATGGAAAAGTAAACAAAAAATATTTGACTGATTTTCCAATTAAAAAAACGCCAAAAGACCCAATAGCAATTAGATATAAAAATTGTATAAAAAGAATTTTTAGGTTAGTGAAATCAAATATGTTTTTGAATAAATCGGAACTGTTTGACCAATTGAAAATGGGTATTTCTGGGAGAAATATAAAAAGGGAAATTCCAATAATAAGAAAGCCTAGAATTACTACAGTCCAATCTTCGTGAATAGTAAATTTTATTGAGGTTGACATTAAGGGTTGAATTAATTCTTTTTCGAGAATGTTAGTTGAATTGCCTCCAGCTTTAGCTGGAGATAAAAAAATATTAGTAAATAGGCTTTAGCCGAATAAAAAGTTTGGCTAAAGCCTTTCTATATTTTGAATTTTAAACCTCCAGCTAAAGCTGAAGGCAATTGATTTTCAGACTTAACCCGACAGGTTTTAAAAACCTGTCGGGTTTGTAGAATACTTTTTATTATAAATCAACAAAGTACTTTTGTTTTCCAAAGTCGAATTCATAATAAGTTAAATTTGGCCAAAGCGGTTTGATTAATCCTTTTTCCCAAGTTTGCAGCGCAGTTTGCAATTCTTTTACTTTTTCAGGATTTAGTCGTGAGAGGTCTTTCGTTTCCGATTTATCTTTCGCAAGATTGTACAGCCATTTTTCATGCGTTTTTCCGCTAATGATTAATTTCCAGTCGCCGCTTCGAACCGCTTTTGCATCGCCAGAACGCCAATATAAATCTTTATGGGCGACTTTATTTTCATTTACTGTTTTAACCAAATCAACACCATCATAAACTCTGTCTTTTGGTAGATCAGAGCCAATCGCTGCTGCAATGGTTGTAAAAAAATCTAAAGTACTTACAGACTGTTTATAAACCGTATGAGGTTTGATTTTTCCCTTCCACGAAAGTGCAAAAGGAACATTGATTCCGCCTTCGAAATGAGAAAATTTCCCGCCTTTAAGTGGAGCATTTGTTGTAGCAAAAGTATAATCGGCACCGCCGTTGTCACTTGCAAAAATGATTAAAGTATTATCTTCTAATCCTTCTTTTTTGACTTTTTCGCGAATTCTTCCAATAGCATCATCCAAGGCACTAATCATAGCAAAATAAACACGCTTGTTTTCGTCTTTAACATTGGGGAAACGATCGTAATATTTTTTGCGAACCTGAAACGGCGTATGAGGCGCATTAAATGGAATGTAAAGTAAAAAAGGCTTGTTTTTATTTTTATCAATAAAAGCCTCAGCTTCTTCAGCAAATTTTTCGGTTAAATAGGTCTTTTCATCAATGATTGTGGTATCTCGGCGAATTTGCCCAATTCCAACTCGACCTTTTCCCCAAATGGTTTTGTCGGTAAAATCTTTATGATGATGATTGATAATATCCGGATTATCATCTTCTGGAGCATAAAGTGAGAAAGCCTGATAAAATCCGTAATGATAATCGAAACCGCGATCTAAAGGGAAAAATCCTTTGTTATGGCCTAAATGCCATTTTCCAATTATTCCTGTGCTGTAACCTTGTCTTTTTGCCAAATCTGCAAAAGTGATTTCCGATTTTGGTAGTCCTTGCGTTGCAATAGAAGCATCATTTGGATAATCGATTTTGTTATTCAATCTCCAATTGTCTGTTTCAATTAAATAATTAAAAGCATAATATTCCAGATTGTTTTTAGGATAGCGATCGCCTGGCTGATATTCATGTCCAAAACGTTCCTGATATCTTCCTGTAATTAATCCCGCTCTAGATGGCGAACAAATTGATGCCGAAGCGTAACCGTCTGTAAAAGTTGCACCAGATGCCGCTAACGAATCGATCTGTGGAGTTGGAGTCGATTTTCCACCGTAGAGCGAAATATCGTATTTGCCCAAATCATCTGCCAGAAGGATAATGATATTGGTCTTTTTTCCAGAAATAGAATCTTTAGGTTTTGAATCTAAAAATTCCTTTTTTCCTTCTGCTAATTTTGGATCTTCTTTGATTAAGATTCCATAGGTATTAATCGGCCAGAATAAAAAAGCCGCAATCAGAAAAATTAGTAGAATTGGAATTATAAATTTTTTATTGAATTTGAAGTTTGCCATGATTTTTTGGTTTATTGATTATTTAGCTAAAGCAACATCCACTTCATTTTTCAAATCGGTTATGCCTTCTTTCTTGAAAATAATTTTTCCGTTTTCATACAAGATTAAAGTCGGAAAAACTTTTACTGTTTTTAAATCGGCAATAACCTGCGGACTGTCTTCTAACTCAATTTCTAGAATTTTTAAATTAGAACCGTATTCGGATCTGATGGTTTCCAGAATTGGTTTAACCTTTTTACAAGGCCCACAATATTTCGAACCGATATCAACTAAAACGGTTTTATTTTCAGCAATAATTTTATTGAATTCGGCTAATGATAATTTACTTTTTAGATTAGAATAAAAAGGTTTTCCGTTTCCAATCCAATTTGCAATTCCGCCTTCTAAACTATAGGCTTCTGAGAAACCATTTTTTAATAATTCTTTTTCTAAAGCAACACTTCTTCCAGCTCCGATCGAATAGATAAAAACAGGTTTAGATTTATCCAATTTCGCGACAGATTGTGCATAGTTTTGAGATTGAAGATTAAAGTTTACAGCACCTTCAATATGATTTAAAGCAAATTCTTCTGAAGTTCTAGCATCAACGATCTGTGGATTTTTTTGGCTTTTTATTTTCGAATAAAATGAATCTAACGATAAAGAACTGTGGTTTTCATTTTGCGAAAAAGCAGCAACTGCCCAAAAGAAGGCAATTGCTGTCAAACTAGTTTTTAAGATTTGATTTTTCATCTTAAGAAGTATTAAACTTGTTCTAAAACTGGGGCAGGAGTTTCTTCTAAAGCTACCTTAGGTTTTGACGGAAGTGATAATACGCCTTCGGCAAGAGAACTTCCTTCTTTTTTGGATTTAAAAATTGGCCAAAGGAACTGAGCGTACCACTCTTCTTGTTTGTATGATTTTGTTCCGAATGATTTTGGATATTTACGTGTTATTAGTCCGGTTCCGAAAATGATATCCCAGATAAAAAACATATTTCCAAAGTTTCCTTTAAAATGACCAACACCATCTCCGCTTGTATCTGCATGATGCGCTTGATGCGTCGCAGGAGTAGAAATCAGTCTTTCTAAAACCCATGCAATTGGATGCAATACTTTGTATTTGTAAAAAGGTTTATCCCATGGAATGCTTGAATGCGCTCCCAAAGTGATGAAACTTTTGATTACTAAAACAAATAAAGCAGGAAGCCCTAAACCTAAATAGGTTAATGTCGCAGTCAAATAAATTTGAGAGAAAAAAACGGTGTAGATAAAGTTTTGTCTAGAAGCCATCGCCATTCCCATATACGGAGCAGAGTGATGTGTTCTGTGAAAACGCCATAAAAACGGAACTTGATGATGCAATCTATGATACCAATATTGCGTTAAATCATCGGCAATTGCTATTAGAAAAAAGCCTCCCCAAAAAGGAACCCATGATAATGAATTAGCCAGATTTGGCAATAAATAAGGCAAAGCAGTTAAACTGAAAAAAGCAATTACAGGCGGTAGAAGCAATTTTGGCGCTAAGAAACAAACGATATCTATTTTGCGTTCTTCGCCTGTCCACTCGTCATCGTACAGTCCAGCAGCAAATTCTATAATTCCTAAAACGATCATAAATACCGTTAATCCCCAAGTTCTGATATTAGCAAAAACGGGCTGTGCAAATTCTAAAAATGGAGGCAGTGTAATATGGGATTCACTTACAGCTCCGCCTGTTAATTTAAAATACAGGTAAATTGCCACTACTGGCAATGAATAAATGAAGAAACTTATTGTTAAGTCTCTCGTTAATTTTTCTTTTTGAACTATAGCCATGATTTCTTATTTTAAAAATTGATTTACTACTGCTAATCCGCCAGCCAGAATCGCCAGTGGAACTAAAAACAAGATTATCCCCACGACAATCTTTTTTCCTATAATTTCATAATCTACTCGTTTCATAATTCTTCGTTTTTATATCCTGTGAGGTTTTTCAAACCTTGTAGGTATGTTTTTTTTTAAGCTTTTAATTTAAACCTACAAGGTTTTGGAAACCTTACAGGTTCGGTAATTAGTTATTGGTTCCTCCAGGTTTAGTTGCCTGTTTGATTAAGTCAGAAACTGTTTTGCCTTTATCGGCTCCAGTATTATGGATTCTTCTGTTGTAAACATCCTGCCAGTCGATCAAAGGATATAGATTGTTTTCTTTTGCTTGTTCGTCAAATAATTTTTGAAGTTCAGCTAGCTTTTCAGGATATTTTTTCGCTAGATTATTACGTTCGTTGAAATCTTCGTTTAGGTTATACAATTCCCAAACATCGGTATCGAAGTTGCTCGGAGCAGGTTTTTCGTTACTTCCTAAAGATTTTTTCACAGCGAAAGAATCTGGTAAATGTGCTGCCGAAGCTTTCCATCCATCTTTATAGATTGCTCTATTTCCAAAAATGTAGTAATACTGAACTTTGTGCAATGATTCTGCTTTCGGATTATCTAAAGAAGCTTGGAATGAAGATCCTTGAATAATATCTTGTTTGATTCCTTTGATATATTCTGGAGCTTTAATTCCTGCAATAGCTAAAGTTGTAGGAAGCAAATCTGTAACGTGGCTGTATTGGTTTCTAATGCCGCCTTTGTCTTTAATTCCGTTTGGATAAAAAACAATCAACGGATTACGAGTTCCGCCTTCTGAATGTGCATCTTGTTTCCAGTTTTTGAAAGGAGTATTTGTCGCCTGTGCCCATCCTAAAGGATAATTGGTATTTAAACCTTTCGCAGTTCCGATTTCACCAATATTGTTCAAATTGCTTTGGAAGTTTTCTTCATCTGTTTTTCCTTGAGAAAATAAACTTTGGTTGATAGTTCCTTGAAGAGTTCCTTCTTTACTAGCTCCGTTATCGCCAATGGCAACAAAGATTAAAGTATTATCAAGCTGTCCGCTTTGTTTTAAGTAATCCACAACTCTTCCAATTTCATAATCGGTATACGTTAGGAATCCTGCGTAAACTTCCATGAATCTTGCATAGACTTTCTTTTGGTCAGGAGTTAATTTTTTCCATTCTGTGATTAAAGCGTTGCGATCTGGCAGTCCAGCATTTTGAGGAAAGATTCCCAATTTCTTTTGGTTAGCTAATACTTTTTCACGGTAAACATCCCAACCTTCGTCAAATTTTCCTTTGTATGGCTCAACCCATTTTTCAGCCACTTGATGCGGTGCGTGAACAGCTCCCGGCGCATAGTATAAGAAGAACGGTTTCCCAGGTGCCGCTTTTTGCTGTTTCTGAATATAACTGATGGCTTTATCTGTAATCAATTCATTTAAATGGCGTCCGTCTGGTTTTATGTGAACCTGATCTTCTACCAAATCAGGATTATACTGATCTGTCTGAGAACCTAAGAATCCGTAGAAATGATCGAAACCTTTTCCAGTTGGCCATCTGTCAAACGGGCCTGCATCTGAGGCTTCTTCGTCTGGCGTAACGCCATATTTTCCAACGGCAAAAGTATTGTAGCCATTGTCACGTAAAATCTCTGCAATGGTTCCTTTGTCAGAAGGAATTCTTCCATCCCAACCTGGGAAACCTGCTGAAAGAATAGTATGAGAAAACCCGCTTACGTGGACTCTTCCTGAATTTCTTCCAGTCAATAAAGCGGCACGGGTAGGAGCGCAAATTGCCGTTGTATGGAAGTTTGTATAACGCAAACCATTATTTGCCAGATTATCAAAAGTTGGCGTATTGATTAATCCTCCAAAAGTGCTTGAAGCTCCAAATCCAACATCATCTAATAAAATCCAAACCACATTCGGAGCACCTTTTGGCGCCGTTACAGGATCTGGCCAATACTCTTTAGAATCTGCCAAAGTCTTACCGATTGTTCCTTTAAATTCAGTTTTTTCTTGAGCTATTCCCAATTGTGCAATCAGGAAAGCTGTAATCAAAAGTCCTTTCTTAGGACTTTTGACAGCGATGCTATTTTTAAATTTTTTCATGTTTATAGTTTTTTTCAGTTAAAGGTTCTCAATTAATATCCAGGGTTTTGCGGTAATCCATCAGGATTGATATTTCTTTCGCTTTGCGGAATTGGGTAAAGATTATTTCGTTCTGAGACCGAATTCTTGGCCGTTACTTTTTTCACTTCAGTAACCAATGTTCCCCATCTTACCAAATCGTACCATCTTTGCCCTTCTTGAACAAATTCTTTTTTGCGCTCTTCCTGAATTGCTGCTCTAAAAGAGGTCTGATTTAATCCAACTAAATCAACTGCTGCATCTGGAGTTGTAATGGCTTTTCCGAAAGCTCTTCTTCTAACTTGATTAATTAACTCGTAAGCTTCAGCCGTTGGTCCGCTTTGTTCATTTATCGCTTCCGCTAAAGACAAAAGGATATCAGCATAGCGAATAACAGGAAAGTTGATTGCTACGTTTCCAGGAGTAGCCAAATTGGATAAATCCAAGTATTTTTTGAAGATTGGTTTCGGAAAAGTATAAAGTGTTCCCGTTGCTGGATTTAGAAGCTGTTTGGCATAACTTACATCTCTTCTTTTATCTCCAGCTGCATAAATATCATAAAACAAGGCAACGTCTGAGATAATATCTGCTGGTTCTGTAGCTGTAAATCCAGTAAAAGAAGTTGCTTGAAAAGTACTTCCGCTAGAACCGTTTCCTGCCTGATTTGGCTCAAACTGAACAGAGAAAATATGTTCTTTTCCGTTCTTTTTCGTTTTAGTGAAAATATCTTGAAAATCTTCAAACAAAGCATATCCGTAACCGCCATCAATTACTTCTCTAGCTTTTGCAATAGCATTTGGCCAGTCTTTTCTAGTTAGATATACTTTTGCTAAAATCGCTTTTGCAGCTCCAGAAGTTGCACGTCCAGCATCTGTTGCAGTGTATGTTTTTGGAAGGGCTTCGGCGTCTGTTAAATCTTTGATGATTTGAGTGTAAACTTCATCAACTGTAGAACGATTTGTTTTTAAATCTCCCAAATTTATAGAAGTAGCTTCATGCAAAACAATTGGAACTCCTCCCCACAAACGAACTGCCTGAAAATACAAAAGCCCTCTAATAAATTTAGCTTCGTTTATCAATCTCGTTTTAATTACTTCAGAACCTGAAACTTTAGGAATATTATCAATAGAAACATTGGCTCTATTAATTCCCGCGTAAATTTGTCTCCAAGCTACTTGAACACGATCTGAAGTTGCATCATGAGTTAAACTGCTCAAAGCTCTAACTTGCGGATTCGTAGCAGAAACTCCTGCCGCCGCATAATCTGAAGCCATATCGGTTAAGAAATAAAGGTTTCTTCCAAACAAACTTTGCTCACCCGGATCAAGGCTTAAAGAAGCGTAAACAGCAGTTACACTTGCAGTGGCATCATCTTGAGTGATAAAATAATTGTCTTCGGTTACAAAAGAGGTAGGTGTTACCTCTAGATCGGTGCACGATACCAATAGGCTGGCACTTAAAAGGAATGTTATAATGATCTTTTTCATTTTGATATTTTTTTACTTAGAAAGTTACGTTCAAGCCCGAGATGAATGTTTTGGAGTTTGGATAAGAACCAAAATCGATTCCCGGATATAAGTTATTTTGTTCGTATGAACTTACTTCTGGATCATAGCCAGTGTATTTCGTCCATGTAATTAAGTTTTCTGCTGAGATGTAGATTTTTACGCTTTTCGTTCCCAATTTTTTTGAAACGCTTTTGGGTAAAGTATAGCCTAAAGTGATTAATTTTAATCTTAAGAAAGAAGCATCTTCAACATAGCGCTCAGAAACAATTCCTAATGGAGAACTAGAAGCTCTCGGAATTTCATTACTTGGGTTTGTTGGGGTCCAGCGGTCATTTAAAGTCGCTGCGGCATTAGTTCCAAGCGTAGAAATTTCTAACTGCTGATTTAAAGCATTAAAGATTTTTCCGCCGTAAGCTCCTTGAAAAGAGAAATTCAAATCAAAATCATTGTATGAAATGGTATTGCTAAAACTTCCTACAAATTTTGGCTGAGAAGTGCCTAAGTTTCCTTTATCAAGGGCTGTAATTACACCATCTCCGTTTGTGTCGACATATTTTCTGTCTCCAACTTTTGTGTTAGCCAAACTGTTGATTTTTGGCTGAGTGTTAACTTCTTCCTGAGTCTGGAAAATTCCGTTGGTTCTATACCCCCAAAAAGTTCCTAAAGGCAATCCTACTTTTACAATTACGGGCTGTTGTTGTAGCAAAGATCCGTTTGGCACTACAGGAAAAAATTCGTTTACACCATTTCCGATTTCGGTAACTTTATTTCTATTTAAAGAAAATACGATGTTCGAATTCCATGCAAAGTTTTTGGTTTTTATATTTTCAGTTGTTAAACCAATCTCAAGACCTTTATTTTCAACTCCACCAATGTTTTGAAGAACTGTTGCATAACCCGAACTCAATGGTACAGGAACATTGATTAATAGGTCTTTTGTCTTTTTATAATACACATCAAAAACAAAATTGATTTTTCGGTCTAATAATGATAAATCCAATCCAACGTTGTACTGATTTGTTTTTTCCCATTTCAAATCTGGATTTGCCAATCGGGTAGGGGCTAAACCCGTGTATAATGTTCCTCCAAAAGAGTAATTTACAGATCCCATTGAAGCCAGCGGAAGATAATTTCCAATTTCTTGGTTTCCTGTAGTTCCTGCTGTAATTCTCAATTTTGCTTCCGTTACGCCTTTAATATTGTTGGCAAATTCTTCATCAGTTATATTCCAAGAAAAACCAGCAGAAGGAAAATAACCCCAAAGCGATTCCGAACCAAATCTAGAAGAACCGTCCGCACGTCCAGATAAAGTGAAATTGTATTTTCCTTTATAAGAATAATTAACTCTCGCCAACCAAGATTTTAAAACACTTTCGTACGCTTCGCTATACGGTTTTACAGGAACACCATCTTGAATGGCATTGTAAGTATTAGCATCATTAACAAAAGTTTGAGCACCTGCATTTACAACCTCGCCTTTTGTATATTGAAGCGTGTAACCTCCTAAAGCAGAAAACTTATGATTTTCGCCAAAATGAGTATTATAATTCAGCGTATTTTCATTCAGAACAGAACTTACCAATCTTTCTCCAATAGAAGCCAAACCTTTTGTTCCTGCACCTGTAGTAGTGTTTGAAGGTGCATAATAATTTTGTTTCGTATTTAAAACATCGCCACTTACAGCCACTTTTGCAGTTAATTCTTTATTGAATTTATATTCGCCAAATAAACTGGTTAGAATTCTATTTAATTTGGTTTCGTTGGTTGTGTTATCCAAATCGTTAATTGGATTCGGAACATAACCATTTACAGAAGTTGCGTAAGGATTGTTCGTTACATTGTAACTCCCATTTGCATTTTTGATTGGAACAACTGGTGCGGTTAAAACAACGCTAACCAATGGATTTGGGTTTCTTCCTGCTCCCGCGCCGCCATTAGTGCCAACACCATTTGCAATCGAATTGGTATAATTGGCATTTACCCCAAATTTGAATTTCTGAGAATAATTTCTTTCATAGTTTGCACGAAGAGAAATACGTTTAAAATCAGATCCTAAAACAATACCATCTTGGTCAAAATATCCTGCAGAAACCGCATATCTTGATTTTTCGTCTCCGCCAGAAAAGGATAAATTATGGTTTTGAACAGGTGCTGCAGTTACAAAAGCTGCCGACTGCCAATCATAATTCCCAGAAGTTTTTAAACTTTCAATCTGCTCAGGAGAAAAAGAAGGAGTTTGGCCAATACTTGCTTGAACATCGTTTCTTAAACTTGCCCATTCGCTGGCATTCATTAATCTCAGTTTTTTTGAAATATTCTGGAAACCGAAATAACCTTGGTACGAAATATTATCTTGTCCTTTTGTTCCTTTTTTAGTGGTAATAATTACAACTCCGTTAGCACCACGAGAACCATAAATTGCTGTAGCTGAAGCGTCTTTCAAGACTTCAATAGATTCTATATCAGCAGGATTAATGGTAGAAAGAACGTTTACAGTTGCCCCAGCATAAGTTACTCCAGCTCCACTGTTGCTATTATCGTTGTAAATTAAAATGCCATCAACAACATAAAGAGGTTCGTTGCCGGCAGTAATTGAGTTTCCTCCACGAATACGAACACTTGAAGATGCGCCAGGACGTCCTGAACTTTGCGTAACTACAACTCCTGCAACAGCACCTCTTAATAAGTTATCAGCAGAAGAAGTTACCTGTGATAAATTGGCTTTTGGAACTGAAGCTACAGATCCTGTAATATCTTTTCTCTTTTGAGTTCCGTAACCTACAACTACTAATTCGTCTAGTTCTTGACGTTCTTCTTTAAGATTAATAATGACTGGATTTTTCTCAACAATAATTTCCAATTTTTTATACCCGATGTAACTTACAATCAAAGTATAAGGAAATTTCTGTCCTGTTTGAAAATAAAATTTTCCTTCTGCATCTGTAATAACGCCGTGAGTTGTTCCCTTAATTGTTACTGATGCACCTATAATGGGTTGATTTGTAAGGTCATCTACGACAGTTCCGTCTAGTTTTGATTGAATGAGCGGAGTAGTATTCTGGGCTTGTATTCCTGCCGTTATGAAGAGTAGAAACAGCAGTATATATATGTTTAACTTTTTTTTCATTTCTTTGTATTGGTTTTAAGTAATTAACAAGACGCCCTGAGCACTGTTTATACAGCACTCTAAAAAGTGTTCTTGATTTAGTGATAAATGTTCTTTAAGCCTCGCCATTTCTGTTGCCGCAGAAATGGCTTTTTTTATTTACAGCAACAGGTTTGCATTGTTTTCATTTTAGTTTTTTTTAATTGTTAGCTATTTAATTTATTGAATAATAGGTATGGTTTCAAGAATCTGATCCATACAAATAAATGCATCGAAAAGATTTTTGGTTAAAATCCAGTAAATATTTTTGGTGGTGTTTTTTTAAAAGATTTGCTTCGATATGAAATCTAAAGACAAACAAAATGAGTAGGTAATTAACAACAGATACACATATAACAAATAGTGTTATAAGTGTAGTTTTTACGAAGATTGTAACGCGATATGCTTTCTGTTGTTTTCACAATAATAGTTTTTAAGGTTTGAAATATTATTTTAAACTCTACTAATCCTATAGACAAAGTTAAATTTTATATAATAAAAACCAAAAGTTTGCGAAGTTTTTTTTTGAAAAATATTCTTTTGAATGAGAAGTTAAAAGATTGATTCTCACGAAATGCCTTATTTTAATGGATTTGGTGATAAGAAATAGATTCATGTAAATGTTAAATTTAGTTTTAGAAATAAAAAAAAATGTAGTATTTATACTCTTATTTGTAAGTCTAAAAGTCCTTAAGTAGGTAAAATTGAAATCGGAAAACGTCTGAAAATTATCTTTTTTAATATTTATTAATAAAAAATTGATTGAGAAGAGCGTGCTTGATCATTTTCTTTCGAAGGTTTAAAATGCATTTTAATAAATTGAAGGAAATGCAGAGTACTAAATCATTCTTAGATTTTTGTACTCAATAGTTGTATTAAAATATGGTAGTTTGTGTTTGATATTAGTTACTTTATTTTTATAAAAAACGCAATCGTATTGAAATTTGTTTTGTTTTATAACTGTTTATTTTATTGTGATTTATATGTGTTTTGATAAAATACCTTTTTATCCTTTAATATGATATTTGTCATTTTTAGTAAGAATTTAAGCCTGTAGTTTTGCTTTGTAATTGAGGAATACTATTCTCAATCTAACTCAAAGTAACTTTAGATTTTATGGGCAATTTATCTCAGTCTCACAGAATTTTATTCCTTAACACACTTGCTTTTACAGTTTGTTTTGCTTGTTGGACTTTAAATGGCGTTTTAATAACTTTTTTGGCAGATAAAGGAATATTTAATTTCACTGTAGTAGAAATTGGCTGGCTATTGGGAATTCCAATTCTCTCAGGCTCTATATTCAGACTTCCAATCGGAATTTTAACTGATAAATATGGGGGGAAAGTTGTTTTTTCTGCTTTATTATTACTTTGTTCAATTCCACTATTTTTAATGCCATTTGCAGATTCTTTCTGGACTTTTGCCATCCTTAGTTTTTTCTTTGGCTTAGTAGGTACAAGCTTTGCTGTCGGAATTGGCTACACTTCAATTTGGTATCCTAAAGAATGGCAAGGCAGAGCTTTGGGAATTTTCGGAATGGGAAATGCAGGTGCCGCAGTGACTACTTTTATTGCGCCAACCTTATTAAATAATTTATCCGAAGCTGATCCTGCTAACGGCTGGAAAATGCTTCCTGTAATTTATGGAGCAACACTAGTACTTATAGGAATCCTATTTATTGTTTTTGCTAAAAACAAAACCAATCAGGTAGTTTCAAAAACTATTAGCGAATTAATCTCGCCGCTTAAAAAAGCGAGAGTCTGGCGATTCGGTGCTTATTACTTTTTAGTTTTCGGATTTTTTGTTGCCTATTCGCAGTGGCTTCTTCCAAACTTCATGAATGTTTACGGCACAACTTTAGTAATGGGCGGAATGTTTGCCACAATGTTCAGTTTGCCATCTGGTGTAATTAGAGCACTTGGAGGTTATTTGTCAGATAAATTCGGAGCCCGAAAAGTTATGTATTGGGTTTTAGGATCTTCAATTATAATTAGCTTCTTATTAATGTTTCCAAAGATGGAAATCATTACCGCTGGTCCTGGCGTTATGTCTCTTACCACCGGAACAGTTACAGAAATTACTGCAAATGAAGTAATTGTAAATGGAAAAAAACATCAAATCAACAACAAAAAAGATTTAGAAACTAACAGCGATTCTTCTGTTTTTCCTGTAAAAAAATCATGGCAGGAAATTGTTGTCGAGCAAAATCAAGAAGTTAAAAAGAAAGAATTATTAGCTCATGGAATTACGCAAATTAACTTCAGCGCAAATCTTTGGGTATATCTCGCTCTGGTAATCCTGATTGGAATTTCCTGGGGAATTGGCAAAGCAGCAGTCTACAAGCACATTCCGGAGTATTTTCCAAATGAAGTTGGAGTTGTGGGCGGAATGGTTGGTTTAATTGGAGGTTTAGGAGGGTTTTTAGGTCCAATCATCTTTGGATATCTGCTGAATTATACAGGACTCTGGACCAGCTCATGGATTTTTATATTTCTGGTTTCTGTGCTTTGTTTGGTATGGATGCACCGCACAATCATAAAAGCTATGAGAATCAAATCGCCAAATTTTGTGAGACAAATAGAAGATAATCAATAATTTAAATAAAATAGAGATGAAAACTTGGTTAGATAAATGGAACCCGGAAGATGAAGCATATTGGAATTCTGACGGAAGCAAAATAGCATGGAGAACCTTAATTATAACAACAATTACTTTAATATTATCATTTGCTTCTTGGTTTATGATGAGTGTTATTGCGGTAAAATTGCCAGGTTTAGGATTCAGTTTTTCTAAAGATCAGCTTTTTTGGTTAACAGCAATTCCTGGATTGGCTGCGGGATTATTAAGAATTATTCACACCTTTCTGCTTCCAATATTTGGAACTCGTCACATTGTATCTTTTGCAACAGCAATTAAACTAATTCCCGTAATCGGAATTGGTTTTGCAATTATGAATGTAAATACACCATTTTGGGTTTTTGCAGTTTTAGCATTTACCACAGGTTTTGGCGGCGGAGATTTCTCTTCTTATATGCCAAGTACAAGTTTGTTTTTTCCACAAAGACTAAAAGGAACCGCTCTTGGAATTCAGGCAGGAATTGGAAACTTTGGAGTTTCTCTTGCACAATTTGTTACACCTTTAGTAATTAGTGTCGGAATTTTTGGAGCTTCAACAGTATTTACAAGTATTGATCCAAAAGAAACCATAACGGTATTCGAAAATTCATCAGTGCAGAAACAAAAAGAAGTTTTTGCTTCTTTAGATACTGAAGTGCAGACACGAATCTTATCTAATGTGAAAAAGAATATTGTAGATTCTGTTAGTACGGCAGTTAACTCTCAGGATAATGCAGTTATTTTTTCTTCACTTCCGCTTAAGGCAAAGGCAAAAGCAATTGCAAACGCTAACCCAAAATTAGCTGAAAAAATTCTGAATAATATAAGTCCCGAAAATCTAGCGGTTAAAAACAAACCAATCTATCTGCAGTCTGCTGCATTTTGGTATGCGCCATTTTTAATACTTATGGCATTTGTAAGCTGGTTTTATCTGAAAAGTATTCCGATGAAAGCTTCTGTAAAAGAGCAATTAGATATTTTTTCCAATAAACATACCTGGTACTGTACCATTACTTATGTAATGACTTTTGGAACTTTTGCCGGTTTGTCAGCAGCATTTCCTCTTATGATTAAATTTTTATATGGAGATTTTCCAAATGCACCAGATCCTTTGGTATATGCATTTTATGGTCCACTAATTGGTTCTGCCAGCCGAATTGCTTTTGGTTTTGTGGCTGATAAAGTTGGAGGTGCTATATTAACAACTGTAACTGGTTTAGGGATTTTAGCGGGATCAATACTTTTAGTAACACAAGGTTTGGTAGCGCCAACAAGTATGGATCAGTTTCCACTTTTTGTTACTGTAATTTTAGGAATGTTCTTTTTTACAGGTATTGGAAATGCAGGGACATTTAGACAATATCCAATTATTTTTAAAGAAAACCCACGCCAGGCAGCGGGAGTAATTGGCTGGACTGCTGCTATTGCTGCTTTTGGACCTTTTATCTTTTCTAAATTGATAGGGAATAATATTTCAGCAAATGGTACTGTAAATCAGTTTTTTATTGGTGTTTGCCTTTTTACCCTTTTAGCTACAGGCATTAACTGGTGGTTCTACAATCGTAAAAATTGTGAAAAACCAAGTTAAAGAAGTTATTATTAAATTAAAAATGAAGTATGAAAGATAAAACGTATAATCTCAAAGCCTTACTTGTTGCAACACTAGTATCCATACTTACAATTATACTAGTATTTTATGGCTCAAGACAATTGCAAAATTTTGATGCCGCATTAGTTACTTATCTATTCGGAACGGTTTTTGCCTTTTTCGGAATAGTATATCGTTATACCATTTGGTTGCAGAGACCGCCGACTTGGATGTACTTTAAAAGAAGTCTAAAATTTCTTTTTACTGGAAAAATAGTCTCTCATTTGTGGTTTCTGGGGAAAGAATCAGTACAGAATATTGTTGTTCAGAAGTTTATTTATCCTAGAAGTAAATGGCGATGGTTTGCCCATTTTTGTATTGCACTAGGTTGTATATCGGCTTTTGCAATAACAATTCCGCTTACATTTGGATGGATTCACTTTACGCTCGCGCCAAATTCAATTTCCATTTACGAAGCACATTTCTTCGGATTTAAAATGATGGATTTTCAAATAAACTCATTTTTGGCTTTCCTAATTTTTCATGCTTTAAACTGGTCGTCGTGGTTAGTTATAATAGGTTCTGTTTATTATTTAAGAAGAAGATTAACCAATCCTGGATTAATCGCAACGCAGACTTTTGAAGGTGATTTATTGCCTTTGATTTTATTAATTGCCATTTCAGTTACAGGATTATGTCTAACATATTCCTATCAATTCATGAAAGGTTTTGCATATGATTTCCTTGCTGTAATTCATGCCGTAACGGTTATCATGTTTTTGATTTGGATTCCGTTTGGGAAATTCTTTCATATCATTCAGCGTCCGGCACAAATTGGAGCACATATTTATAAAAAAGAAGGTATCAAACAAGGAATGGCAGTCTGCCCGCACACAAGGGAAGAATTTGCAACTAAACTTCATATCAACGATTTAAAAATCGTAACCAAAGAACTAGGTTTTGATTTCACCCACGAAGACGGAACTTCTCATTTAGATTTAAGCCCAGAAGGAAAAAGATCACGCTTAGCACAAGCACATTTAAAAGCTAGATTGGAAGGCGGAAATTTATTTGGATAGAAAAAATAGTTTCAAGTTTCAGCCGAATTGGCGAAGCAAACAAAACAAACAAAAATTAGACATGGCAAAACTACCAGTATCAATAGAGAAAATAATAGATGATTTTGGACCACATTTGAATTACGCACCAGTAGACGGTTATGCTGGACGAGACGAACCAGATGATGTTGTAAAAACACATTGCTGCTTTTGCGGAATGCAATGTGGAATCCAGTTAATGGTAAAAGAAAATAAGGTAGTAGGTTTTGAACCGTGGATGGAATTTCCTTTTAATGAAGGGCGTTTGTGTCCAAAAGGAGTTCAAAGATATTTGCAGAATAATCATCCAGACCGACTTTTGCATCCATTACAAAGAGTAGAAGGAAAAGGTTTTGAAAAAGTTTCCTGGGATGATGCGATGGATAAAACTATTTCTGAAATAAAAAGAATTCAGGAAAAGTACGGAAAGCATGCTTTTTCTATGTTGTCAGGAGTTTCGTTAACCAACGAAAAAAGTTATTTGGTTGGAAAATTTGCCCGTGTTGCTTTAAAAACCAGAAATCTCGATTACAACGGAAGACTTTGTATGGTAAGTGCTGGAGCAGGAAATAAAAAAGCATTTGGTTTAGACCGTGCCTCAAACAATTATTCGGACTTAGAATATGCCGAAGTTATTATTGTAACTGGAGCAAACATCAGTGAAACTTTCCCAACTCTAACACATTGGATTTGGAAAGCCAGAGATCGCGGTGCAAAATTAATTGTTATTGATCCAAGAATGATTCCGCTTGCCAGAACTGCCGATATTCATCTGGATGTAAAACCTGGAACAGATTCTGCTTTATATGGCGCAATGCTGAAATATTTGGTAGATCACGACATGTTAGATCATGATTTTATTGATAATTATACATCAGGATTTCAGGAAACTATAGATGCTGTTAAAGATTATACTTTAGAATGGGCAGAAGAAATTACTGGAATTGATAAAGAAAAAATAAAAGCGGCTGCCGAGTTATGGGGAAAAGCGAAAACAAGCTTTTTATTGCACGCCAGAGGAATTGAACATCATTCAAAAGGTGTAGATAATGTTTTGGGCTGTATCAACCTCGTTTTGGCAACAGGAAGAATAGGAAGACCATATTGCGGTTACGGAACAATAACTGGACAAGGAAATGGTCAAGGAGGAAGAGAGCACGGACATAAATGCGACCAGCTACCAGGAAACAGAGATATTGAAAATCCAGAACACAGAAAATACATTTCTGAAGTTTGGGGTATTAAAGAAGAAGATTTGCCTCATACAGGACTTACTGCTTATGAAATCATCGAAGCCATTCATCGAGGCGAAATCAAAGGCTTAATTTCGTTGTGTTTCAATCCGTTGGTCTCACTTCCAAACAATAATTATGTGCGATCTGCTTTAGAAAAATTAGAGTTCTACGTTTGCATCGATTTCTTTTTAAATGAGACCGCAAGACATGCCGATATTGTTTTGGCTGGATCTTTACAAGAAGAAGAAGAAGGAACAACAACTTCGGCTGAAGGAAGAGTTATAAGAATTAGGCAAGCAGTTACGCCTCCAGGTGAAGCAAGAACCGATACTTCGATTTTACTAGAAATTGCCGAACGCTTGGGCGAAAAAGATAAATTCACTTATGACAATAGTGAAGAAATTTTTAATGAATTGCGTGTCGCTTCAAAAGGAGGAACAGCAGATTATTTCGGAATTACTTATAAAAAAGTAGAAGATAATATGGGCATTTTCTGGCCTTGTCCGACCGAAGATCATCCGGGAACACCAAGATTATGGGAAGATAAAAAGTTTAAAACGCCAGACGGAAAAGCGCATTTTAATCCTGCACCATACAAACTTCCCGGGGAGGTGACAGATGAAGAATATCCAATAACATTAACTACAGGACGTGTTGTATCGCAATATTTAAGCGGAACACAAACTCGCAGAATTGGAAAATTGGTAGATCAGTTCCCGGAACCCATGTTAGAAATTCATCCAGAACTTGCTGCAAAATACGGAATCAAACAAAGAGAATTAGTGCGAGTAGCCACTAGAAGAGGTGAAGGAATATTCCCCGCCAATATTGTAGAAACCATTAGAAAAGATACTGTTTTTATTCCATATCACTGGCCGGGACATAAATCGGCGAATCAATTAACGCCGGGAACTTTAGATCCAATTTCTAAAATTCCGGAGTTTAAAGTCTGTGCCTGTTTATTAGACCCACAGGGAAAAATAGCGCCACCCGCAAAAGAATCTGAAGCGTATGCAAGTGTTTAATCTATAAAAAAAGTGAAGCTATGAATTTGACCAATTTTAATACAAACGAAGAGTTTTTTGTAGATATGCAGCGCTGCATTGGCTGTAAAGCCTGTGAAATGGCCTGCGCCGAATGCGAAACCAACGGACAGCAAACTTTAATAAGCGTAAATTATGTAGATCGTTCATCTACAATACAGACTACTGTTCAGGTTTGTATGCATTGCGAAGATCCGGTATGCGCAAATGTATGTCCTGCAGATGCAATTTCGCAAGATGAATTTGGTGTTGTACATACCGCAAGCACAGAAAGATGCATAGGATGTTCTAATTGTGTTATGGCTTGCCCTTTTGGCGTACCAAAAAAAGTCGAAGAATACGATTTGATGATGAAATGCACCATGTGTTACGACAGGACAAGCGTTGGCAAAAAACCAATGTGCGCAACAGTTTGCCCAAGTGGCGCTTTGTTTTATGGCACAAGGGAGCAAATTGAAGAAATGAGACCAAATAGTACACCAATTAATAATTTCATCTTTGGCAAAGAAAAAGTAAAAACAAAGGTCAATATTATGATGCCAAAAGGAAGTACAGAATTAAAAATTTATTAAATGTCAAGTCATGTCTAAAGAAGATAATTTAAATGAAAATTGGAAAAAAGATTTCCCCATAAAAAAACAGGAATCAACTCAAGTAAGCCGACGCGATTTTGCTAAATTCCTGACTTTTGTTTCCGGCGGATTAATGGTAGGAAGCGGATTCGTAACCGCAAAAGCTTTTTTATCGCCAAAAGAAGAAGTACAAGGCGAACATTTTATCTGCAATAAAGAAGATATTCCCGTTGGCGGAACTCGTGGTTTTGTTTTAGAAGGAAGTACAATTCCTTATATATTAATTCACTTAGAAAGCGGCGAATTTAGAGCCTACGAGCAAAAATGCACACATCTTTCGTGTTCCGTATTTTACAAACCTGGAACCGGAATTATACATTGTCCTTGTCACGAAGGTTCATTTGATGCCATGACCGGCGATGTAATTGCAGGTCCGCCGCCAAGAGCTTTACCACAGTTAGAAGTGGTATTTAAAGAAAATGCTGTTTTTGTTAAAGCATTAATCGAGAAAAAAGACAGCTAAGATTGTATAATTTAAATTTATAGATATGAGTACTTTTAGACGAAGCCAGAACCGTGCTAACCCTAATAAACTGAATAATATACTTTCGACACTTATTTTTATTTTAATTTTAAATGTCAGTATTCAAATCTGGCTATTATATGCTTCTCTGAATAATGCTTTAGATAATAATAAAGAAATTTTAATTCCTGCTTTTATAGCTTCTGCAATACTATTTTTTATTGGTTTTGCATGGTTATATTATCTTCCTAAAGGAAATTTTAAAAGAAAGTAAATCAAACACTTCAACTTTAAAAGCTATTTGATTTTTTCGATCGGTATTTAAAAGAATTAAGCTAAATTTATATTTTTAAAAAATTTTAGGTACTTAATTGATTTAACTAAGTAAAAATACTTATATTTGTAATAAGTATTTTTTGCTTGTAAAAATAACACGAATGATTAAAGTAGAAGATGCGATAGCGATTATTGAGGCAAACAGCAAAAAAATGCCGACAAAGCTAATCTCGGTTAGCAGAGCGTTAGGGTATGTTTTGGCAGAAAAAGTAATTTCGCCAATAGACATGCCGCCGTTTCGCCAGTCGGCAATGGATGGATATGCATTCACGCACAGTATTCGGCATCAATATGATATTATTGGGACTTCACAAGCTGGAGATCATTCAAACATAAAGTTAAAAAATACCGAGGCAATTCGAATATTTACAGGCGCTTTTGTTCCTGATAATGCAGACACAGTTGTAATGCAGGAACATGTAATGGCAAACAAAGATTCGATTTTGATTGCCACAATGCCTGAGAAGTTTTCTAACGTTCGCCCAAAAGGAGAACAAATTGGAAAAGAGGATGTAGTTTTTGAAGCCAATACTTTAATAACGCCCGCAGCAATTGGATTTCTAGCTTGTTTAGGAATCACAGAAGTTGAGGTTTACAAAAAGCCGAAAGTAGCGATTTTAGTAACCGGAAACGAATTAGTACAACCAGGAAAAAAACTTAAAAAAGGAAAAATTTTCGAAAGTAATTCGGTTATGCTGGAAGCAGCACTAGAAACTATCGGAATCAAAAAAACGAAAGTTTACAGAGTAAAAGATAATTTGAAAGCGACAAAAATTGCGCTTAAAAGTATTTTGAAAAAATACGATGTTGTTTTAATTTCCGGCGGAATTTCAGTTGGAGATTATGATTTTGTAAAAGAAGCATTATTGCAAAACGGCGTTCAGGAATTGTTTTATAAAATCAATCAAAAACCTGGAAAACCTATGTTCTTTGGCTCAAAAAATGAAACTTTAGTTTTTGCATTGCCCGGAAACCCAGCTTCATCTCTGACGAATTTTTACATTTATGTTTCGCCCGCAATTAAAAATAAACTAGGCTTTTCTGAAATTCATAAAACAAAGGTAGTTCGAAAATTAAATTCGGATATTAAAAATAGCACTGGAAAAACATTATTCTTAAAAGCAAAATACAACGAAACTAATGTCGCGGTTCTTGACGGACAAAGTTCTGCAATGCTCAATACTTTTGCTGTTGCCAATAGCTTACTTATTGTTCCAGAAAATATTCAGGAATATAAAAAAGGACAATTAGTTACATTATTGCCGATTGATTAAATTTTAGATTTTAGAATTCAGATTGTAGATTTTTTGAAAATAGAATAAAGAGTATAGAAAATAGATTTTTGGGATTAAGGATGAAAAGCAGTATGTAATATAAAACATACAGCTTAGCAACTTGAAACCTGAAACAAAGAAAACTTGAAACAAAAAAATAATGAACCTATTAAGTTCCGAAAATATAGTAGTATTCAGTTTTGCACTAATCGTTATTGCGTTTTTATATTCTAGTGTTGGGCACGGCGGAGCTTCGGGATATTTAGCATTAATGAGCATTTTTGCTTTCCCGGTTTCGGTTATGAAACCATCGGCTTTGCTGTTGAATTTGTTTGTTTCGAGTATTTCGTTTTTGTTTTATTATAAGAATAATTATTTCAAAGCAAAGCTCTTTTATCCGTTTGCAATTGCATCAATTCCGGCAGCGTTTATTGGCGGATTTATAACATTAGATAATGCGATTTATAAAATTGTTTTAGGAATTGTGTTGGTTTTTGCAGCGTTGAGGTTGTTTGGAGTATTTAACTTTAAAGAAAAAGAAGAAGTAAAAATCAATTTTCCGTTTGCTTTAACAATTGGTTTTGCCATCGGATTATTATCTGGAATGCTAGGAATTGGCGGCGGAATTATTTTAAGTCCAATTCTATTGTTTTTAGGATGGGCTTCAGTAAAAGAATCGGCAGCAATTTCGAGCTTATTCATTTTTGTGAATTCAACTGCCGGAATGTTAGGTTTCTTTTTAGGAGGAAAAACAATCCCGATGGAAAGTTTTTACTTAGTTCCAATTGCAGTTGTAGGAGGAATGTTAGGAGGATTTTACGGAAGCGGTTCTTTCTCTAACAAAACATTAAAAATGGTATTAGGAACAGTGATTTTGATGGCAAGCGTCAAATTGATTTTTCCTTGAAAGAGCAAATATGCTTATCGTTGCGTCCGCGAGGTTAAAACCTGGGGCTATATTTGAAAATTAAACGAAAAAGAAGCTATATAAATATAGCCAGCAATTTCAACCGCTGGAGACAAAGATTGGCAAAACATTAAACTTGAAACCTGAAACAAAAAGAAAATGGAAACACTAACAGTATTTATTCTTTGCGGAGGAAAAAGCACCAGAATGCAGTCAGAAAAAGGATTGGTTTTGTTTCAGGATAAGCCATTTATTGAGCACATCATTCAGGCGATTTTACCGATAACAGATCAAATTAAACTGATTACGGCATCAAAAGAATACGATTATTTGGAATACGAAAAAATTCCTGATTTAATTGTAGATAAAGGCCCGTTGGGCGGAATTTACACGGCATTGTCGCATTCTGAAACCGAGTTCAATTTGATTTTAAGCTGTGATATTCCGTTAATTTCGACCGAATTATTACAGGAATTAATTTCAAAACATACCCAGGAAGCAGGAATTACAGTTTTTGCATCCGAAAGTAAAACACATCCGTTGATTGGGATTTATTCAAAAAATATTGTTCCGATTATTAAAGAAGCAATTGATTCAAATGAGTTAAAAATGATGGATTTGCTAGCGAAGCTTCCACATCAGATTATCAATATAGAAGAAAGTGAAAATTTTCATTTAACCAATATTAATTCGGCCGACGAGTTAAACGACCTGAATATCAATTTAACTTAAAAGACTATGCGAAATTTAAAAACACCAAAATTGACGATTGTAGGCGCAGGTCCAGGCGACGTTGAATTGATTACGCTAAAAGCAATTAAAGCTTTAGAAAGCGCCGATGTAGTTTTGTATGATGCTTTAGTAAACGAAGAATTACTTGAATATGCGTCAAATGCAGAAATTGTTTTTGTTGGAAAACGTTTAGGCTGTCACGCTTACACACAAGATCAAATTAACGAATTGATTGTTTCTATGGCCAAAAGTCATGGGCATGTGGTAAGATTAAAAGGAGGTGATCCGTTTGTTTTTGGAAGAGGAAGTGAAGAAATCGAATTTGCAGAAGATTTCGGAATAGAAACGGCTATTGTTCCTGGAATTTCATCTGCTTTAGGAGTTCCAGCTTCAGTCGGAATCAGTTTGACACAGCGCAAAGTTGCCGAAAGTTTCTGGGTTATCACAGGAACAACTTCAGACCACAAATTGTCAAAAGATATTTTGTTAGCATCAAAATCGGCAGCAACAGTGGTTATTTTAATGGGAATGCATAAATTAGACGAAATCATTTCGATCTTTCAGCAAAACAGAAATGACGATCTGCCCATTGCGATTATCCAGAATGGAACAAAAAACTCAGAACAAAAAGTAATTGGAACTATCAATACAATTACTAAATTGGTGGCTGAAAAAAATATATCATCGCCTGCCATTATTGTGATTGGCGAAGTAGTGAGAAATACATCGAGTTGGATTTCATATTTTCAAGAACATTTTGAGGACGAATTTATTTTTCAGAATTTAAATTTATAAAAATGATAGAGGTTAAATATTTTGGAGCTGTTGCTGAAAAAACAAAATGTGAATTCGAAAAACTATCTTTTTCAGAAGAATTATCACTGCAAAAATTATTGCAAGATTTAAACGAAAAATATGAGTTCGAATCGTTGACTTTCAGTGTTGCAGTAAATCAAAAAATAGTTTCAAAAGCTTCAGATTACACTTTACAGACAAGTGATATTGTAGCTTTGTTGCCTCCATTTGCAGGAGGATAATTCAAGAGTATGAAAGAATCAGCAAGATATAATCGACAAACAATTCTTCCCGAAATAGGAGAGGAAGGCCAAGATAAATTATTAAAATCGAAAGTTTTGGTAATTGGTGCTGGTGGTTTAGGTGCCGCAATTTTGCCTTATTTGGCTGGTGCGGGAGTTGGTGAAATCGGAATTGTTGATGATGATATAATTGACGTTTCGAATCTCCATCGTCAGGTTATTTACAAAACTTCGGCTGTTGGAAAATCTAAAGCTGAAGAAGCTAAATTGATGATTTCAGAATTAAATCCTGAAGTAAAAGTTAATGCTTTTTCTGAAAAATTATCTGGAACAAATGCTCTTTCTTTATTTGAAAAATATGATATTATTGTTGATGCAACAGATAATATTTCGATTAAATATTTGATTAATGATGCTTGTCTCGCGACAAATAAACCAATGGTTTACGGATCTATTTTTAGATTTCAAGGGCAAGTTTCGGTTTTCAATTATCAAAACGGACCAACTTATAGATGTTTGTATCCAGATGAGAATTCGAATGCTGCAAATTGTGAAGATGCTGGCGTAATAGGAGTTTCTGTTGGAATTATCGGAATGTTTCAGGCCAATGAAGTCCTGAAAATGATTCTGGGAATTGGAGAAGTTTTAAGCGGTAAAATATTGGTTTACAATATTCTCAACAACGAACAGCAAAAATATGATTTTGATAAAAGTGATGTTCAGTTAATAAGCAGAGAATCATTCGAAGAAAAATATAATAAATCTGAAGTTGAAGAAATAAGTGTTGAATCTGTTTTAGAGGAAATAGCTAATGATGACGTTTTATTTTTAGACGTTAGAAATGAAGATGAATTGCCAAAAATCAGTTTAAAAAACCAAATCCAGATTTCGCTGCCGGATTTAGAAAACGAACTTGAGAACTTGGATAAAAACCAAACGATTTATATTTTCTGCCAATCTGGAATTAGAAGTAAAATAGCAGCTGAATTGCTTCAAAAGAATCAATTTAAAAATATAAAAAGTATTGCTGGGGGTGTTTTAGCAATGAAACAATTTTTGAAAGAAGAAATAAAAATAGGCGCGGATTAAAAAAGTTAATATTTCTCTCGCAGATTTTGCAGATTGAGCAGATTTAATTTTTTATTTAAAAGTTGTAACAAAAAAGATCCACTCAATCTGCAAAATCTGCGAGAAAAAAAACACAATCTGTGGCAAAAAAATAAAAAACAATGAGTAAAAATGTATTTGTAGAAGGACCGATTTCTCCAGAATTTATTGCAGAATCGATAGCCAAACATCAATCAAAACATACGATTGGAGCGCATAATATTTTTCTAGGACAAGTCCGTGCCGATGTTATTCACGACAATACCGTCGTAGCAATCGATTATTCGGCGTATACAGACAATATTTTTCTGGGACAAGTCCGCGCCGATGTTATTCACGACAATACTGTCGTAGCAATCGATTATTCGGCGTATACAGACATGGCAAACGAAGCTTTGTACGCAATTCGAGAAAAAGCTTTTGCTAAATTCGATTTAACCTGCATGCACATTTACCATAGTTTAGGCGTTGTAAAAGCAGGCGAAATCTGTTTGTTCGTTTTTGTTTCGGCAACACGCCGCAAGCAAGTTTATGAAGCCACAGAAGCCATTGTAAACTGGATTAAAACAGATGTGCCAATTTTTGGCAAAGAAATGTTTGAAAACGATACATTCACTTGGAAACAAAATACCTAATAAATTATAATGGTAGATATTACGCATAAAATAAGCACTTTAAGAGTCGCAACAGCAACCGCAATTGTAAAAGTTAGCAAGCAAGAAACAATTGATGCTATTGTCAACAATTTAGTGCCAAAAGGGAACGTGTTTGAAATGGCAAAAACGGCTGGACTGTTTGCGGTAAAAAACACGCATTTGTCTATTCCAGATTGTCACCCGCTTCCAATTGAATTTACTTCTGTAGAATACAATATCGAAGGTCTAGACATTCATATTATTTTCAAAGTAAAAACCGTTTATAAAACGGGAGTTGAGGTTGAAGCTATGCACGGCGCATCAATTGTAGCGCTTACAATGTACGATATGCTAAAACCAATTGACAAGGAAATCGAAATTTCGACTATCAAATTAATTAATAAAGAAGGCGGAAAATCGTCTTTCAAAAATAAATTCCCGAATGTAATTAAAGCGGCAGTTTTCGTTTGTTCCGATTCGATTTTTGCAGGCGATAAAGAAGATCGTTCAGGAAAAACAATTGTAGAAAAATTGGATTCGTACGGAGTTGAAACTTCTCATTATGAAATCATTCCAGACGAATTAGATATTATTCAGGAAAAAACTAAGGCTTTCGCCAAAGAAAATCAGCTGGTAATTTTTACAGGCGGAACTGGATTATCTCCAAGAGACGTTACGCCAGAAGCTTTAGAACCATTATTAGAAAGCAGAATTCCTGGAATCGAAGAAGCTATTCGCAATTACGGCCAGCAAAGAATGCCGTATGCAATGCTTTCTAGAAGTGTTGCGGGAACTTTAGGTAAAACTTTGGTTTTGGCTTTGCCAGGTTCAACAAATGGAGTAAGAGAATCGATGGACGCTGTTTTTCCTCATTTGCTGCACGTTTTTCATATTTTAAAAGGAAAAAATCATGACAGCCTCTAACACAATTTTGACGGATGGTTTTGGGCGCAAACATAATTATTTGCGCATTTCGCTGCTGGAAAAATGCAACCTGCGTTGTACGTACTGCATGCCGGCGGATGGAATCGCATTATCTCCAAAAGCCAGTTTAATGACGGCCGATGAGATTTTTGCAATTGCCCAGACGTTCGTAAAAAATGGTGTTGACAAAATTAGATTAACTGGCGGTGAACCTTTGCTGAGAAAAGATTTTCCTGAAATAGTTTCTAAACTGTCTCATTTAGATATTTCACTTTCCATTACCACAAATGGAATTTTAGTTGATCGTCATATTGAGGTATTAAAGCAATTTAATGTCAAAAAAATCAATTTGAGTTTAGATACTTTGGTTTCTTCTAAATTCGCTTCAATAACGCTTAGAAATCAATTTGAAAAAGTAATTGATAATTTGCATTTGCTTTTGAATAATGATTTTCATGTAAAAGTAAATGTCGTTTTGATGAAAGGTTTTAATGATAACGAAATTGTTGATTTTGTAAAACTGACGCAGTTTCTTCCTATTTCGGTTCGTTTCATCGAATTCATGCCGTTTGCTGGAAACGAGTGGGACAGAAGTAAAATGGTTTCGCAGCAAGAAATTTTATCTTTAGTTGGAACTCAATTTTCTTCAGAAGAAATTCTGAAATTAGAAGACGAAAAAAACTTCACATCAAGAAATTATAAAATAAAAGGATTTCAAGGCGATTTCGGAATCATCAGTTCGATTACAAATCCGTTTTGTGACAGTTGCAACCGCATCCGCTTGACGGCTGACGGAAAAATAAAAAACTGCCTTTTCTCTAATTCAGAAACGGATTTATTAACTGCTTTTAGAAATGGAGAATCTATTACTGATTTGATTTCAGAATCGATTCAAAATAAAAAGAAAGTGAGAGCAGGAATGGTTACGATGGATGAAATGGACGATCCTAAAAAACATTTTGATAATCGTAGTATGATTGCGATTGGGGGGTAATTAATTGTAAATTGTAAATTGTGAATTGTGAGTTGTCAGGCTGAGCGAAGTCGAAGCCTAATTCGCAATAACTCACTGGAGTGAATAAAAAAAAGGTTCAACTTTATTAAAGTCAAACCTTTCTCAGAATACTATTTTTTCTTTTTAGCTTTTGCCTTTTTTTGAGCTTTAGCTTTCTTTTCAAGTTTCTTAGCCTTAGCTTTTTCTTTCGTTTTTTTAGCTTTTTCTTTTTTCTTTTCAGCTGCTTTTAGTTTTGCTTTTTTAGCTTTCTCTAATTTTTTAATAACAGCTTTAATTGCTTTTTCTCTTTTCTTTTCTTTCTCTTTTTTTGCTTTAAGTTTAGCTTTAAGCTTAGATTTTATATCGTTTTTCTTTTTACCAATTTTTTCAACAGTTACAACGGGTTTGTTTTCTGCAGCATCATTGGTTTTAATTTCTACAATTTCAGAAACGATAGGTTCTGTTTTTGCAGATGTTGTTGCAGGTTTTTTTACCGTAGCTCTTGGTGCTGTTTTAGAAGCTGCTCTCACTGGCGTTTTTGCTGCAGGTTTGACAGTGGCGGCAGGCGCTTTAGTAGCCGCTGTTTTTGTAGTTGCCGTTTTTGTAGCGGGTGATTTTGCAGCAGTTCTAGTAGTAGTTCTTCTAATTGTTGTCTTTGTTTCTGGTTGTTTTTCTGTAGTGCTTTCTACAGTTGTTTCTGCTGCTACATCAGTGGTTTTTTCAGCAGAAGACGGTGGTGTTCTTTTTATCATAACTGTATTTTTTATTGAGTAAAATAGATTTTAACTAAGCAGATTAAAGCTTTCGAAGTGTAGTGCTTTAATGTAAATTCTTAGTTAAGTTAAATATACGCAATTTTTGAATACAAAATAGCCTACTTTTTTAGAACTCATTAATTTTCAACTGCTTCCAAGATTCTGAAATTGCTTTTTGGCGCTTCGCAAAGAGAACAGCAATAATTTTCGGGTAGATTTTCAAATAAAATACCTTTTGGAACTCCTTGGGTTTCATCTCCATATTCCGAGTTATAAAGCGTTAAGCATTCCTGACATTGATAAATATCTAATTGTGGTTTTTCTTTTTTCTGAGGATTTTCAGTTGTCTCTGAAATCGAATTTCCAAGTTCATCGAAATATTTTCGGCTTAACTCAATTAAAATTGTTGGAAGTTCTAGTTTATCAATATCTTGTGAATGCACGATATATTCGCGAGTATTCGGGTCGAAATTCTTGGCGAACAATACATTATACGTATCTCTGATTTTGATCGATTCTAAAGCTACTGGAAGTTCATTTTTTTCGATGACAATCGAAGTAAAATAATGCCCGTCGCGATTGTATTCTGAAATTCCAAAATTCAATCCGTATGTGCTGATATCAAATTGATCTAATGTTCTAACTAGAAAAGTTTTTAGATTTAAAGCCCATTCCATTGCAACGGGTAAATGCCAATTTAATTCTAATAACGAATGGCGAACGTTGATACCGCGTTTTCCTAAGAATTTTTCCCATTCCAGTTTTCGGTCTTTCGGGATTCCTTTGATTATGAAAGATTTCCAAGGCGTAATACAGATTTTTCCAATCTTGCATTCAAAACACAAATCGCACATTTCTTTCAAGAAATCCAAATCGTATAAATTATTGCGCCAATACAATCCCAGCCAATATTGATCAATTCCCATACGGTTCATTCCTTCATAATAAGGAAATGGATAAAATGGAATATTTAATGGTTTGTCAATTGTTCGATTATTAGTATCTAATGCTTCACTTACCAAAGCGAAAAGTGTTTCATTATCAACCGAATCTTCTTCAGATATTTTTTCGATTTCGTAATAAATCTTAGCCAAATCCCAGCTGTAGATCAAAACGGGATACACTTCCATTTTTTCCCATTTAGGAAGACGAATGTATAAATACCAGTAATCTTCATGTTCTGATGCAATGAAATTTAAATGTCCTGTAAACAAAGGGACTAGCTGCTGCTTCGGATCGGTTATGTTGACCTTAAGTTTTGGCTGTTCTTTAAACTCTTCTAAAATATATAAAAAACGGTTTCCGGTAAGCCAATTTGTGTTTCTAAAAATATCAGTTGAAACATAAGAAGAAACAATATTATTGCCACTTTTTTGATCAGGATAAACAAAATGATGTTTTCCTAAAGTGGTTTTGTCCAAAGATTTAAATCCTTTTGGAAAAATAATATCTTGTCTAGAACCAAACGAAATCGAATCCAGACCTTCTTCCAAAGCGATGTTTACAACTTCTCTAAGTTCTCCTGGCGAAATAACGCCTCCTTTTACTATTAATCTTGTCAGTTCCATTTTTGTTTCTTTGTTTCAGGTTTCAAGTTTTCTCTGTTTCAGGTTGTTGGATTGTGTTAATTTTAACGCAAAGGGCGCAAAGTTTTTTCGCAAAGTTTTGAAGGTTTATATTCTGTGCGTAAAATTGTTTTCTATTGAAAAAAGTTCACAAAGCGATGTGCTAAAATCTGTTCTCAAAGCTTTGTGAACTTTGTCTACTCATTAGGGATCGATTAAATAAACTTTGTGCTCTTTGCGAAAAAACTTTGTGTTCTTTGCGATAAAATTTATGTTCAAAGTAAAGTAACATTCAACATAAAATATTAAACCTTACACTTTGCAAGAATCTCTTTAACCTCTGTTTTGCAGCTTCCACAACCCAATCCTGCGCCTGTGTTTTTGCATAAATCCGTGAAATCGTTTACACCGCTTTTAATGGTTTCTTCAATATTTCCAGCTCCGACTTGACTGCACGAACAAACCAATTTTCCTAAAACTGGTTTTGCGTTTGTGCTTCCTCTTAAAAGTGTATTTCGTTTGTCAGATAATTCGATTTTGCTCTCGATCATCGTTTTAAATTCGGCAAATTCGTTTTTATCACCCATTAAAATGGCTCCAACCAAAAGATCATCTTTTACGATGCATTTTTTGTAATAGCGTTTTTTTAAATCAGCAAAAACAATTTCTTCGTATGAATCATCGTTTTCCGGAATTTCAATATCGCCAATACTGCAAAGGTTAATGTCTTCTAATTTTAGAATGTTCATTAAAATCGAACCTTTGTAATAACTGCTAATATCGCCCGCTAAAAAGTTTGCCAGAATATCAGCTTGTTCTTCGGCTGCAGAAGTGATTCCAAATAATTTGTTGTTGAATTCCGCAATTTCTCCAATCGCAAAAATATCCGGATTTGAAGTTTGTAAATACTGATTTACTCTTACGCCACGACCGCATGAAAGTCCGCTTTCGCGAGCAATTTCGATATTCGGGATTGTTCCAATGGTGTAAACAATCGCATTTGCCGTTATGATTTTTCCACTTTTTAAAGCAATTTCAATCTCGTTTGGATTATCGGTTTCGAAAACCGTACTAACTTCATTATCAAAATAAATCTGAATATCACGAAGCTGTACTTCTTCGGCCAATAATTTGCTTGAAATTAAATCCAGCTGACGCTCCATTAAACGAGAAGCTCTTTGAACAATAGTTGTTTTTACTTTTTTATGCTTTAAGGCTGCCGCCAATTCTAAACCTAATAATCCACCGCCAATAATGACAACGTGCTGTTCTTCTGGCGGAAGATTGGTGCTGTCTAGATGTTTTTTCAATCGATCAGCATCTTCTTTTTTTCTGACAGTAAATCGGCCCGGAAGATGAAGTTGCGCATTTTCCGGAACAAAAGGACGGCTTCCTGTTGCTATAATTAGCGAATCGAAAGTGTGGATTTCGCCTTGACTATCTATAATTGTTTTTTGCTTTGGATCTAATTTTTCGATTGCAACTCCAGCCTTCATGGTAATTTTCAACTTACTGAAAGCTTCGCCATCTTTAACTTTTAAAAGTTGTTCCCAGCTAAATTCTCCCGTCATATATTCGGGAAGCAAAACTCGATTGTAAAATGGATTTATTTCATTCGAAAAAACAATAATTTCATCAGTAGTATTGAACTCGCGATAGTTTTGAATGAATCGGAAAGAAGCCGCTCCAGCGCCAATAATCGCAATTTTCTGGAATGGTTTTACATATTTTTTGATCGAAACGGTTGTGAACTTAAAATCGGGTTCTTTTGAAATTGGATCGACAACGTTGTTGGTTAAATTGTTGGTTCTGTTTAAATCATTTTCAAGTTGTTTTCCCCAATGCATTGGTAGAAAAACCACTTTTTCTTTGATAGAATCAGTAACTTTTGCTTTTACGCGAACCTCACCGTTTTTACTGCTAACGGTAACAATATCACCATTTTTAATATCATTTTTAAAAGCATCAATCGGGTTTATTTCTAAAACCGGACTTGGAATATGGGTTAACAAACGAGAGACTTTTCCAGTCTTTGTCATCGTGTGCCATTGGTCGCGAATTCTTCCTGTGGTTAGAATAAATGGAAATTCATCATTTGGCTGAACTGATGTATTTTCGATGGAAACGGGAAGGTTAAAAATGGCTTTTCCAGAAGGCGTATAGAATTTTTTATCTGTAAATAATCGCGGAGTTCCGGGATGATTATAATCTGGTACTGGCCACTGAAAAGTACCTTCGGTTTTTAAACGATTATAATTTAAGAACGAAATATCAATATTGGTATTTTTGGTAAGCGCACAATGTTCTTTGTAGATTTCTTCGGCACTGTTGAAATTGAATCCGTTGAAATTCATTTTTTTAGCAAAACGAATTAAGATTTCAATATCCGGAAGCGCTTCCCCTGGCGCATTTATTCCTTTTGGCAGATAAGAAATACGACGCTCCGAATTGGTCATCGTTCCTTCTTTTTCTAACCAACCCGCAGCAGGCAATAATAAATCGGCAAATTTGGCTGTATCAGCATTATGCGAAATATCTTGAACAACTACGAATTTTGCGTTTTGAAGCGCTTTTTCAGCTCTTCTAGAATCGGGTAAACTGACTAACGGATTGGTGCAGATAATCCAAACCGCTTTCATTTTTCCAGATTCTAAGGCTTCAAACATTTCTGTTGCCGTTAAACCTGGTTTATCCGAAATCTCGTCAACGCCCCAAAAATCGGCAACTTCTTTGCGATGTGTTGGGTTTGCAATATCTTTATGTGCGGCCAAAAGTGTTGCCATTCCGCCCACTTCGCGTCCGCCCATAGCGTTGGGCTGACCTGTTAATGAAAATGGCCCAGAACCCGGTTTTCCAACTTGTCCGGTTAATAAAGATAAATTCAGCAAAGCCGTATTTTTATCAACGCCAACAGCACTTTGATTTAATCCCATCGCCCAAAGCGAAATAAATCCTTTTGCTTTCCCGATAATATCGGCGGCAAGTTTAATATCGTTTACAGAAATTCCGCAAAGTTTAGACGCTTTTTCAAGAGAAGTGCCTAAAACTAAGTCTTTATATTGTTTGAAATTCTCAGCATGATTTTTTACGAAATCATGATCGACGTGACCTTTTTCGATAATGCGTCTGGCAATTGCATGATATAAAATAATATCCGAACCTGGAATAATCTGCAAATGTAAATCGGCAAAAACGGCAGTATCTGTTCGTCTTGGATCGATACAAATTATTTTAGTTTTCGGATTTTTCTCTTTGTGTTTCTCTAATCTTCTGAAAAGAATAGGGTGACACCAAGCAGGATTTGCGCCTGTAATTAAAAAAGTGTCTGCCAATTCAATATCATCATAAGCAATTGGAACAGAATCTTCTCCGAAAGTTTTTTTATAACCCACAACTGCAGAACTCATGCAAAGTCTGGAATTGGTGTCGATATTATTGGTTTTCAGAAACCCTTTCACCAATTTATTGACTAAATAATATTCCTCAGTTAAACATTGTCCCGAAATATAAAATCCAACACTATCTGGTCCATGTTTTTTTATAATAGAAGAAAAAACAGCAGCGGCGCGATCAAGAGCCGTATCCCAGCTAACACGTTCTAAGGGATAGTTTTTGCTTCCTCGCATTTCTGGATATAAAATTCTGTCTGAAGTATCGTTTACTACATAATGCAGGTTCATCCCTTTAGAACACAACATTCCTTTGTTTACAGGATGATCTTTATCGCCTTCGACCATAACGCCATTTTTAGCATCATTGGTCACGATTATGCCGCAGCCAACGCCGCAGTAGGAACAGGTAGTTTTGATCTTCGTAGTTTGCATTGGAGTTCTATTTAGAGATACTACTTTTATTGAATGTTATGACTTTAGATAAGTACTTATGCAAAAATAAGTACTTTTTACGTATTAATACTTAATTTTTGAATTTATTTTTTTATTTTTGATGAAAATAAATGAGGAACAACAAATTAGTTTTTATTCTGCTTAAATTAGAACTCATGAAAGACGAGCAAGTTCTATGTTATTCCTGTACAAATGAGAATTGTTTTATTAAGAAACACTTGCATTTAGAGCAGATGACAGGTTATATTTCTAAGAAAAAGAATATTATCTGTAAAAAATCGGATCAGTTTATTACCGAAGGCGCGCCTTTGCAGGGACTTTATTTCATTTGCAAGGGAAAAGCCAAAACGGTAAAAACGGGAATTAATGGTCGTGAACAGATCGTTCGTTTAACCAAGAACGGAGATATTATTGGTTTCCGTGGATTCGGAACAAGCAAACGCTATTTAATTGGTGCTTATGCGCTCGAAGATACTGTTTTGTGTAATTTCAGTAACGAGACCATGCAGGAAATTTTACAGCACGTTCCTGAATTTACATACGCTTTAATGTTATTTTATGCAGAAGAATTGAATAAAAGCGAAAACAATATACGAAAGATTGCGCACATGAATGTTCGCGAACGTGTAATTGATTTGTTGCTTTATATTCATCGCAAATTTGGGCAGGTAAATGGTTTTATTGATATTGAGCTTTCGCGAAAAGAAATTGCCGATTTTGCAGGAACTACAGAAGAACAAGCAATACGTATTTTATCAAGTCTTAAAAAAGAATCATTGATTAAAACGGAAGGAAAGCGCGTTGGGATTTTGGAAGTTTCAGAGTTAAGATCTGAAATTATGGAGCACAAGTATTTTTAATCTTAGGTTCTTAGTTGCTAAGATTCTAAGATGCTAAGGTTTCTGATTGTATAGACGCACCGCAGTGCGTCTATACGTCGAATATAATTACTTTTTTCTTCCCACAAATCGAATTACAGAACCTGTTCCGTTGTGAAATAAACCTTCGTTTAGTTCAATTTCTTTTTCTTCTAATTCAATGATTTCATAATTAGGGAAATCGGCTTTGATTTCTTCGATTGAAAATAAAGATTCAATGTCTTTTGGTCCGCCGACTTTTTCATTTTTGGTTACGTATTCCAAATGTTTTTTACTGAAAGCTTCAAAAATTAGAATCCCATTTTTTCGTAAAAGTTGATTCAGCTGTTTGTGAATTTCAGATTTTATAGCAGCTGGAAAATGTGCATAAATCAGAGCAATCGCATCAAACTGTGCTTCTTGAAAATCTAAAGTTTCTAATTCGCCAACTTGATAATCGATTGAAACATCATTTAACTCTGCAAGTTTTAACGCTTTGTTTCTGCCTTCTTCACTTATATCAAAAGCCGAAACGCTCCAGCCTAATTTAGCTGCGAAAATGGCATTTCGTCCTTCGCCTTCGGCAGGAAAAAGAATCGTCCCGGTTTTTAGTTTTTCAATTTGTTCTTTAAGGTAATTGTTGGGTTCTTCGCCGTATGCGAACTCTTCGCTTTTATAACGGTCATCCCAACGCTGAGTCCAGTTGGTCATGGTTTATATATTGAATTTAACGATTAAAGGTTTATGATCACTATGCATTGTCCAATCTTGATAACTTCCAACTTCAACGCTTTCTAAAACTTCTATAAAATCATTTGAAGCAAAGCAATAATCAAGATGATAAGGTTTGTTTTCATGACGATACAAATACCAAGTAGGATGCTCTTCTTTGCCTTGAATTTGATTGAAGTATTTATGATAGGTGCTGAAAATATTCTTTTCAGCCAATTTATTTACTACTGTTGTATGATTTCCTTCGCGACGTGGTTTGTCCCAAATGGCATTGCTGTTAAAATCTCCAATTAAAATGGTTTTGGTTTCTTTGATTAAATCTTCGTAGTAATTAATCGCTTTCCAAATTTGAGTTACATAAGCACCATCTTTATCTGCTGGATTATTTGCCCAAATAGCAAACAATGTAAAGTCAATTTTTTCGCTTGATACGGCAATTGGAAGGATGTTTTTGAAAGTTGGATTATGGCATTCTAACAATTCAAATTTATAATCTCCAAAAGAAAAAACGCCAATTCCTTTATTAGGATTTGCGCCGTACCAAAGAATATCCGAAGGTAATTTTATCCCATATGGAAATTTAAGTTTCTCAGGACTTTCACACTCAGAAATTACAGCAATATCAGGATTCAAAGCTTGAATATATTGAGCTTTTTTCCTGAACGCCATATTGCAATTCCAAGCTATGAGTTTCATTTTAAATATAATTAGATTTAAAATTTAATTCAAATATACCCAAATAAAACTCAAAAAAACACCCTTTTCCAAAAACTGAAAAAGGGTAAATTATACTATATTTTAAGTAATGCTTTTATGAGATTAACCAACAAATTTCGTTTCACCACTATTTACATCAATTTCAGCAAAATTATGTTTTCCGATCACGATAAGCAGTTTGTCTGAATTATAACCGACATATCTAATTTCAGGCTCGCCTTTTTTTGGTTTTCCGCAAACAGAAATTACATTGGTTTGCCATTTCAATTTTTTTCTTTTGTAGGCAGAAATGGTTTGTAAGTCATTCTCGACATAATAAACAATGTTGTTTTTTTTGATTCCTCTTTTTTGCGTTTTAGCAAAATTTATTTCTGAGTTTTTAGAAATTAAGGCATCATTGTACTTTTGTGCAAAGCCTGTTTGCGTGACAATAAAAGTCAGCAAAGACAATTTTAGAATTGGTTTCATTTGGATAGAATTGGGGGTTCATAATCACTTCAAATATAAATAATTAAACATATAATTTACATTATTGTTGAATAAAAAAAATACCCTTTTCCAGAAATAGGAAAAGGGTAAAATATTTGAGTTAATTTTAAAGAAAAATTATTTTTTCCAGCTAAAAATTCTTGGATTCACAGAAACCATTAACCATGCCCAATTGTTGGTATGTCCAGCATCTCCAGTTTTAATAAATTCCATTGTTTTAGATCCAAACATTTGAGAATAACCTCCTGTAACTGTAATATCTTTTTTGAAATTATATCCAAAAGTGGCGTCAATCTCAGTTCCTAAGTAAGAATCCATTTTTTCGTTAAGAGGAACATTTACTACATCAGCAGCAGCTAAAAATACGTGCGGAATCAAAGCAAATTGCCATTTGTTTACATTGTAATTCAATTTGATAAATGCGTCTTGCAAACCAACATTGTTTAAATGGTTTCCAACATAAAAGTAATCCATGTAGCCATTAAATCCGTGGTTGGTTCCAAAAATTGGATTGAACGATTTGATTACCGTGCTTCCGTCATTTGAAGCTTTTCCAGATAAAAATTCGTAACCTAAACCAGCTTTAAAAGAATCGGTTATGCTGTAATTAAAATTTGCTGCCGCATTCCAAGCACTAACTTGTAAGTCTGTGCTTTTTCCTGTTTGTCCGTAAAACCAAAAATTGCTATCTATTTTGCTGTTTTTATAAGTCAAATAAGGGCCGAAAGTCTGTTTGTAATCAACTAAAAGTTTTGCATCAGCATTTGCATATTCATAACCTGTGTTAAGTACTAAAAAGCTTAAGCCTAAATCGGTGTTAAATTGGTTGTGGTACCAAGCATATTGCATTGCTTTATAATTGGCAACTGTATAAGGAGTTTGAACGACATTTTCTGCTGTTGAATTGTAAGCTCCACCAAAATCTAATTTTTGTTTTTCAGTATGATAAGTCACGGTAAGCGCATCGTGGCTTTGGCCTTGCTGTGCCCAATCCATTTCACCAAGAATACGCTGATTGTCATAAGAAAGAACCTGACGACCCATTCTGGCGCTCCATTTTTCAGTAAAATTGTATTGTGCCCAAGCTTCAAAAACTGCTACTCCATTTTTATCCGCAACTGTTGCAGGAGCGACATCTCCCCATGTTCTCGTATTTTGGAAAGTTAATTTTACAATTAAATCGTCTTGTTTGAAATTGATGCCTAAACGGGAACGCTGTGAAATTTGAGAAGTTCCTTTTTGACCTTCCTGTAAAAGTTGTTTATAACCGTTACGATACTCAAAACGTGGTCTAATTTGAAGATTTACATCTAACTCTTGGGCTTGTATTTCAAAACTTAATCCTACGATAAGTATTAAAATTAGTTTAAGTTTTTTCATAAAATTATTAGGTTTTTATCGAAGGTAAATTTATAAGAAAATGCCGTCATTGTAATATGATTATAGTCATATTTCTAATTTTTTTTTAATCTAAGTCTAATAGGCAGGTTCTAATTTGGCTTTACTTACTTTAACTTCTTTTGTTTTAGATAGTTGTGTAATAGTGTAATGCATCCAAACTAGACATACAGTTGAAAAGATTAGAATAAAGATCCATGAACTAGACCAGATTCCGGTTGCAGTTAATAAATATCCGAAGATAATTGGCCCAAAGAATCCGCCCAAACCGCCAATCATTCCGACCATTCCGCCGACAACTCCAACTTCTTTTGGGAAGTATTCTGGAATATGTTTGTAAACAGCAGCTTTTCCGATTCCCCAAGAAATTCCGATTAGAATTACTAAAACCAAGAACACCCACATATTGGCATCAAACTTAATAACTGTAACACCTTTGGCAATCAGTTCTTTTTTGGCAACACTTTGATTGTGTGCCACAACAACATCCTGCCAGCTTGTAGAAGTTGGAAAAATAGCGTTTTCATTTGTATTGGCAGTTTTTTGTGTAATTGGATATTCTTTATCGCCAATTTTTACGGTTTTGTCGCTGATTTCATTTACAACACCTTTTTTAGCAGCTAATATTCCTGGTCCAGAAGTGGTGATTTCCATTTTTGGAATCGATAATAGTGCGCTTAAAACTACTGAAGAACTCAAAACCCAATACATTACTTTTCTGGCACCAAATTTATCAGACAAATATCCTCCAAAAGCTCTAATGACACCAGAAGGTAAACTGAACATTGTTGCAAATAAACCACCCATAACTAAACTGGTTTGGTAAACGTTCATAAAGTTCGGTAAAAGCCATTGAGAATAAGCTACAAAACATCCGAAAACTAAGAAGTAATATGCTCCAAAACGCCAAACTCTTTCTGATTTTAAAGGTGTAAGCATTTGTGAAATCGTCTTACCATTGCTTTCTATTTTTTTGTTTTGAGCGAAAATTAAAAAGGCAACACCAATTACTACCAATGAAATAGCGTAAATAACAGGAAGTGTTTTCCAACCATTTTGCGGATCATCAATGGAGAAATGGTTTAATAATGAAGGTGCTAAAAAGGTCGTAATAGCAGCTCCGGCATTTCCCATTCCGAAGATTCCCAAAGCGCGACCTTGCCATTCTTTTGGGTACCAGATTGAGGTATACCCAATTCCGACAGCAAAACTAGTTCCGACCATTCCAAATAAAAAGCTCAATAATGCAAACATGGCGAAACTGTCAGCATAGGGAAGGAGGAACAACGGAATTGAACAGAGTAATAATAAAAGTGAAAAAACATATTTTCCGCCAAATTTATCTGTCAAGATCCCGATTGGAAGACGCATGATCGATCCAGTTAAGATTGGAATACCTAAAAGCCATCCGACTTGAATAACGTCCCAATGGAAAATTCCGTTATCAACTAGAAAGGTTACTAGAACCCCGTTTAATGTCCAGCAGGCAAAACACACTGTAAATGCCAATGTGTTCAAAAATAAAATTTTGTGTGATTGCGATAGTGAGTTTGTATTTTTCATAGTACTTATTATTTTTATGTAAAAGTAAGTACTATAACTTAGTTAAAACCTGCTAAAACGCAGTTTTTGAAAAATAATTACGTATTTATACGTATTTTTTAGATTAAAGAATACTCAGCAGCTTTATTAGAAAGTTCCATTAGGTTTTTTACTTTCAGCTTTTTCATTAAGTTGAAACGGTGTACTTCGGCAGTTCGTTTGCTAATATCCAAGGCTTCAGCGATTTCTTTGTTTCCTTTACCAGATAAGAGAAGCATAAGTATTTCTTTTTCTCTTTTGGTAATCATCATTTCTTCGCCCAAAGTTTGTTTAGGTTCTAATGATACTGAGGAATTTGTCAATTGACTGATTAAAATAGAAGAAATATCACCACTGAAATACTTTCCTCCAGAAGAAACGCTATGCAATGCTTTTAAGAATTCTTCTTTTGACGAACCTTTTAGCAGATAACCATCGGCTCCGGCTTTTATGGATTTCAATACATATTCTTCTGATTCGTGCATTGAAAGCATAATGATTTTTACGTTGTTATTCTCGCTTCTAAGTTTTTCTACTACCTCGATACCAGTTAAGTTTGGCATACGGATATCTACTATAAGTAAATCTGGTTTCGTTGCAGCAACTACTTCTAGAGCATCTGCACCATCAATTGCTTCACCTACAACTTCGATGTTTGCTTCGTTTTCCAGTAAAGATTTGATTCCGTCTCTAACAAAAACATGGTCATCTGCCAGCACTACACGAATGATATTACTCATAGTTTACTTAATTTTAATTCTCGATTTTTACGTATATTCATCTATAAAGAAGACGCTAATATACGTAATTTTTGAATTAGATAATTAGAAAATGTAGCAATTAGATAATTTTTTGAGGTGCTTAAAGTAATTATCTAATTATCAAATTGGCACATTGCCACATTATTTAAGAATCGGAATATTGAACGTAATTCTCGTTCCTTCGCCTGGAATTGAGTTCATGAAAACGCGGCCGTTGATGTATTGGATTCTTTCTTTCATAAATAAAAGTCCCATTCCGGATTCGCTGTTGCGTTTTTTGTCGACTGAATTCACGTCGAAACCTTTTCCGTTATCGTCTACGATGATGCTTAAAAGTGTTTCGCTGTGCGAAAGCTGCACAATAATATGTGACGATTCAGCATATTTAATGGCGTTGTTGATGGCTTCTTGAGTTAATCGATAAATGTTGATTTCGATTAAGGAATCAAGACGCTGATCAAAATCGGTTTTATTGTAAAACAGGATTTCTTTTCCAGTTAGTTTTGAAAGTTCCTGCGTGAGTTTTGCTAAAGAAGAAACGATTCCGTGATCGCTTAATTCCGGTGGCATTAAGTTGAAAGTTGCCGTGCGGACACCTTTTATAATATCAAGCGAAAGTTTTTTTAAATACTCAATTTTTTGTTCTGATTTTTCTCTGTCATCGAGATTAATGCTTTCTAAACTGAATTTTAAACCCGTAAGCATTTGTCCGATTCCGTCGTGAATTTCTTTGGCGATTCGGTTTTGTTCGTTTTCCTGATTTTCAACAATTTTGCTTGAGATAATCTTTTGCTGATTGATTTTTTCGGTAGTATTTTCAAGGTTCAAACGTTCTACTTCACGTTGTGCTTTTTTACGTTCAGTGATGTTAAAACAAACAATTAAAAGTTCCAGTTCGTCTTTTTTGATCATTACGGGAACCATCGATAAATCAAGCCAGATTTCTTTTTCGTCTTTATTAATAATTTTGATTTCGCCTTGCCAGCCACTACGCTGTTTTTCGAAAATTAAACGGTCAAAATTAACCTGCTCTTTTTCGTCTTCAGTCAGTACTTCAGAGAATTTTTTGTTTGAAGAAAACTTGGTGTAATTGAGAAGTTTGGCAAATTTTTCTCCAATATGAATGATGGAACCATCAGGTGAAATTCGGCAATAAAGCAAAGTATTTTCCATCGCATAATTGAGCGATTTTAATTCTTTTACTGAGTTTTCTTTGATTTCACTAATGATTTCGGTGTCGTATGCCAGTTTTAAAGCTTTCTTTTCAGAAGATAAAAGTTGGGCAATTAACCTTTCTATTTTCTTGTT
>RCUK01000249.1_pt1 | contig 59117 bp, 56 predicted proteins | sample 2166381 | NCBI WGS metagenome assembly RCUK01 (sample SAMN09932809, study PRJNA488358) | compost metagenome | isolation source: compost soil in an enriched community | place: Germany: Experimental Botanical Garden | reverse complement strand
AGCAAAAAGACGGCACATGGATGATTTCACGGTACCTGGGTTCGCTTCCCAGCTAGCCCTGCCATCTTTGCAATCGTCGCCCCCGACAGACGTTGAAATAGGCGCACTCCACCTAGCGCTGTTACTTCAAGCTGCCTGAATAGGCGATGACAGGCGCGGCGAACTCCACGGGCTTCTCCGAACGAGCCATTGAGACGTAGTGAATGGGTTGCTGGAGCATCAATGTTACGGTTTGGCCGGGGGGAGCCACCCAGCGGATCGAGCGAACGACGAACCGATCCGCCCTTTCCTCAATGGCCACGATCTCGATGGACCCACCCCCGTCTCGGTAAGGGCGATCCAGCAAGAAGACCCCTTGCTCCCGAGCGAAGTCGAGCGGCAGGTTGGGCTCTAGCAGGTACGCCGACAAGACGGTCGCCCGGTGGCTGGCTAGCAAGGCTTCCAGCTCAGCCTGAGAGCGGAGGACCGTGGTGTAGCCGTCGGTCGTGATGTTTCCACTTCCGGTCCTGACCCGAGACGTGAAGGGGATGGACGGGGCATTCTTTGCTTGTCTTGCTTCCTCGGTCATGAACAAGCTGCCGAAACTGTTGAAGAAAGTAGGGCTACATCCCGTGACGAGTAGCCCCGCGGCGATGGCGACGAAGGTTCTCATCTCAAAACACCCATGAAGCCCGGAGCGGGGTCACGCTGGTGCGAATCCCCATCTCGAAGCCCGAGGTGAATCGGTAAGCGACTTCAAGGAGCGGCGGGCCGATGACGAGCGTTTCAAGGGGATTGATGGTGCCGGAGTAAACGAGGCTCAAGGTGGGAGACAGCCGGAGTGATGCATTGCCCCACTGATGATGGTAGGAGGCCCCGACGAGGAATCGTAAAGGTCCCACTCGCCGCGTCACGGGTGCAAACGGAGCATAGCTGCCCACCGCTATCCAGCTCTGGTTCAGACCACCGTGAAGGCCGAGGCTCGATGAGTCCGAGAAGAGATGCCGGTACTCACCCCATGCACTGAGCCAATGGCCCTGGCCCATCATCGTCATCGCCTGTCCCGTGAATCCAATGGGAAGCTGCGGTGAGGATACCTTCAACTCGGCAGCCTGAAATGGAATGGCAGGCATGACGCTGACCCGGCCTTCAAGCGGCACAGCATGGGCGAGCCCACTCGTGAGCAAGGTTAGCGCGGTGGCGAGAGCCGTGGATTTCAAGTTCGCCACCATCGACTTTGACCTCAAGGCGATACCTCCACCGTGGCTGTGGCCGTCACTTCTCCCGTTTCGGCGAAGATGCCCTGCACTTCGTACACGCCGGGTTTGTCCACCGTCACGGTAGTGCCGACCTTGAGCGCGTGAAGGGACTGCGTATCCACTGGAAAAATGCCGAGCCCCATGAAGGGAAGCGAGCGCGTCCCAAAGGCCGAGACCTGAATCACCTTGGCGGTGGTATCGATCGTTCGGACGGAAAGGACTTGGCCGCCAACCGAGCCAACGAACGTCGCGTTGGCCCCGATGTAAAGCGGTTTGCCCACGCCTTGGTGCCCCCCGATGGACAGCAGGTCGATCGTGCCGGAGAGCGTGGCGGGCGCACGAAAGCTACACCCCGGGATCGACGCGAGGAGCGCCGTACAAAGGAGAATGGATAAGGGCGGTCTCATGGCTCCTCATCTGACTGGCGAGCGTACTACCCTCATTATATGTCAAGCAAGCAGGTGCTAAACGTCCAATAATCTGGACGCAAGCTCCACAGCGAACAACCCGAGGCGCCAGGCCTCAAGGGCGTCATGTCGGGAAATCTGGACCCAGCGCGAGAGACGAATAGCCGTGTAAGGTCAGACCGAAGACGCGCCCGGCTTAGGACCTGGCTCCATCAAGCGTCTCGCTAGCCTGGGGCCCGTGAGACTCGACTTTCAAAGCGGATAGGCCGCATGGATCGGAGGGTAGCTTTCGCAGTGAAAAGAAACGAGACCCAAGCCTAAAGGCTTCAGGTCTCGTAGTGTCGGGCAAGGGACTTGAACCCATACTCCTTGCGGAACCAGATCCTAAGTCTGGCGCGTCTGCCAATTTCGCCAGCCCGACGAGGCTTTCATGATACCAGCCGGACGGGGCCAAGACAACGGGCAAGGAAATTCCCGGGCAAAATCGAAAAAAAACCCTTGCTTTTGTGCCAGTTGTCCTAGTATCCGCAAGCCAAGGGAGCTACCGTGGAGGGGGTAGTCCCAACTGATTGTCGAAAGGGGAATGCATGAAGACCGATACCATCGAAATGGAAGGCACCGTCAAGGAAGCCCTGCCCAATACCATGTTCCGCGTCGAGTTGGACAACGGGCACACGGTCCTGGCCCATATCTCCGGTAAGATGCGCAAGCACTACATCAAGATTCTGATGGGCGACAAGGTCCGGGTGGAACTGAGCCCGTACGATCTGACCCGCGGCCGGATCACGTACCGGCACCGGAAGTAGGCGAAAAGCGCCTGACGGGCCGGAGCTACGAGCGGCTTCCCGCGGGCCTGGTCTTGTCACAGAGTCGAAGAGCGCCCCCATCACCCATGTCCAGCGCCGGCTGCATTCGGCCGTTTGGCCTACGCAGCCCTCGACCATCTTGGGTCGACGAAGGCGCCAACGCTTTCAACTGGGGGATTGGTTAGAGGCTCTCTTCGCGAGCGAACAAGGCCTCGACAAAGACTTCGGGGTCGAAGTCTTTGAGGTCGTCCACCTTCTCTCCGAGCCCCACCACCTTGACGGGCAGGCCGAGCTGGGAGCGAATGCCGAAGACCACGCCGCCCTTGGCGGTGCCGTCCAGCTTGGTGAGGATCACCCCGGTTAGCGAGGTGGCCTCGGTGAAGACCTCCGCCTGACGCACGCCGTTCTGTCCCGTGGTGGCATCCAGCACGAGCAGGATCTCCAGGGGCACCTCCGGCGCTTCCCGATCGATGATCTTCCGGATCTTGCGCAGCTCTTCCATGAGGTTGGCCTTGTTGTGTAGGCGTCCCGCCGTGTCGATCAAGAGCACGTCCACGTTGCGGGCCCGGCTGGCCTTCAGGGCATCGAAGACCACGGCGGCGGCGTCACCGCCCTCCTTGTGGCGAACGATCTCCACGCCCGCGCGCTCCGCCCAGACCACCAGCTGATCGATCGCCGCCGCGCGGAAGGTGTCCGCGGCCGCCACCAGGACCTTCTTGCCCTGGATCTGGAAGCGATTGGCGAGCTTGCCCAGGGTCGTCGTCTTGCCGACCCCGTTCACGCCCACCAGCATCACGATGTTGAGCTGCCCCTCCTTCAATTGAATCGGGGAAGTCTCGCCGAGCTGCTCGGCCAGGTAGGTCTCGAGCGCGTCCGCCACGTTCTGAGGCGTGAGCTCGCCGGCCTTGTGGAGCTTGCGCAGGTGAGCCAAGGCTCCCTCCGCGACGCCGACGCCCATGTCGCTCTCGAGCAAGAGCTCTTCAAGCTCTTCGAGGGTATCCTCGTCGATCTTGGTGAAGGTCGCCGTCAGCTTGCGGACCTGCTTGACGAAGCCCTCACGGGTCTTGCTCAGGCCCTTGGTGATGGATTCCGAATCGATGGTGAAGACGGGGGTGTTCAAGACCTCCCAGGTCTTCGCCCAGAAGCCTTTCTTTTCGTCGGCCGGAGGCGGAGTCTCAGGGCCCACGGGGGCGAGCGGAGGCTCGAGCCCGACCGGAGAAGGCGAGGGGGGTTCCGCGGCCTCCGGAGGAAGCATGGCGTCGGGGACGGGCCCGATGCGGACCGCCGGCGCCGGCATCTCGGAGATGGCGGCCTGCGCGTCGATGGGCTCTCCCTCGGCGTCCCGCGGGATCTCGGTGATCGAAGGCGCCGCCGTCATCGGCTCCGCGACTGCCGGTTGGGGCGTCACGGGCTCGACGGCCGTGGGCTCAGCCGCGACCGGCTCGGCAACGGGCTGAGGGAACAAAGGAGCGGGCGGAGCTGCTTGCTCCGCCTGCTCGATGTCCTTGCCCTTGAGGCGGTCCAGCCAGCTCAGGCGGGGCTTCTCGCTTCCCTCCTCAGGCTTCTTCCACATCGCTAGGATCTCAGCTCAGCGGCCTCGGGGGCGATCGCCGAGAGCACGCCGTTCACGAAGCGGCCCGACTCGTCGGTTCCGTACTTCTTGGCCAGCTCGACCGCCTCGTTGATGGCGACCTCGACCGGCACCGACGGATCGAACTTCAGCTCGGCCACCGCCAGGCGCAGGACGTCCCGGTCCAAGCTCGCCATGCGCTCCACCTTCCAGTGCTGCGCCGCGCGCTCCAGGGTCGCGTCCACGTCCTTCTTGTGCTTGGTGTAGTGCTCCACCTTCGACAGCGCGAAGGCGCGCACGTCCTCGGCGCCCGCCAGAGCGGCCATGGTGGGCCACTCGAGGGCCGAGGCGATCAGCTCAGCGGCATGCTGAAGCTCGTCGACCGCCGAAAGCGCCCGCGGCAGCGCCGTCTCGAGCAAGCCTTCGCGAAGCTCGATCATGGCGTCCTGCTCCTTGGCCCGCTTCCAGAACATCATGGCGGTCTTCTCGAGGGCCTTCTCATCGACGTCTTCGTGGGCGCCGGCCTTCTGGGCCGCGCGGATCATGTCGCGAAGCAGCGTGGGGCCGAACTCCTCTTCGTTGAGGCGCTCGATCTCGTCACGCATCCGAGCCAGGGTCGCGCAGGAGGTTTCCAGGTTCTCCCGGGCTTCCCGAGCCAGCATGTCGGCGGCACGGCCGAGCAGCTCCCCCATCGACGGACGCGCGTCCGCCGGCAGGGTCTCGAACTGGGAGAGGGTCAACAGGGCCAGTTCTCTGGCCACACGACGGGTATTCACATCAGCCTCCTAGGATCCTGCGCTGGAGGAAGTTGGTGTAAACCTCCCCCTTTCGGAAAAAGGCGTTGTCGAGGATCTTCTCATGCAGGGGGATGGTGGTCTTGACCCCAGTAATCGCGTATTCCCCAAGGGCCCGCTGCATGCGGGCGATCGCCTTGTCTCGGTCTTCCGCCCAGACGATCAGCTTCGCGATCATCGAGTCGTAATTGGGCGGAATGCTGTAACCCGGGTAGACATGCGAGTCCACCCGTACCCACGGTCCCCCGGGGGGAACGTAGGCGTCGATGACGCCCGGCGACGGACGGAAGCCCTTGTCGGGGTCCTCGGCGTTGATCCGGCACTCGATCGCATGACCCTCGAACTTCACCTGCTCCTGGGTCCGCGACAGGGGGGCGCCGGCGGCGATCCGGATCTGCTCCTGGACCAGGTCGAAGCGGGTGATCAGCTCGGTGACCGGGTGCTCCACCTGGATCCGGGTGTTCATCTCCATGAAGTAGTAGTTGCCGTGCTTGTCGAGCAGGAACTCGACCGTGCCCACGCCCTCGTAACCGATGAACTGGGCGGCGCGCACGGCGTCCGAGCCCATCCGCTCCCGAAGTTCGGGAGTCAGGCGCGGGCTGGGAGCCTCTTCGAGAAGCTTCTGGTGGCGCCGCTGGATCGAGCAGTCGCGCTCACCCAGGTGGATGGCGTTCCCGCGCTGGTCCATGACGACCTGAATCTCGATGTGACGGGGCTCTTCGAGGTACTTCTCGAGGTAGACCTCGCCGTTGCCGAACGAAGCGAGCGCCTCGTTCTGGGCCAGCTCCATCTGCTCGATGAACTGCCCCGCATGCTGAACGACCCGCATGCCCCGGCCGCCACCACCGGCGGCGGCCTTGATGATCACCGGGTAGCCCATCTCGGTGGCGAGACGCTCGGCTTCCTGAGGATCGACGATCGGGCCGTCGGAGCCCGGAACCGTCGGCACGCCGGCGGCCTTCATGGTTTCCTTGGCCTTGATCTTGTCGCCCATCTTATCGATGACGTAGGGCGAGGGGCCGATGAACTTCAGGCCGTGATCCTTGCAGATCTCGGCGAAGCGGGCGTTCTCGGAGAGGAAGCCGTAGCCCGGATGCACCGCCTCGGCGCCCGAGAGCTCCGCGGCGGCGATCAAATTGGGGATGTTGAGGTACGAGCGGTTGGAGGGGCCGGGGCCGATGCAGTAGGCCTCGTCGGCCAGCTTGACCGGGAGCGAGTCCCGGTCCGCCTCGGAGTAGACCACCACCGTCTTGATGCCCATCTCCTCGCAGGCGCGCAGGATCCGCAGGGCGATCTCCCCGCGGTTGGCAATCAGGATCTTGCGAAACACCTAGACGATCTCCATCAGGGGTTGGCCGAACTCGACCGGATCCCCGTTGTTGACGAAGATCTGCTTGACGACCCCGCCCACCTCGGCCTCGATCTCGTTCATGAGCTTCATGGCCTCGATGATGCAGACGACGACGCCGGTTTCCACGCGGGCGCCGACTTCAGCGTAGGGAGTGGCATCCGGGGACGGAGCCCGGTAGAACGTCCCCACCATGGGGGCGCGGATGATGGTGCCTGCGGGCTCGGCGGCCGGGGCCTTGGGGGCCTCCACCGCAGCCGGGGCGGGGGCCGCCTCGACCTTGACCGGCGCGGGAGCCGGAGGAGCCGGGGGCATGATCGCCACGGTGGGCGCGATCGGCTGGGCGGCCACCATGACCTCAGCCTTGGCAAGCTTCAACTCGAAGTCGCCGGACTCCAGCTCCAGCTTGCTCAGGTTGGACTGGTCGAAGAGCTCGACGAGCGAGCGAATGTCGGCAATCGTCAAATCCACGTCATCAGCTCCTATGCGCGGTCGAGGTATTCGCCGGTCCGGGTGTCGATCCGGATGACGTCGTCGACGTTCACGAAGAAGGGAACCTGGACCACGGCGCCGGTCTCGACGGTGGCAGGCTTGCCGCCGCCCGACGCGGTATCGCCCTTGACGCCGGGGGGCGTGTCGATGATCCGAAGCTCGACGAAGTTGGGGATGGAGACGCCCACGATGTTGCCCTGGAAGTAGAGCAGCTCGACCTTCATGTCCTCCTTGAGCCACTTGGTGGCGTCACCCAGCTTCTCGGCGGGCACGGGGATGGTGTCGAAGGTCTCGAGGTCCATCAGGAAGTAATCGCCGTCCGACTCGTACGTGAACTGCATTTCCTTCTTCTCGAGGTTGGCCTTGGGCATCTTTTCGCCCGCCCGGAAGGTCCGCTCGACCACGCTTCCCGACTTGACGCTCTTGAGCTTGGTGCGCACGAAGGCAGCTCCCTTGCCGGGCTTCACGTGCTGGAACTCGACGACGGTCCAGGCGTCGTTATCGAGCTCGACCGTAGTGCCGGGGCGCAGATCGTTCGACGAAATCATGTTGGTTCCTCTTCACTGATGGGGGGTGGCGCGACGGCAGCCGTCGCCAGCGTTTAACTGAGATTAAGAAAATCCTAACACGATTCCGCGGCCGGGAAAAGTGCCAGCAAACGCCCCTCAATCGCCGTCAAACGCTCGGGGCCTTCGGCTCCGACCCGGACCAGTTCTTCCAAGCGCACCCCTCCCCAGCCGCGTAGGTACGCTCCGGGCTCGACGGCGAGGACCATGCCCGCTTGCAAGACGCCGACCTCCCCCGAAACCAGCCAGGGTTCCTCGTGAAGGGCCAGGCCTACCCCGTGTCCGAGCCCGAAGGGATTGGCCGAACCCAAGCCATGGCGATCCATGACCTGCTGGGCGGCCTTCACGATGGCGGTGATGGGCATGCCGGGGCGCATGAGGGCGATCGCCGCCTCCAGGGCTTCGCGCACCGCCCCCAGGACCTCGCGCTGGCGTGCGTCCGGCGTACCCACGACGATCGTCCGGGTCATGTCCGCGTGATACCCCTCGACCGTAGTCCCTCCGTCGAGCAGCAAGAGGTCGCCCAGGGCGATCGGGCGATCCGTGGGCTCGGGATGGGCGAGGGCTGAGCGTTCGCCCGAGCCGACTAGGGTCGGGAAGCTCAGCATGCCCCCGCCATGGCGGCGCATGAGGCCCTCGAAGACGCCTGCCACGTCGCGCTCGGTCATGCCGGGCCTTACGTCTTGTAGGGTTTCCGCCATGGCTTCGGCCGTGATCCGGGCCGCCCGGCGCAGGCCATCCAGCTCATGCGCGTCCTTGATCACGCGCAGGGCCTCGGTCTCCCCACCCGCCGGCACCAGCCTCGCGATGCCGTCGAGCAGCACCTCCAGGCGGCCATGGCTCCAGTAGGTGAGCGAGCCGCTCTCGAAGCCCAATCGCCGGGCGCCTGAGAGCCTCACGGCTTCCGCCGTCGCCTCCTCGTAGCCCGAGCCCATGACCTGAACCAAGCGGCAGTCGCTCTCGGACTCCGCCTGCTCGCGGTAGCGGACATCCACGATCAAGTAGCAAGCCTCGCGGCTCAAGACGAGGCGTCCCTGGCTTCCCGTGAAGCCCGACAGATAACGAACGTTTTCCGGCTGGGTCACCAAGAGCGCATCCAAGCCCGCCTCCCGCAGAGCTTCCTGCAGGACGCGACGGCGGGACGCCGGGTTTTGAAGGGCCATTCAAGCCTCCGCGTGACCCCCTCTCACCCCCCAGCCTAGGGGATCGAACGCCGGGTTGCCAGCGCAAGGTTCACAGAGGTCTTGGTCGCCGTTGGAGGAACTACCGCTTGCCTGCCAGGGCCAGGACGCCCAGGCGATAGGAGTCTGGGCCGAATCCGCTGATCACTCCGCGGGAGACCGGCGAGATGAACGACTGCCGGCGGAACTCCTCGCGCGCATGCACGTTCGAAAGATGCACCTCCACCACCGGCAAGCGAATCGCCGCGATCGCGTCCCGCAGGGCCACCGAGGTATGGGTGTAGCCGCCCGGGTTCAAGACGATCCCCGTGAAGCCCTCCGCCTCGGCGCCTTGCACCCAGTCGATCAGCACGCCCTCATGGTTCGTTTGCCGGGACTCCAGGGCGATGCCCAGCCCCTGCGCCAATTCTTGCAGGCCGGCATCGAGCTCCGGAAGGGTCGTCTGCCCGTAGACGCCCGGCTCCCGCGTGCCCAAGAGGTTGAGGTTCGGGCCATGCAACACCAGGACGTTCAACGCAGCGCCTCCTTGTAAAGCGAGCGCGCATGCTCGCGCATCTCCGAAAGCGAATCCCCGCCCACCTTCTCGATGAGGGCCTGAGCGAGGATCCAGCGAACCATGGCCTCGGCCACCACTCCCGCCGCGGGCACCGCACAGACGTCCGAGCGCTCGAAGTGGGCCGACACCGCCTCTCCGGTATCCAGGTGCACCGAGGGCAGCGGATGGATCAGCGTCGGGATCGGCTTCATCGCGGCGCGCAGGACGAGGGGCTGGCCGTTGGAGATGCCGCCCTCGACGCCGCCCGCATGGTTGCTGGGACGCGCGAAGCCCGGCACGAAGGGGTCGTGGACCTCCGAGCCCGGACGCCGCGAGGCCTCGAAGCCCAGCCCGACTTCCACTCCCTTGATCGCCGGAATGGCCATCAAGGCCTGGGCCAGACGCCCGTCAAGGCGCCGATCCCATTGCACGTACGAGCCCAGTCCGATCGGAAGGCCGGTCGCGATGACCTCGACCACGCCCCCCAGGGTGTTGCCGGCCGAACGCGTCTTGTCGATCAAGGCCACCATCTCCGCGGAGGCCCCGGGATCCGCACAGCGGACCGGGGAAGCCTCTGCCGCCTCCCGAAGCAGCGTGAAGTCGTCGGGAAGGTCCTCGGCCTCCACCGTCCCGATCGACCGGACATGCGAGAAGACCTCGATGCCGAATTCGGAGAGGAGGACTCCCGCCAGAGCACCAACGGCCACGCGGGCCGTCGTCTCCCGGGCGCTCGAACGCTCGAGCACGTCTCGGACATCCTCGTGGCGGTACTTGCGGGCGCCGGCGTAATCGGCATGGCCGGGGCGGACCTTGGTGATGCGCTTGGCGGCGATCGCCTCGAGCCTCGCCGCATCCTCGGGGTCCAGGGGCTCGGGAGACATGGCCAGCTGCCAGTTGGCGAAGTCCTTGTTCGGAACCTCGAGGGTGATCGGGGCGCCCGTGGTCAGGCCGTTGCGCACTCCGGAGCGAAACGTCACGCGATCGGTCTCGATCTTCATGCGCTGGCCTCGCCCGTAGCCTTGCTGGCGCCGGGCCAGCTGGGCGTCGATCGGATGGACGTTCAGCGGGACGCCTGCGGGGAAGCCTTCGATGATCGCGAGCTGCACCGGCCCATGGGACTCGCCTGCCGATAAAAAGCGCATCTCTCCTCCTGACGTCCTGACGTGCCGCTCAACGGCGTACGACGCGCAGCCACCCGGTTTCGGCCGGAGGCGGCGCCGAGCGCCGGAAACGACGTTGGCGCTAGAAGGGTAGCAAACTTCCCCTCGCCATGTCCACGCGCCCCGGCTCCTCCTGTAACGAGGAAGCGTTTTGGGTATGAGAGTCCTTAGCGTGCTCCACCGGCTGACCCGGGAGCGGAGTGAGCCCTCGATCCGGAGTCGAACATGAGTGATAAGGACCGCGTTTCCCAGTTTCTCGGTGGCCTGAAGGGCCTGTTTTCGGGCTCCAAGGAAGCTCCCCCCGCTCCCCAGCGCCAATCCGGCCCACTTCAGAAGGGTCCCGACGCCTTCGTGAGGCAGGGCCGCCAGACGGCCCCTCTGGCAGGACAGCCCACCACTCCGCTCCCCGCCCCGGATCTCAGCCCCGAAGAAAAGCTGGAAGCCTCCAAAAAGCGCATGGCGGTCATCATGACCTACATGAAGGACAAGAACGCCGTCCCCGAGTTCAAGGATCCCAAGTTCATCTACAAGATCATCTCCGACGAGCGCACCTACCAAACCACCCTGGTCTCGGAGTTGGAAGCAGAGCTTCGCGAAACCCTGATAGGCTGGGTCGGCGATCGCGAGGATCCCGAGTTCCTCTCCCGCAGGGAGGCCTTGGAACAGCAGATCCAGGGCACGCGGAACCGCCTCACCCAGCTTTTCATGCTGCTCAAGCACATCACGGGGGTGAAAGGGAAGACCGGGGGCACCGGCTTCCTGCCCGTCGAGCCGGGGTTTTAACGAAGATCTAATCATCAGGCAACAAACTGTTACAAACCTTTTAAGAAGGCTGGCGGGGAAATTGCCACATAAAGGACTTAACTACGTCGTATCGCCTGCCGCCAGGAGGAAAAGTCATGTCGGACCTTAACGTCACCGCCAAACAAGCCTTCGCCAAGATCCAGAAGCATGAGGCAGACACGGCGATTCGCGCCAAGAAGGAAGGCGTCGAGCTCACGGACACCAAGGGCGTCATCGAAAAGGACTCGCTCTCGGTGGCACCCGGCCTTGAGAAGAAATCCTCCGACGAGCTGAACAAGCTTTACGAAACTTTCAACACGGATGGCGCGGACGGGCTCAACGAGACCGAATTCGAGTCCCTCTTCTCCTCCGTGATGGCGGAAGGTGCGAAGGAGACCGCAGCGGCCGGCCAGACGCAGGCGACCATCGAAAAGAACGGCGAAACCAAGACCGTCACGGTCAAGCCCGGCGACACCCTCTCCAAGATTGCCCGCGAGAACGGCGTCACGCTCAACCAGCTCAAGGAAGCGAACCCCAACCTCTTCAAGGACGGCAAGGACTCCGGCGGCAAGACCCGCTCCGCAGGCGGCAACCTGATCTATCCGGGCGACCAGGTCCAGATCCCGCAGAAGCCGTCGCCCACCGCCAGCGACAAGACCTCCGAGACGGAAAAGACCGAGAAGAAGGACAAGGCCGAAGAGACCAAGAAGCCGGAGGAAACGGGCAAGACCGAGAAGCAGGACAAGCCCAAGGAGTCCGAAAAGGCCAAGGACTCGGAAAAGACCCAGGAAACCGACAAGACCAAGGAAACCGAGAAGGCGGACGAGACTCCCGCTCAGCAGGAGATCAAGAAGGCCAAGGAGACGATCGACGGCGCCAAGATCGAGGAGATCACGCCCGAGGCGCTCGAGACCATGACCCTCGACGATCTCGCCGCGATTCAGGTGAAGGATTCCAAGACCGTGGAAGAGGCCAAAGCAGCCCTTCCCGCGATCCCCACGGACGATCCGCAGCGCGCCGAGTACGAAGGCAAGGTCCAGGAGCTCGAGACGGAGTACAAGACGCAGTACGGCGTCTCCGAGGAGCCCGAAGAAATCGTGGTCGATGAAGGTATCGACGACAACGAAGCCCGTCGCATGGTCAGCTCCCGCAAGCCCGAAGAGCTCGACCAGCTCAACGTGGGCACCCGCATCGGCCTGATCAAGGCCATGGATCGCGGTGCCACCAGCGTGGCCGAGGACCAGGCCATCGGTCAGGTTGCCCAGTCGATCGCCCGGACCCACCCCGAAGCCTTGAGCCCCGAGGTCGTGGCGCATATGGATGACAACGGCATCCGCGAGTTCATCAAGGGATCCGCCGAGGGCGACCTGGACAAGCTTCCCACCGCAACCCGCGGGGCGATGATCAAGGGGCTCGCCGAAGGCAACACCTCCAACGAGGAGGACAAGATGATCGGTCAGTTGGCCGCATCCATGGCCAAGACCCATCCCGAAGCGCTGACCGCGGATACGGTCCGCATGATGGACGATAACGGCGTCCGCGCGATGATGGACCATGTCGACGGCGAGGGACTCGCGAAGCTTCCCGCCGACACCCGCAAGGCCATGATTCAGGAGCTCGTCGACGGCCATACCTCGGACGAGGAGGACAAGCTGATCGGCCGGCTCGGAGCCTCGCTCGCCGCGACCCACCCCGAGAGCCTCACCCCGGATCTCGTCCGGAGCATGGATGACAACGGCGTCCGCGCCATGACGCAGGATATGTCCGTCGCGGACCTGTCGAAGCTGCCCCGCGCCGTCCTCGAGGCCATGCGCCAAGAGCTGCGGGCCGGCTGGACCACCGAGAACGAGTACCAGCAGATCGACAAGATCACCCAGGCGCTGCCCAACGCCAAGTAGCGCGACGCAAAAAACCAAGGAAGCCCGCCTCCTGAGGAGGCGGGCTTCTTAGCTGGGGCGGCAGGGATCGAACCTGCGAATGTCGGATCCAAAGACCGATGCCTTACCACTTGGCGACGCCCCAGTGCACGAGGCAGAGCCCATTGTAGTCAGCCTCCGCGGGACCTGTCAAGGGAATTGGCGGGCTTCACCTCCCGTCAAGCCCGTTAATTTAGCGTTCGTTTACAGGGGTGTTAGCAAACCCTTAAAAGCTTAGTCGGGAGTTATCGACGAGTTAGTCATTCCTTTACCGAATCCTCCGCAGGCCCCCCGATAACTCTCTTGTGAACGGTAACCCCCAAGGAAAACAGGGAATTACGGAGGATCGGACGATGGCTATTCAGAACAACAACCCCTCGTACAACGTGCTGAACCAGGCGAAGACCATGCTGCCGATGGCGAGCACGGAGAACATGTCCGGGATGCGCATGGCCGCCCCGGTCGTCCAATCCTTCAAGGATCTGAAGATGGCCAAGGACGTCTTCCAGGGATCCAACCAGATCGCCACCGCCAGTGCCAGCAGCATCGGCGGCACCGTCAAGGGCGCCTTCGGCGGTCTCTTCCGCAACCTCCCCGGCCTCATCAAGTCCAACTTCGTCGTCTCGGCCATCCTCTCCGGCGTGAGCAACCTCTATGAGATGGCCACCGGCAAGGTGAAGCCGCTGCAGGCCGCCGGCAACTTCGTCGCCGATACCGCCGCCTACACCGGCATCGGTGTGGCTGCCACCTCGGTGGGTGCCATGATTGGCTCGCTCATCCCCATCCCCGTGGTCGGCACCCTGCTCGGAGCCGGTGTCGGCGCCCTCGGCGGCCTCCTCTTGGGCAAGTTCTACGAGGAAAAGATCCGCGACAAGTTCTCGGGCACGGTCCAGCAGAGCATCCAGAGCGTCATGTCTTCGGCCCAGCAGGCCACCCAGGCTCCCGCTCAGTCCTAACGATTCCAACCAATTACCGTTCACAAGGCCCCGGCACTTGCCGGGGCCTCTTGCGTGCTTGGGGCGCGTCGCCGCGAGATCCGCCCGGGTGGTCAACTCGGCGAATCCATGCCAAAATGAAGGTGCATCTTTTCAAGATGGGACGCGGCTTCCGCCAATTCAGAGGAGGATCTCACCCGACCATGGCAAACGTGGTATTCGATCGTGTGGTGAAGCGATACGGGAACAACCCGCCGGTGATCAAGGAATTGAATCTCCGGATCGAAGACAAGGAGTTCCTGGTCCTGGTCGGTCCTTCTGGCTGCGGCAAGTCGACGGCCCTGCGCATGATCGCGGGCCTCGAGGAGATCTCGGGCGGCTTCCTGTCCATCGGCGATCAGGTGGTGAACGACGTTCACCCCAAGAACCGGGACATCGCCATGGTCTTCCAGAACTACGCCCTCTACCCGCACATGACCAACTATGAGAACATGGCCTTCGCCTTGAAGCTGCGCAAGGTCCCGACCGAGGAGATCAAGCGGCGGGTCATGGACGCGGCGAAGAGCCTGGAGGTCGAGCACCTCCTGGAGCGCAAGCCCAAGGAGCTCTCGGGCGGTCAGCGGCAGCGCATCGCGATCGGGCGTGCCATCGTCCGCGAGCCCAAAGTCTTCCTGATGGACGAGCCCCTCTCCAACCTCGACGCCAAGCTCCGCGTCTCCATGCGCGCCGAGATCAAGAAGCTCCATCAGCGCCTCCAGACCACCTTCGTCTACGTCACCCACGATCAGACCGAGGCCATGACCCTGGGCGATCGCATCGCCATCATGAAGGCCGGCGATCTCCAGCAATGCGATACCCCGCACCAGGTCTACAACTTCCCCGCCAACCTCTTCGTGGCCACCTTCATCGGCAGCCCGCAGATGAACCTCATGAACGGCACGCTCACCCACGAGGGCGACTCGGCGATCGTCACGGGGCCCGGTTTCCGCTTCGTCCTCCCGAAGAAACCCTCCTACCGTGAAGGCGCCGTCATCGTGGGCATCCGCCCCGAGCACCTCTCGCTCGCCGAGAGCAACAGCCCCAATGCCCTCACGTCGACCGTCGAGGTGACCGAGCCCATGGGCTTCGAGACCTACGTCTACCTGAAGGGTGAAAAAGGCTCCATCATCGCCCGCGTCACCGAGGAGAAAGCTCCGCGGGTCGGCGACACGCTCACCCTGACCGCCGAGTCCGAGAAGATCCACCTCTTCGATCCCACCTCGGAACTGCGCCTGGCCTAAGCCAAAACCAAAACCCCCTCGCCATTTGGCGAGGGGGTTTTGGTTTTGGAACTTAGCCTCCGATGAGCTTCTGGAAGAAGCCCGAGACCTTCTGGCGCAGGTTGGACTCGTAGAGCCAGCCCAAGCCCACGCCCACCAGCGAGCCGACGGCGAGGCCGGCGATCGAGCCGAGCGGCCCCGCGATGGATCCTACCGCTCCGCCGATGGCCGTGGCCGTGGCGCCGATGCCGGTATAGGCGATCGCATCCGCGGCGAAGTTGCCTGCGGCCTGGCGACCGGTGACCCGGCCCTTGATCAGGTCGTAGCCGTTGGTCAGGGCCGAGACGGCTCCCGAGATCAGGAAGTTGGACCGCAGCAGGCTGGGCATCGACGCGACGGCATTGCCGATCACCCCGCGCACGCCGCTGATGGTGCCGCCCATCTGGCCCGCGAGGCCGCTGCGCAGGTTCCAGAAGTTCTGGACCAGCGGCGCGCCCACCCGGACGCCGGTGCCGAGGTCGAGCGACGGAGACGGGTTGGGAGCCGGAGTCGGCTTCGGGAGCGGCTTCGGGCTCGGGGTCGGAGTCGGAGCCGGGGTCGGCTTGGGGGTCGGAGCCGGAGTAGGTGCAGGCGTCGGCTTCGGCGCCGGAGTGGGCGCAGGCGTCGGAGTGGGCTTAGGGGCCGGGGTCGGAGCCGGGCTCGGCTTCGGAGTGGGCTTGGGAGTGGACGTCCCGCGCGCCGGCATGGTCAGCACCTGTCCGGGATGAATCAAATTGGGGTTCTTGATCTGCGCCTTGTTGAGGTCGTAGATTTCGCGCCAGCGGCCGGCGTCCCCCAGTTGCGACTGGGCAATCTTCGAGAGCGAATCGCCCTTGCGGACCGTGTACTTCCAGGTCGTGCTCGGAGCCGGAGTGGGGGCCGGAGTCGGCGCCGCCTTACCCGGCATCTTCAGCTTCATGCCCGGCTTGATCACATTGGGATTCGGGCCGATCACGTCCTTGTTGAGGTCGTAGATCTCGCGCCAGCGATTGGCGTTTCCGAGCTGGGCCTGGGCAATCTTGGAAAGCGTATCCCCCTGACGCACGGCGTAGGTCCCGCCCGCACCGGTCGTCGGCGCCGGAGTGGGGGTCGGCTTGGGAGCCGGAGCGGGGGTGGCGGACTTGCCGTTGATCTTGGCCTCGACGCCGCGGCGGACCCGGCCCCAGTCGAAGTTGGCCGAGGGGTCGTTCTTGCGGCCGCGGGGCAATGCGATGTCCTTGTGGCCGGTGATCCGGTCCATGGGCACGCCGTGGGCCTGAACGAGGTAGGCGACCAGGTTAATCAAAGCATCGTACTGCGCAGCCGTGTAAGGATCGGAGCCGTTGCCGAGGTTGACGATCTCGATGCCGATCGAAAAATCGTTGACGTCGTTCTTGCCCTTGAAGGCCGACGTGCCCGCATGCCAGGAGCGCTTGGAATCGGGAACGGACTGCACGATGGCGCCGTCCTTGCCGACGGTGTAATGGGCGCTCACCTGGGCCGCAGGATTCTGGAAGAACTTGCCGATGTTCTGGGCCGTGCCGCCACTGGCCGTGTGGTGAAGGACGATCGTGTCGATGTCGGTACCAGCAGGCCGATTGTTGTAGTTCGGCGACGGCATCGAGATGACCCGGGGCTTGGCGACGCCTCCCGCCAGGACCGAGGTGACCTCGGGCACGTGAATCGGAGGCTGGGGGATGAATTTACCATCGGGGACGTTCTTGGGATCGTAAAGCAGTTCATGCAGCGCCTTGAACTCCTCGGGGATCGCCGAGGGTCCCGTCGCGACGGGCGTCGAGAGGCCCAGTGCGGCCGGGCGGAAAGCGGGTGAGAACTGCTGGATCGCCATGGTTTTCCCTTTCTACGTTCGGGCTCCGGGGCGCCTCGACCCGGCGCCGTCCAGAAGCGGTTACCTCGGTTATCGCGAGACCTCGGCGAAATTCGGTAAAGCGGATTTAAAGTCTGAATTAAGCTTGCCCGGAGCCCTGCCGGAAGGCGCGCTCCAGCCGGTCTCGCATGGCGAAGCCCTCGGCGGCCGCGTTAGACAAGGCCAAAGCCCGCCCGTATAATGATGCCTTGGCGCCTGGCGCGATCCCCGGATCCGCCCGGAGCCCCTGAAATGCCCGTCAGGGCTGACCTACGAACGCAATTGCTAGAGGATATAAGATGTCGTTACGGGATTGGTTCGCCGCCCGCAAGAAGGCCACCCTGGTCGACACGGAGCGCGAAAAACGCGAAGTCGCCGACGGACTCTGGACCCAATGCTCGGATTGCCACGAGCCGCTCTACACCAAGGAGCTCATTCATAACCTCAACGTCTGCCCGAAGTGCGGCTACCACTTCCGGGTGGAGGCGCGCGAGCGAATCGCGCAGCTGGTCGACCCCAGCTCCTTTAGGGAGACCAACGTCGAACTGCTTTCGATCGATCCCCTGGGCTTCGTCGACAGCAAGCCCTATCCCCAGCGTCTGCGCGAAGCCACCGCGACCCGCGGGCCGGGGGATGCGCTCATCACGGGCACGGCGACCATCGACGGTCAACCGATATCGTTGGCCGTCATGAACTTCTACTTCATGGGAGGCTCCATGGGCTCGGTCGTGGGCGAAAAGCTCACCCGGACCATCGAGCATGCCCTCGAAGCCGGCACGCCCCTGATCGTGGTGGCTGCCTCGGGCGGCGCCCGCATGCAGGAAGGCACCCTCTCGCTGATGCAAATGGCCAAGACCAGCGCGGCGCTGGCGCGCTTCGGCAAGGCGGGCGGCCTCTACATCACGGTCCTGACGGATCCGACCACCGGCGGAGTCACGGCCTCCTTCGCCACCCTCGGAGACATCCTCATCGCCGAACCCAGCGCCATCATCGGCTTCGCCGGCAAGCGGGTCATCGAGGCCACCATCCGCCAGAAGACCCCGCCTGACTTCCAGACCGCAGAAAGCCTCATGCGGCATGGCTTGATCGACATGATCGTCCCGCGTCCCAAGCTGCGCGACAAGCTCTCCCTGCTCCTCGCCATGCACAAGGCCCCCGCTCCCGTGCGGGTCACCGGAGGCTAACATGAAGATCAAGGAATCCCGCCGCTTTACCCTCGACTTCGAAGCCCCGATCCTGGAGCTCGAGGAGAAGATCGAAGAGTTCAAGCGACTCGCCACCGAATCCGAAGGGGATCTCAGCCAGGAGATCACCCTGCTCGAGGAGCGCGCGTTCAACATCCGCCGTGCTATCTACGAGAACCTCACCCCCATCCAGCGCATCCAGATCGCCCGGCACCCCGCGCGTCCCTCCGCGCTCGACTACATCCTCGCCGTCACCGAGGACTTCACCGAGCTGCATGGCGATCGCATGGGTTTCGACGACCAAGCCATCGTGGGCGGTCTCGCCCGCTTCAATGGCCGGACCGTCATGGTGATCGCCCAGCAGAAGGGCCGTGACACCAAGGACAACATCCTGCGCAACTTCGGCATGGCCCATCCCGAGGGCTACCGCAAGGCGCTGCGCTTGATGAAGCACGCCGCCAAGTTCGGCTTCCCGATCATCACCCTGATCGATACCATGGGCGCCTATCCCGGAATCGAGGCCGAGGAGCGCGGCCAGGGTGGGGCGATCGCCCAGAACCTGCTCGAGATGAGCCAATTCGAGGTGCCCATCGTCTCCGTCGTCATCGGCGAAGGCGCCTCGGGCGGCGCCCTCGGCATCGGCGTCGCCGATCGCATCCTGATGTTGGAGCACGCCTACTACGCCGTCATCGGCCCCGAGGGCTGCGCCGCCATCCTCTGGAAGGACGCCTCGAAGGCTCCGAAGGCCGCCCAGATCCTCAAGCTCACCGGCGAGGATCTCGTCGGCTTCGGCGTGGTCGACGCGATCATTCCCGAGCCCGTCGGCGGCGCCCACCGCGACTCGGTGCTGGCCGCGGCCAACCTCAAGGAAGCGCTCGCCGCCCACCTCGACGAGCTCCTCAAGGTGCCTGGCTTCCAGCTGGTGGAGAACCGCTACGGCAAGTACCGCCAAATCGGACGGTACGCCGAGGAGTACTAAAGCGCCATGGCGCTGGCTTCAAGCAAGGCCCAGGCCCTCGACTTCCTGTTGAGGGCCTCGGAGAGCGGGTTCAAGGACGCCTGGGACATCAAGGCAGGCTTCCGCGGCACCCCTCTCCTCATGGGCACGGTCTTCCCGATCGCCATCATCACCACCGTTCTCGCCCGCCCTGGGCTGGGCGAGGCGGCTCGGCGGGTGGCTGTGCAAGAAGCCGAGACCATCGCCAGCCTCGCAGACGGCTCCGGCTGGCGCTACTTCAACCTGTATCCCGCCATTCCCCCGGACATCGACGACTTCGGAACCGCCACCCGGCTGCTCCACGTCCTCGACTGGCCTGAACGCGACGCCATGTTGGCCGAGCCTCTTACCCTCGTCCGCCACAACGCCCATGCCGACGGCGGCTTCCGCAACTGGCTGGTAGAGGACCTGTCGCAAGCTGACGAAATCGGCAAGCTCTGGGTCGAAGGCCCGGATCCCCGACACCCCGAATCGACCGCCAATCTCCTCGAAGCCTTGTGCCGGGTCGCCCCCCAGGCCTTCGAAGCCGAACTTCGCAAGAGCGCCCTTTGGCTTCTCGGCCTGCGCAAGGACGAGGGCTGGCGCAGCTGGTGGTACTACGGCTGGGCCTACGGGACCCTGACGGTCATCCGCGCATTCCGGGCGATCGCCCCCCACCTCCCCGACCTCGCCCCGACGCTCAGAGAGGCTGCCCGCCAAGCCGGCGCCGGCCTGCTCTCCGCCCAGAATCCCGACGGCTCCTGGAGCGTCCGAGTTTCCGCCATGTCCCACCCCGGCCTCGACGGGGACTGGGATCGTCCTTCCCCCCTGGAAACGGCCATGGCCCTCTCCGCCCTCGCCGAGCTCGGCGACTGGGCTCCTCCCGGAACGCCGGACGCCCTCGCGCGCGCGGCGGCCTTCCTCGGCGCATGCCAGCAGGAGGACGGCGGCTGGAGCGCGGAACCCTTCTACCTGACCTTGGGCATGAGCCCCTACTCCAGCCGCGAGCTGACGACGGCCCTGGCCCTCGACGCGCTGATTCTTTCGACCTAGGCGCAAAGGCCGCTTCACAGATCGACAAGAAACAGTAGGGAAGCTGCATCAAGGGGTATAATGCCGCAGAGCCAACCCCCCAGCCGAGGAGTACGGGACTTGCCCACCAAACTACAGAAGGCCGTCTTCTGGATCACCATCTCCGTGATGGCGATTTACAGTGCCATTTGCGTGATCCTGGCGGCAGGCTGGCTCAACCGGACCTTCCCCGGCTTCATGGTCCTCCAGAACCAGAGCACGGACTCCCTCTACTCCCTGCGCTGGAGCGGAATCCAGGCCGGAGTGCAGGTCGCTGATCACGTCGTGTCGATGAACGGCGTCCCCATCACCTCCAGCGAGATGCTCTACCGCTACGCGGCCACCAAGCCCGTCGGCACCCCCATCACCTACGAGTTCGAGCGCTCGGGCCTCTCCGGCGTGTCGAAGACCGTCAAGATGGAGATCCCGACCCAGAAGTTCGCCGTCTGGGACCTGGTCGGGGTCTGGGGTTCCCTCTGGCTCATGGGCTTCCTCCACTTCCTCTTGGGCACGTTCGTCTCGATCGTCAAGCCCGGGGATGCGGCGGCCCGCGCCCACCTGCTCTTCTGCATGGTCTTCGCGGCCTTCTCCCTGAGCCACTTCGACTCCACCTCGACCTATTGGTTCGCGCTCTTCCCGCATACCGTCGCCTTCGCGCTGGTTGGGACGTTCTCGCTGGACCTGGCGCTCTTGGTGCCGCGCCGCCTTCCCATCCTGAAGCGCTGGCCGTGGATCCGCCCCCTGAATTACGCCCTCGGAGCGCTGATCTCCATCTACGTGGTCGCCCAGTACTTCATCCCCGAGAAGTTCCTGATGACCTACCTGGTCCTCACGCTCTACCCCTCGCTGGCCGTGGCGGCCATCCCTGCGACCGCGATTTGGGCGAACTTCAGCAAGACCAGCACCCCCCTCGAGCGTTCGCAAGCCCGCGTGATCCTCTGGGGCGCGCTCTTCGGCTTCGGCCCCGCCGTGGCAGTCAACCTCGCCATGTTCCTCGGCGTCTCCTTCCCGGGCTCCGAGCTCTCGTACCTGGCGTTCACCCTCTTTCCGCTCTCGATCGCCTACACCATCGTCCGCCACAAACTCTTCAACATCGACGTCATCATCAAGCGGACGATTACCTACACCATCGTCACCTCCGCCTTGTTGGGCCTCTACTTCCTGATGATCGGCGGCGTGCGCATGCTGATCGGCGAGCACTCGGGACTCGCCAACATCTTGGCCACCGTGATCGTCGCCTTGGCCTTCTCCCCGATGCGCGATCGTACCAAGAGCCTGGTCGACCGGATCTTCTTCCGCACGGGCTACGACTTCCAGAAAATCGTCACCGAGTTCGGCGACGAGGCCCGCGAAACCCTCGACTCGACCCAGCTTCTCTGCGCGTTCATCAAGCGGATCGAACACGCGCTCTACCCGGCCTCGATTGCCATCCTCCTGCGCCAGCAAGGCGCGGACGAGCTTCACCTCAAGGAATCCCTCGGCCTCGACCCCGGCACCAAGTTCTCCCTTTCCGTGAACGATCCCAAGCTCGCCCTGGTGGGCAAGACCGGCAAGGGCATTGCCTGGGAGCCTGACGACTTCGGCCCCATCAAGCGCGCACTCGTCTTGCCGCTGCTCGACAAGGACGACATCATCGGCTGCGTCCTCATCGGCCCGCGTAAGTCGGACCTGGATTACAAAGAAATCGACCGACTCTTGCTGGTCAACCTCGCCCAGCAACTCTCCGTCTGGCTCAAGAACACGCAGCTCATCGGCCAAGTGGCCGGCCAGGAGCGGCTCAAACGCGAACTCGAAATCGCCGCGGAGGTCCAGGCGGGCCTCCTTCCCGGCAAGATCCCCACGCTGCCCGGCATCGAACTGGCCGCCCTGTCCAAGCCCGCGCTGGAAGTCGGGGGCGACTTCTACGACGTCATCCGGGTCGACGAGAACCGTCTCGGCATCCTGATCGGCGACGTCTCGGGCAAGGGAGTCCCGGCCGCCCTCCTGATGGCGATGACCTTGGTCATCTTCCGATCCATCGCGCGGGGCAATGATTCGGCCGCCTCGGTCCTGGCCAAGGCCAACGAGCTCATCTACCTCAACCGTCCGTCGAGCAAGATGTTCGTCACGGCCTTCTACGCCATCTACGACGCCCGGGACAACAGCCTCTGTTTCGCCAACGCCGGGAATCCCTTCCCGATTGGCACGGTGGGACGGCTGGAGGCCAAGGGAGTCTCCCTTGGCGTGCTCGCCAAGATGAACTACGAGGAGCAGACCATCACCCTCAACGCGGGGGACACGCTGGTCCTCTACTCCGACGGAGCCGAGGACGCCATGAACTCCGAGCGGGAACAGTTCGGAGAAGAGCGCGTCGAACAGATCATCACCCAGAATCTCGGTCTCTCGCCGAACGAGCTCCAGGACCGCCTTCTCGACGAAATTCACGCCTTTACGGGAGACGGCATCCCCTTCGACGACATCACGCTGGTCACGCTCAAGACGAGCGCCTGATCACTCAGCGCGCGGCGACTCCGCCGCGAAGCTCCAGGGTTTCGCCCAATAGGTCCTCGAGCCCCTTCAAGGCCGCTCCGTACGCCGTCGAGACACTGGAGAGCTCAGAGCCCAGGACGGCTTCGACGTCCACCAGGCGCTCGGCACGAAATCCCGCTTGAAGCAGCGCCTCCCGTGCCACGCTTTCGCGTCCGAGCCCCATGACGGCCGCCTCGGCTTCGGATAGCGGTCCCAGGCCCGCGTGCTCGGCGACCTTGCGCACGCTATCAGCGATGCGCGCGACCAGGCGCTGATAGAGATCCCTGGCGATCGCCGTGAGGGTCTCCTCCGGGATCAAGCGGCAATCGAGCCCACAGGCCTGAGCGAGCTGGAAACGTGCCGCCGCGACGCTCGGGAATTCTCCCCCGTAAGCATGCGCTGCGGTCAGGTCCCGCGGGGCCAGGCCCAGGATCGCGGTGAGCACTTCCGTCTTGGCCACCCGCGGATAGAGCGGCCAAACCTCTCCCGCCGCCTCGGCCTCATGGGCCAGGTAATCGAGGGGCGTCGCCGTCATGCCGTACCAGATGAAGCGCTGGGTTTTGAGGCGATCGAGATTGTAGCGGTCGGGATCCTGTGCCGCCGCCGGATCCGGCTTCCCTCCGAGGATCGGAATGAGATCCGTGGAGGTCGTGCCCGTGTCGATGGACAGGCCGTTCGAGATGAGCTTGGAGGCGAGGTAGGCCGAGCCCCAGAACTTGGTGGCCGCAAAGCGTACCACCTGGGGACCGCGCAAGGCGCGCGCCTCGGCCAGGGTGTAAAGGCGGCCCTCCGCGCCCAGCAGGAGCACCTCCGAGGCCGGGAAAAGGCGCTCCAGCAGCTCTACCGTATGCCCATGCGCCTCCTCGAAGGAGGGATACGAGAAGAAATGGCTGGTGGAAACGACCACCCGATCGAAGTCCTCGGGCACGAAGGCATGGGAGATCAAGAAACGCGCGAGCGCGAGCGGCAGGCCTTCATCGAAGTCCGCACGGCGGTCGGGCATGAGCTTGGGGGAGTAGGGAATGCTCCCTCCCCCCCAGACGGCCTCAGGGCCTTCTCCACGGGGTTCCAGGACGACGAATTTGACCTTGGCGTTGCCCAGGTCGATACCGAGGACCCTCGCGCTCATACGGTGGCCAGGAGGGCCCCTTGGGGCGTGTACCAGCAGTTGGGATCCTCGGCCAGCACGTTCCCGGTGTGCGCGTAGGCCGCCGGTCGCGACCCGCCCCCACAGACCGAGAAGAGCTCGCAGCTCCCGCACTTGCCTTCGTACTTGCCGTCGCGCAGCGAGACGAGGACGGGATGCTCCCAGATCTCCTCAAGGGTGGTCTGGCGGATGTTCCCGATCTTCATGCCCATGCGGCGGCTGGTGAAGAGGGTTCCGTCGGCGTCGACGGCCAGATGCCAGCGGCCCTCGCCGGAGAGATGATCGCGCTGGCGGCCCCAGGCCATGGAGCGATCGTAGCCCGATTCGCGGAACTCGAAGCGAGTGAACTCCGAGCGGGCGCCCTCGGCGGCGATCGCCTCGAAGATCTCCCGGTGCTCCTCGGCGGACAACGTCAACAAGTTCGAGCCCGAGCCGATGGGGATCAGGTGCGCGAACGAGAGCAGGGGAATGCGCTCGCGGTTGGCGACCGCGAAGAACTCGGGAATCTGGTGGTCATTGAAGCCCTTGATCAGCGTGACCTTGTGGTTCACGTGAACGCCGGCGGCCAGCAGGTTGCGGCAGCCGTCCAGGGCCTTTTCGAACATGCCCGCGCCACGAACCCGATCGTGCACCTCGGCCGTGGCCCCGTCGAGACTAACCTGAACCAGGCGAATGCCCCATTCTGCGAGGTACTCGGCCTGCTTGGCCGAAAGCACGCCGTTGCTGATGATGCGCACCGCGAGGCCCATGGAGTGAGCGACCCGTGAAAGCAGGCCCAGGTCACGCCGCAGCAAGGGCTCGCCGCCACCGAACGTGATCAACCCTTCCATGCCACGCTTGTCCACGAAGGCCTTGAACTGTTCGAAGAGGGCAATCATCTCTTCGACGGAAAGCTCGTCACGGAACGCCTTGGTCTCGTCGCGGTAGCAGTGGACACACTGGAGATTACAAGCGTTGGTGACCGAAAGCTGAAGGTGGAAGACGTCGGTGCGGGCTTCAGGGGCGAGCTGCATGGGGCCTCCGTCCTAACAAAAGAAAAAGGGGGCAGGGCTCACGCCTGCCCCCCATTGCAGTAAACCAGCTAGTCTAGCACTCACCGCCGCCGTCGGCGACGAAGCGAGACTCAAGTTCCATCGGATTCACGTCCTTGATGAAGCGCCAGCTCGCCTTCAAGGAAGCCAGTTCGCGAGGAGTCACAGCAACCGCGTTCTCAGCGAGCGTCCCCTCGAAGTCGGTTTCCAGCTTGTCCCGGAGCGAACCATCCACGGCGAGGCGGTTCACGAAGTCGATAACCATCTTGTTGTTCATACGGTAGACTCCTTCCAGCGTTGAGGGTACGTGTAACATCCGTCAAGCTTCTTATTCCCTCCTCACAGGACTCTAAACCGCCAAAAGCCAGTAATAATCAACATTTGAAGGGCATCCTACGGTCGTTTAAACTTGATGCAACAATCGCGCAATCTTCACGATCCCCCGACATTGGCTCAGGATCCGGGTAGAGCGGGGCTCCGACGGGTATGTTGGGCAAGGACTCTCGCATGCAGGATTGGTCGTCTTTCAACATGGAAAATTCCTCTCCCTCGATCCCCGAGCCTCCCTCCGCGAACGCGGAGCGATTCGACGCGCCCCCCGAACTCGTCACCGAGATGCTGCGCTTCGAGCCCAAGCCCCGACGCCTCGGTGAAATCCTCGTGGACCTCGCCATGGCGTCTGCCGAAGCGGTGGAGCGTGCCTTGGAGGAGCAGCGAACGGAGGCTCGTCTGCTGGGAGAAATTCTCGTCTTACATGGAATATGCAAACCCGAGCAGATTTCCAAGGCGCTCGAGGTCCAGGCCGTCCTCTCGTCTCCCCTCTGGCAGAACCTGGGGGCCTTTCGCTGGAAGGAAGGCGTCGCGTTCACGCATGTCCAAGAGACGCATCGTCATGCCGTCGTCGTGTCTGTCGGCGATCGCCACGTCCAACTGAGTCCCGAGGAGCATATCCTCGCCGAGGGCCTCGTGAGCGAATCGACCTTCGGGGACATCGCCCGCCGCTTCTGGGAGAGGACCGGACAGCTCGTCTGGCCCGAGCAACTCATCGCGCTCACCACCCGCCTCTGGATGTTGGGGTTGCTTTCCATGGATCGCGGCCCGGCGCACGCGGACGCTCCCGTTCCGAAGGCTCCCTCGCCTCGCCCGAGCGGCTGGGCGCGCTGGCTGCAGATTCGCGTCCCGCTCCATGATCCCAGCCGCCTCCTCGACCTTAGCGAACCCGCAGGCCGGTTCTTTTTCTCCCGCTCCGGCTTCGCCTGCATCGCCAGCCTCATCGTCCTGGCACTGGCCATCCTTTCTATGCATGCGGGAACCCTTGGGACCCTCATCCTAGGCAACCTCGGCCACCGCTGGGTGGGTGGCATCGGCAGCTTCCTGCTCGCGTACCTGCTTTGCTCCACCGTGCATGAGTACGGGCATGCCATGGCCTGCCGGGCCTTCGGCGGCAAGGTCCAGCGCATGGGGGTCATGCTCTACCTCTTCTTCCCCATGGCCTACTGCGACGTGAGCGACGCCCACCGCTTCCCCGAAAAATGGAAGCGCCTCGTCGTCAGCGCCGCCGGCATCTACTTCCAACTCATGCTCGCCGCCCTCGCGGGGCTCGCATGGGTCTGGCTTTCGCTTCCCGAAGCCGCCGAGCTGGTGCTGGCCCAGATGGTGGCGATTACCGCGATTTCCACTCTCGCCAACCTCAACCCCCTGCTCAAGTTCGACGGTTACTACATGCTCGCCGACTGGCTGGAGATTCCCAACCTCCGTCCCCGGGCCTTCGCGATGATCGACGGGCTCGCCAAAGGCTTGCCTGCGAGCGGGGATCTGCGAGAGCGGCGGGCCTTCCTCTGGTACGGGCTGCTCGGTGGAGCGTACACGGTGGCGATCGCCGGCTACCTGACCTGGCGACTCGCCCACCTGCTGCTACGGAGTGCCGGTCTTTCCTGAGCCGATTATTACTCCGATGTTGCAACGAGCAAGCATTCCGTTAAAACTTCGTCAATCCTCTGTTTATGCAGTTTCCAGGCGCTTCTCTTGAGGTATAGTGGCGTGGGTGAGCTTGCCGTGAAGGGAGCCCAGTGCCCCGTCAACACGACATTTCCGAGGAGAGCGTCCATGAATCCAAGTCGCCGCGTCACGCGCCCTATCGCCTTTACCCTGGGCCTCACGCTTTTGGCCGGCTGTCAAATGGCGCCCACCGGGACGACCGCCCCGGCGACCGTCGCGCCGAGCACCCTCGCGCCGATGGCCGCCAAGGCGACCGAGTGGCAAGTCGCCAAGGTCGGCGAGGATACGCAGTACCTCGTCGAGTTCACCGGCGACGCGATTCCCGCGAACTTCGCCAAGGAGATCGAGAAGGCGGGCGGTAAGGTCGCCTCGCTCTACGACGGAGCCGGCATCGCGACCGTCCTCTCCGCTCGACCCGACTTCGCCCAGAAGGTGGCCAACCTCAGAGGCATCCAGAAGATCCTCGTCGATCACGTGGTCTACTGGGGCGATCGCAACCTCTGGTGCCTCCCGGTAGACCACCCCCTCCGTCCCAAGCCCGGCGCTCCCATCCCCTACGGCGAACGGCAATGGAACCTCCAGGTCATCAAGGCCCCCGAGGCATGGAATGCCGGGGCCACCGGACGCGGGGTCACCGTGGCCGTCCTCGACTCGGGCATCGACTACACCAACCCCGAGTTCTCGGGCCAGATCGATCCGCGCTCGCGCTCCTTCATCGAGGCCGACGGCCCCGATGGCAACGTCTACGACATCCTGGACCTCAACGGCCACGGCAGCCATGTCTCCGGCATCATCGCCGCCAAGGCCGATGGAACGGGCGTCACGGGCGTCGCCCCCCATGCCAAGATCCTCGCACTGAAGGTCCTCAACTACCGCTCCGTCGCCAACTTCGACACGGTCATCAAGGGGATCTACTACGCCTCGATGAACGGCGCCGACGTCATCAACATGAGCCTGGGCGGCGGCTTCGCGGAGGGCGATCCCCGAGGCGAGGAGCTGAAGAAGACGATGGGGCGCGCCGTCAAGTTCGCCTTCCGCAAGGGCTCCGTCGTCGTGAGTTCCGTGGGCAACAACCGGACCAACTACGACACCACCACCGACTTCCGGCTCCCCGCCATGCTCGATCACAACCTCGGCGTCTCCGGCACGGGTCCCTCCACCGGAACCGACTACGACTCGTTCGCCAACTTCTACAGCAACTACGGCAAGCGTCTCGTGGACCTCTCGGCCCCCGGCGGCGGCGTGATCATCAAGAACGGCCAACTGAGCCCCGACGGCTTCATCTACAGCACCTGGAGCACCAAGGCCATTCCGCAGACGATCGAAGGCATGCCCACCCAGGCCGCTCCCTACTTCGCGCTGGCCGGCACCTCGATGGCCGCCGCCCACGTCTCGGGAGCCGCCGCCCTGGTCGTCTCGAAGCGCGGAAACCTCCGCACCCAGCCCAAGAAGATCGTCGAGACGCTCTTCGAGACCGCCGACGATCTGGGGACGACCGGCTTCGACGCCTACTTCGGCGAAGGCCGCGTCAACGCCTACCAAGCCGTCCGCGAAACCAAAACCGTCCCCGGACTCGGACTGATCTTGCGCAACCTCATCAGCCGCCTCTGGTAACTCCGGAAGCGACCCCCCTCCACCCAATCCCGGGGCAGGCACCTGCCCCGGGATTTGACATGCGAAGGCAGGGCTGTTAACCTAGAAAGATTAAGACTGGTTTAAGACATTTTCCCCGAACTCTGAGGAGGAAAGCCCATGCGCCGCGACTCCACCGGAATCGCCAAAGGTTCGCGCCCCGGCACTCAGCCGCTCGTGCTGCTGCCCACCGCGCTGCTTCTCGCCTCGGTGATCTTATCAGGATGCAACCGCTCGAGCGTCGCTCCGACGGTCATTCCCTTTCAGTCGCAGCCCGCCCTCCCGACCATGGACCAGCCTCTCGGGAAAGCGCCCTCCAACAACGCCTCCAAGGCGATCCCCCAGCCCGCGCTTCCGCCGATCGACAGCAGCATGCTCGCGCACGCCCAGGCGATCGCCGCGCGCGGCGGCCTCATCACCGACCTGCCGGCCATGGCCCGGCAGCTCGAGGCCTCTTCGTTCCAGATCCAGGTGATTCCCAGAAGCTCCCAGGAAAAGGCGGATCGCCTGGCGCTCGAATGGGCCTCGGACGCACGCCAGCTCTACGTCATCTGGGCCTACTGGAAGCTGCCGGCCCTGAGCATCACGCGGCATTCCTACTACTCCCCTTCCAAGGGGAAGGCGCTCAAGGTCGAGTTCACGCTCTCGTCGCTCTTCTCCAAGACCTTCGAGGAGCCCGCCGATGGCTTCGATCAGGCCTCGCTGATCCTCAACGAGGCGCGGGATCGCCATGCGTTCGGGGTGAAGGACGCGCATGCGATCGCCAAGCGGATTGGCTACACGCCCAACAAGTACGGCGCCGCCGTCCTCTTGGACCTCAAGACCCATGGACCGATGTGGGTCTTCGCCGACATGCCCTCTCAGACCCAAGGCGAGCCGGTGATGCTGGTCAACGCCGAATCCGGCATGGTCACCCAGGGCGGCGAAGCCTTGATGCTGGCCCGCTACCTCTTCGAGCGCGCTGGCTACTGATCGACGAGGCGCCCCCGGTAAGACCGGGGGCGCCTCGTTTTGTAGGGGAATTAGAGCGTGACGGTCGTGCCGTCCGGGCGCTTGATGGCATCCACGTGAATCCGACCGTGGAGGTTGCCGGTCTTCACCGTGAAGTAGACGGTCGAGCTTCCCTTCGCCTCGCCCATCACCTTTTTGATGAAGGCCTCCGCCCGGCTCCGCAGGATGAAGTTCTCGCGGTGGATGTAGGCGTACGAGCCTTCGGCCGAGCTCAGGGTGAGCGTGACGTCGTTCGCGTCGACGAGCTGCATGTCGCCGATGGAGTAGCCGAGCGTTCCGGTCACCTGGAAGCGCTTGCCGGCGTTCTCACGGTTGGCCTGTTCGTCGTTCTGGAACTGCGAGAGCTGGGCCATCGTCGCCACCTGGGTGTAGCGGCTCTCCTTGAAGGAGGAGAGGAGGCCGTCCGCCTGCGCGTTGCTCGACGGACCCGAGAGCATTTGAGGGGCGGTTCCGCACCCGGCCAGCAAAGCCACCAACGCCACGGTCCAAAATGCCTTCACGTGATTTCCTCCCTGCGTTCGCATCTCGAAGTCAGCTGGGAGGGTTATCGGGATCCGGAAGGTAAACGTTCTTAAGGGAAAGTTAAGCCTTGACGGAGGTTTATTTAAGAGGCCCCACCGGAGCGGTCCAGAGGGGAAGCTTCTCGGCATCTTGCTTGGCGAGCGTCGGATGCAGCTTATCCTTCTCCGAGAGCAGGACGTCCTCAAGCGGCCAGTCGATCCCGAGATCCGGGTCGTCCCAGGCGATCCCCTGCTCGGAAGCGGGGTGGTAGTAGTCGGTCACCTGGTACAGGAAGTCGCATTCCTCCGAGAGGACGACGAAGCCGTGGGCAAAGCCCGGCGGAACGTACATCTGGCGATGCGTCTGGTCGTCGAGGACGACGCCATAGTGCTTCCCGAAGGTCGGCGAGCCGCGGCGAATGTCCACGGCGACGTCGTAGACGGCACCCCGGGCTACGCTGACCAGCTTGCCCTGCGGCTGCATGAGCTGGTAGTGGAGGCCGCGAAGGACTCCGCGGCGGGAGCGCGAGTGGTTAGCCTGGATGAAGCGCTCGGGGATGCCGGCGTCACGGTAGCGGTTCTCCGCGTAGGTTTCGAGGAAGAAGCCGCGCGCGTCGCCGAAGACCTTGGGCTCGACGACGATGAGGTCCGGGATGCCGGTATCGATGACCTTCATGAAAGGACTCCTTTGAGGACAAAGTGACAGGCGAGGGGGCCAAAGGGAAAGCGCGGCCCCGGATGGGACCGCGCTTGCCTCAAGACCACTAGGCCGAGAGCTTTTCCTTGGCGACGGTGGCCAGGCGCTCGAAGGCGGGGTAGTCGTTCACCGCGAGTTCGGCGAGGATCTTGCGGTTGATCTGCACCTCGGCCTTCTTGAGGCCGTTGATGAGCTGCGAGTAGCTGATGCCGTTCATGCGGGCAGCCGCGTTGATGCGCTGGATCCAGAGGCGGCGGAAGTCGCGCTTCTTGGTGCGGCGGTGCCGGTACATGTACCGGAGCGCCTTCATCATGGACTGGTTAGCTGCCCGGAAGATCTTCTTGAGGCTGCCGCGGTGGCCCTTGACGAGCTTGTAAACCTTCTTATGCTTGTTGCGGTTGACGTTACCGCGTTTGACGCGAGGCATGAATAAACTCCTTCGTTACCGCAAGTACTGAGGGTAGGGCAGCGCGAGCTTGACGCGGCGCTCGTCCGTCTCGTGGACCACTTCCGTACCGCTGATCTGGCGCAGACGCTTCGAGCTCTTGTTCTCAAGCAGGTGCTTCTTGAAGGCCTTGCGGCGCACCAACTTGCCCGAGCCGGTCACGCGGTAGCGCTTGGCCGACGCGCGGTGGGTCTTCATCTTGGGCATGGGGATTACTTCTCCTTCTTCCTGGGTGCGAGGATCATGAACAGGGTGCGGCCCTCTTGCTTCGGATCACGCTCGACGAGGGCAATCTCCTTGACCCCGTCCGCGAAGCGGTTGAGCAGGGCCGTTCCGAGCTCCTGGTGCTGCATTTCGCGGCCGCGGAACCGGACCGTCACCTTGACCTTATCGCCTTCGGTGATGAATTTCTGAATCGACCGCAGGCGAACTTCGTAGTCATGCTGACCGATCTTGTAAGAGACCGTGACTTCCTTGAGGCTCACCGTATGCTGGCGCTTCCGGGCTTCCTTGGCCTTCTTCTCGGTTTCGAACTTGTGGCGCCCGTAGTCCATGATCTTGCAGACCGGCGGTTGGGCGTCCGCGGCGACCATCACGAGATCGAGGCCCTTCTCTTGGGCGATGCGCATCGCTTCGCGGGTAGGAAGGATCCCGAGTTGGTTCCCCTCGTCATCGATCGTACGAACCTCGCGGGCGCGGATGCGCTCGTTGATCAGGGTCATGTCTCTTTCTCTAAGAATGGTCGTTCCTCCTGTTCAAGAAAGCAGGGTCCAAAACCAAAAAAAGGCAGGCGCCACGCGACACCTACCTCCAGAGCGATTTATATCGTTCCGGCTACCCGGCTGGCCTAGCCGCAGGGTGAGAAGGGTCGCTTCTGCTTTCGCCAAATCCATGAGGGTCCCACTCGATGCAGGACCGAGTCGTCATCATAGCTCGCATGCCCCTGCCCTGTCAAGCGAGGCTCGCTTCCTTGCCGCTCTCCGGGCCGAGTGGTATACTCGGGGCGACCAGACCATCCGCCGCTGCAGGAGGTGCCCCCGCGTGAGTCCGCTTCACGGGCCGCAAGGCCCGACCAATCGACTCCCTGACGCCCCAGCGCCACGCTTTGATGATGCCCATTCCCCCCAACGTGACGCGCTGATCGCCTTCGCGCAGGAGCTGATCGGCACTCCCAGCCCGTCCGGGGCGGAATCCGCCGTCGCCACCCTGATCGCCACCCGCCTCCGCGAGCTCGGCTTCGACGACGTCTTCACCGACGAGGTCGGTAACGTCGTCGCCCTCCTCAAAGGACGCTCCGACGGCCCTTCCGTCCTCTTCTGCTCCCACATGGACACGCCCGAGCCCGGTGACGTTGAGCTTTGGGAGCGCGATCCCCTCGACGCCCACCTCGACGGCGACACGCTAAGCGGCCTGGGAGCCTCCGACGCCAAGGGGTCCATCGCCTCTTACGCCTTCGGTCTCGCGAGCCTCAAGGCCTCCGGCCTCCCCTTGGCGGGGGACGTCGTGCTCGCATGCGTCGTCATGGCCGAACGCGCCGAGGGCTTCGGCATCTCCCACCTCTTCGAGAAGACCCTTCCCGCCCGCGGCATCCGGCCCGCGCTGGTGGTCATGGGAGATCCTACGGGCCTCAACCTCTACCTGGGCCAACGCGGCCGCTTGGAGCTCGAAGTCACCACCGTCGGGCGCACCGCCCATGCCTCGACCCCATGGCTCGGTCAGAACGCCGTCTACAAGATGGTCCCCGTGGTGGAAGGCCTCCAGGAGCTGAGCACCTTGCTCCCCAGCCATCCCTTCCTCGGCAAGAGCACCATCTCCCTGACCCAGCTCTCCAGCACTCCGGGCCGCTACTCGATCATCCCCGACCGCTGCATCGCCGCGATCGATCGCCGCTTCCTGCCCAATGAGTCCCTGGAGACCATCTTGAGTCAGGTGCAGGCCATCTTGATCCGCACGGGCCAAGCGGATGCCGAGTTCCGCGGGGAAGCCAAGATCCGGATCGTCGCCGAAACCGCCTACACCGGGGTCACGCGCGAGGTGCCCAAGCTGCTCGCGCCCTTCGTGACTCCCGAATCCAACCCCTGGGTGGAGAAGGCCGTCGCGGCCCTCGAAGGCCTCGGCGAGTCCCCGCGCTTCGACAAGTGGCACTTCTCCACCGAGGGAGGCTACACCGCCGGAGTGCTGGGCATCCCGACCCTCGGCTACGCCCCCGGCGAAGAGAACTACTCGCATACCCCGTACGACCGGGTCAGCGTGGACAAGCTCGTCCGTGCGGCGCACGGCAGCGCCGCGATCGCCCTCGCGGTGGCCGGCGCCCCCGCCGACTGAGCCCGCAGCCACGCCCCCAGGGAACCTGTCAAACCCGGCACTTGAGGAGGAAGCATGAGCCACGCCGTCAATCCCGCCACCCAATCCCGAAAGGATGAGGAAGTCTCCCTGCTTCCGAATCGCTCTGCGGGCTTGGCCATCCTGCGCGACGGCAACGTCGAGTCCCATAACCAGGAGCTCTACCGGGTCCTCACCGACCTCGACGAGCGCCCCGACGAAGCCGGTCCTCGCCGTCTGGCCCAGCTCCTGGCTGATTCGACCGTGCGCGAGATGCTCGCCTCCTTGGCCCGCCGCCCCGAAGCCGACGTCGAGATCATCCCCGACTGGTGGCCGGGCCAGGTGCTCGGCATCAACGCCGCCGTCATGGGCGACGTCGTCGTCCTGGCCGTCCATAACTGGACCACGGTGCATCGCCTCGCCAACATGCAGCAGGACTTCGTGGCCAACGTCTCGCACGAGCTGCGCACTCCCTTGACCTCGATCCGCATGGCGGCCGAGTCCCTCCAGCTCGGCGCGATGGGCAACGAGAAGATGCGCGCGAAGTTCCTCTCCAATATCCAGCGCGAGGCCGATCGCCTGACGCGCCTCGTCAACGAACTCTTGGTAGTCGCCAACCTGCATGGCCGCCCCACCCTGCACATGGCGAACTTCACGTTTCCCGAGCTGGCCCAGGAGGTGATCCAGACCCTGGAACCGCATGCCCAGCTCAACAACGTCAACCTGGTCCTGACCTGCCCCGACGAGCTTCCCATCTACAACGGGGATCGCGACCGCATCCAGCAGGTGCTGATCAACCTGGTCGACAACGCCATCAAGTTCACGCCCGCCTCGGGCAAGGTCAGCCTGGACATCGCCCACGACGCCTCCCAGAACGCCCTGGTCATCAAGGTGGTCGACACCGGCATCGGCATCCCCGAGATCGATCGCCCCCGGATCTTCGACCGCTTCTACCGCGTCGACAAGTCCCGCTCCCGGGTCACCGGCGGCGTCGGCCTGGGCCTCTCGATCGTCAAGGACATCATCGTGGCCCACGGAGGCAATATCGACGTCCACTCCGAGCTCAACGTCGGCACCACCTTCACGATTACGTTTCCCCTGGACCGCGACCGTTAGACGGATTCGCCACTCGGGTAAACAGGATCAGAAGAGAGTAAGAGGTACCGATCGTTGAAAACGTTCAAACAAAGCGTCGAAACCGAGGGGAATATCACGTTTATCCGGGTGGAGGGCTATATCGACGCCCATACCGCCCCTGAACTCGAAAAGGTCCTCCAGGACATGATCGCCGAGGGCCGCTACAAGGTCGTTCTGGACTTCCAGCAGATGGAATACATCTCGTCGGCTGGACTCGGAGTCCTGATGGGAGCCATCAGCACCTTCCGGGAGAACCAGGGCGACATGAAGCTGGTCAACCTGCCGTCCAAGGTCTACAAGGTCTTCGATCTCCTGGGGTTCAGCAAGCTTTTCGAGATCTTCGACAACCGCCAGGACGCAGTGGCCGCCTTCCAAGAGGCTTAGCCCGATGGATGAGTCGTGCCAGTATGAGGCGAGCTTCACCAACGATACGGCCAACCTGGCACGGATCCGCGCTTTCGTTCGTGAAAAAGCCGAAGGCATGGGCTTCGCCCCCGACGAGCTCGACAAGATCGAGCTGGCGGTCGACGAAGCTTGCGCCAACGTCATCGAGCACGCCTTCCCTCCCGAAGTCGCCGGCACTCCCAAGGCCCAGCAATTACATCTCTGCCTGAAGCTGGAGTTCGGCAAGTTCACGGTGATCATCACCGACCACGGTGAAACCTTCGACCCGAGCGTGATCCAGCCTCCCGACATGAGCGAGTACCTCGCCCAGTACCGGGTGGGGGGCCTCGGCATCTACCTCATGCGCTCCTTGATGGACGAGGTCGACTACCACATCCAGCCCGGCATCAAGAACGAAGTCCGATTGGTCAAGTTCCTCGTCCCCGAAACCTCCGAGTCGTGATCCTCAGCAGCCTCCAAAACCCCAAGATCAAGCAACTCCGCGCCCTTCACGCCCGCAAGGAACGTCAGAAGCAAGGGCGCTTTCTGCTGGAAACCACCAAGCTCCTCGAGGAAGCCCGCCTTTGGCGCTGGCCGCTGGAGGAGGTCTTCGCCACGCCGACCTGGCTAGAACGACACGGCTCGGACTGGAATGCCCCCGTCACCGTCGTCGCGGAGAACCTCTTCGGGCAGCTCACGACCACCGAGACCGCCGAGGGCGTGGTGGCGATCGCCCCCATTCCCGTACCCCCGGCGCTTCCCGCCCTCGCGGCGAACAGCGTGATCGTGGCGCTGGACGCCTTACAAGACCCCGGGAATCTCGGCACCATCATCCGGACGGCGGACGCCGCCGGGGCCACGGCCATCGTGATCGGCAAGGGCACGGTCGACCCCTACTCGCCCAAGGTTGTGCGCAGCACGATGGGTTCGCTCTTTCACCTTCCCGTCATTCCGGTCGCCGACCTCTACCCCACCCTCGACGGGCTCGCCGAAGCCGGCGCCGCCGTCGTGGCCACCAGCCTCGGCGCCGAGCGCTCGCTCTACGACCTTGACCTCAAGGGACCGGTGGTCTGGCTGATCGGAAACGAAGCGCAAGGCCTCTCGGAGGAGGCCCTGACGCATACGACCGCGCAGGTCCGCATCCCCATGCCGGGCCATGCGGAAAGCCTCAACGCGGCAATCGCCGCCTCCGTCTGCCTCTTCGAGACCGTCCGGCAGCGTTCTTGAGCGATCTTCGTTGCTTCAGGACCGCGAGCAGAAGCCATCCGCCCCCGATTCATGCGCATCACGGCTGACGCTCGCTGCCTTTCGCAACAGCCGCGTTTCCTAGCCTATCGTTGCTTCAGGTCAGCTTCGCTGCCTTTCGCAACAGCCGCAGGCGCTTGCACCCCAAGCTACAGATTAGCTCTCCACCGGAAGCGTGAACCAGAAGGTCGAGCCCTGGCCAAATCGGCTCTCCACCCCGATACGCCCGCCATGGGCTTCGACCAGGCTCTTGGAGATGGGAAGCCCGAGGCCCGTGCCGCCCTGCTCGCGCGTGAGGCTGGATTGAGCCTGAAAGAAGCGCTCGAAGAGCCGCGACTGATCCCCGGGCGCGATACCGATGCCCGAGTCCCAGATCTCGACACGCATCTCGTTTGGCCCCGGCAAAACCCGGATGCCGAGCCGCCCGCCCTCCGGGGTGAACTTGATGGCGTTTCCGACGAGGTTGAGCAGGACCTGACCAATCCGATCCGGGTCCATGGGCACGACCACCGGTTCGGCGGGGACGTCCACTTCCAGCTCGACCCGGCGGGCCCGGGCCTGCGGGCGGAGGCTGGCGGCGATCGCCTTCACCTTGTCCGTAAGGCAGGCGCGGTGAATGGCCAGCTTGAAGGCTCCCGCCTCCATGCGCGCGAAGTCGAGAAGATCGTCCACCAATCGTTCCAGGCGCTCCGTCCCCTCGGCGATCCGCGCCACGAAGCCGTGATGTTCGTCGTTGAGCGGGCCGCCGACCTCGTCTTGCAGGAACTCGGTATAGCCTCGGATAGAGGTCAACGGCGTGCGCAGTTCGTGGGAGACCGAGTTGAGGAAGTCCTGTTTCAGGCGATCCAGCTCCTTGAGGCGCTCGTAGGCCAGCTGGAGATCGTCTGCCGCCTTCTGACGCTCGGTATTGTCGCGAAAGTAGAGTTGCACCGCGGGCGTCCCGCCAAAAACGGTGTAGGCCGCCACGACCTCCACGTCGAAGGGAGTCCCGTCCAGCCGGACGAAGCGCTCCAAGAGCGGTGGCACGGCCTCTCCGTGCACGAGCATCTTCTGCATCCGCTCGCGGGCCGCCGGGCGGGAGTCCGGATGAACGAATTCCAGGAGGGGGCGGCCGATGATCTCGGAGGGATGGCTGGCTCCGAGCAACTGAGCGCCAGTGGGGTTGATGTAGAGGACGATGCGACCATCATGGACGCCAATCCCTTCCGGGGAATGTTCGACCAGGTGAAAATAGTCGATCCAGTCCTGCTCCGCTTCCGGCGGTTTGGGGCGAGACGGTTCGGGTTGGCGAGAGTTGGGCATCGGCATCCTCGTGGAAGCAAGGGTTGACACGCGGACGCCCCCACCCGAGGGCGGGGGCGTCTGGCAATCGGACTAGGCCTCGGAACCGACGGGAGCCTTGGCTTCCTCGTGCGTGAAGAAGACCTCTCCCTCGTCGTTGAGGTCGGCGACGACCCGACCCGACTTGGGAATGGTGCCCGAGAGCAGGGCCTCGGCGAGGGGATCCTCGATGAGGCGCTGGATCGACCGGCGCAGCGGACGCGCGCCGTACGAGGGCGAGTAGCCGTCCTCTCCGAGCTTGTCCTTGAGGCGATCGGTAACGAGCAGTTCGAACTCGTTCTCGCGCATGCGCTGGTAGACTTCCTTCATCATGACGTCGGTGATCTCGCGGATCTCTTCCTTGGTCAGCGGATGGAAGACGATGATCTCGTCGATGCGGTTGAGGAACTCCGGACGGAAGGCCTGCTTCAGCTCGTCCATCACGACGTCCTTCATCTTGCGGTAACGGTTATCGTCTCCGCCGGCTTGGAAGCCGAGCGACTGACCCTTTTCGAGGGCGCGGGCGCCGATGTTGGAGGTCAGGATGACGATGGTGTTCTTGAAGTCCACCGTCCGGCCCTTGGCATCCGTGAGGCGACCGTCCTCGAGGATCTGCAGGAGGATGTTGAAGGCATCGGGGTGAGCCTTCTCGACCTCGTCGAAGAGCACCACCGAGTAGGGACGACGGCGCACGGCCTCGGTCAGCTGACCGCCTTCGTTGTAGCCGACGTAACCCGGGGGCGAGCCGATCATCTTGGAGACGGCATGCTTCTCCATGTACTCGGACATGTCGATGCGGATGAGCGCATCTTCCTGGCCGAAGAAGAAGCCGGCCAACGCCTTGGCGAGCTCGGTCTTACCCACGCCGGTCGGACCCGAGAAGATGAACGAGCCGATGGGGCGCTTGGGGTTCTTGAGGCCGACGCGGGCGCGGCGGACGGCGCGCGAGATCATGTGGATCGCGTCGCGCTGGCCGATCACGCGCTCGTGGAGGACTTCCTCCATCTTGAGCAGACGCTCGGTCTCACCCTCGGTGAGCTTGGAAACCGGGATGCCGGTCCAGGAGGCGACGATCTCGGCGATCTCGTCGGGGCCGACCTGAGGCTGAGCCGTCTGGCCCTTCTGGGTCCGCCAATCCGCGGCGATCTCCCGGATCTTTTCGCGGACAGCCTGCTCCTGATCCCGGAGCTGCGAGGCCTTCTCGAACTCCTGGGCACGGATGGCTGCTTCCTTCTCCTTGGTGAACTGGCGCAGCTCCTTCTCGAGGTCCTTGGCCGCGGGCGGCAGGGACGAGGTGCGCAGGCGCACGCGGGAGGCGGCTTCGTCCATCAGGTCGATGGCCTTGTCCGGCAGGAAGCGATCCGAGATGTAGCGATCGGCGAGCTTGGCCGAGGCGATCAGGGCCTCGTCGGTGATCTGCAGGCGGTGGTGCGCCTCGTAGCGCTCCCGCAGGCCGTGGAGGATCTGGATGGTCTCGTCGACCGAGGGCTCACCGACCATGACCGGCTGGAAGCGGCGCTCGAGGGCCGCGTCGCGCTCGATGTGCTTGCGGTACTCGTCGAGGGTGGTCGCGCCGATGCATTGCAGCTCGCCACGGGCCAGGGCCGGCTTGAGGATGTTGGCGGCGTCCACCGCACCCTCGGCCGCGCCGGCGCCGATCAGGGTGTGAAGCTCGTCGATCACCAGGATGATGTTCCCGGCGCCGCGAATCTCCTCCATGATCTTCTTGAGGCGCTCCTCGAACTCGCCGCGGTACTTGGTACCGGCGACCAGCGAGCCGATGTCGAGGGTCACGACGCGCTTCTCGGAGAGGATGTCGGGAACCTCGCCGTTGGTGATCTTGAGGGCCAGGCCCTCGGCGATCGCGGTCTTACCCACGCCGGGCTCACCAATGAGCACGGGGTTGTTCTTGGTGCGGCGACCCAGGATCTGGATCACGCGCTCGATTTCCTTTTCGCGGCCCACGACGGGGTCGAGGCGGTGCTCCTCGGCCATCTGGGTGAGGTTCGAGCCGAACTCGTCCAGGGTCGGGGTCTTGGAGCGATGCTGGCCGGTGCCGGTGGTCGCGGCGGACTCGCCGAGCATGCGGATCACATTGGATCGGACGCGAGAGAGATCCACGCCCAGGTTCTCGAGCACGCGCACGGCGACGCCCTCGCCCTCGCGGATCAGGCCGAGCAAGAGGTGTTCGGTGCCGATGTAGTTATGGCCCAGCTGGCGCGCTTCATCCCAGCTCAGCTCGAGCACGCGCTTGGCGCGGGGAGTGAACGGGATCTCGACGGCCACGAAGCCCGAGCCGCGCCCGATGATCTTCTCGACCTCGATGCGGGCATCCTTCAGGCTCACCCCCATGCTCTTGAGGGTCTTGGCGGCCACGCCCGTCCCCTCGCCGATGAGCCCCAGGAGGATCTGCTCGGTGCCGACGAAATTGTGACCCAGCCGCCGAGCTTCCTCTTGGGCCAGCATGATCACCTTGATGGCTTTTTCTGTGAATCTCTCAAACATAATGCACCTCTCCAGATCGCGCCAATTGTAGGAGGCATCTTACCATGGAATCAGGGGCAGAGGCAGAAGCACAAGCCAGCTTGCGGTTTTCAGGCTTGATAAAAAACCTTGTCCCTTTTGCTGAATTGGGGCTCACCTCTCCTCTTCCTCGAGCTGATCCTTGATCTTGGCCTGAATGACCCGGATCTCGCTTTCGTGCACTTGCTTCAGCTGCGCCAGCTGATCAAGCTGTCCTTGAATCTGCCGGATCTCGGCCTCCTTCTGCAGCCTGAGCTGGTCGAGCTCGTTCTGCAGCCGGATGATCCGCTCCACCCCTGCGAGGTTGATCCCGAGCTCCTGCGTGAGCTTCTGGATGTACATGAGGCGCTCGATGTCCGCTTGCGAATAGAGGCGGTTCTTCCCCTGTCGCTTCGGGTTCACCAACCCTCGACGCTCATACAGCCGCAGCGTCTGTGGATGCATGTTCACCAGCTCTGCCGCGACCGAGATGATGTAAAGCGGCCGGTCCTTGGATGCGTCAAGGGGCATGGCGTCTCCTCCCTGCAAGTTAGTAAGGGTTTACCCCGGCAAGGCGATTGCAAAACCCATAATAACCCAATTGAGTCCGGTTGACGTAAGTGGGAAAAACCGAAGCTTACCAGAATCCCCCTCGGAGTCAAGCGGCGGGGAAAGCCCCGCCGCTTGGTCGTTTTCGCCGTTTCCGCTCGCGATTAGTAGCGCGTCCTCACGGTGTAGGTGATGACGGCCTCCTTGCTGGGCTCGACCTTCACGTCGAAGGCCACCTGCTGGGCATCCAGCTTCTTGAAGGCATGCGATTTCTGGGTGATCTCCCAGTCCCCGCCCATCCGCTCGAGCGCGGTGATCGTGACCGCCTCGTCCTTGTGGTTGCGAAGCTTGATCTGGTAGCTGGCCTCGGCCACCCGATCCCCGATCACCCGATACGCGGTCTGCGTCCGCTCCCCGACCAGATCGAAGGCCTGCCCGAGCTTGATCTTCACCTTCTCGTCCTTGGGAGTATGGTCGACCGCATCCTCTCCGACGAACTGCAACTGTCCCGCCTTGTCCGCCTGGTAGACCCTCACGACGCCCTTGGGCAGCGGCATTCCGAGGCGGCTACCCTTGTCGTTCTTGAACTCCAGGAAGACGTCGACCTTCTCGGTCTGCCGCTCCCGGTTCTGGAGCCAGATGGGCGTGCGCGACGCATCGAAGACGTACTGGCGCCGGGTGGGGATGTCCGCCGCCGCCATGAGGCTGAGCTGCTTGGTTTGACGGTCCTTGAGCGTGGTCGCGCGGTTCAAGGCGTACGAGTGGTACTCGAAGAGGCCCTGCTGCTCGAACTGGTTCGCCGCGTCGGCCGCCTTCGCCATCGCGTAGGGAGCCCGCGCCACTTCCTGGAAGCGCTCCCGGACCCGGTTGACGTCACCCGCCACCAGGGTCAGCTTGGCATTCTGGTACGTGGCCCCACTCTGGTTGGATAGGGTCACCCAGCCGTTCAGGTTGGCCTTCGCCGCCTTCTCGTCCACGACCAGCACGTAATTGGCCTTCCAGCTCAAGCCGCGGGTCAGGTACGAGACGTCGAGCCGGTGCTCCCCGGCACGGTCGTTCTGAAGCCCCCAGACCAGGGTCGGACGCGCCACCAGGTTCTCGGGAACCTTGGGCAGCACCACCCGTCCCGGAGGATCGAGGTAGATCTTGTCGCCAATCCGGTAGACCTGTCCCTCGTTGGTGCTCAAGAGCTCAGCCTTCGAGACGTTCGTCGGCGTGTGAATCTCGACGACCTGCCCCACGTACTTGTCCAGAAGCTTATGCGGGGTCAGGAGGTCGTACTCGTAGTTCTGCTCCAGCACCGACAATTCCCGCGGAGCCGTGAGCGAACGCAAGCTCACCGAGGTCGGATCGATACCAGCCGCCACATCGGCGAAACTCAGCTCGCGGGCCCCCTTCTCGAGCGATACCGCCCGCACCTCCCGGACCAAGCCGAGATCGTCGTTATAGACCGTGAGCGCGACCTCGCGCTGGTCCGCCAGAGTGGATTGCTCGGCCCCGGCCGGAGGGGCCGAAACCGCGAGGCTGCCGACCATGACCGTGGATACCGCGAGCAAGGCCCGCAATGAAACATGGCGACGAGACGTGGGGATCATCACTTCCTCCTTATAGCGGGGAACGTTGCTTCGAGTCAGCTACGCGTTCCGAACAACAGCCGCGGGCGCGAGGCAAAAGCAGCAAGGGCTCGCGCGCACAAACTCAAGACGAGAGGGGGGCCGGAAGGGTTCCACCCCTCCGGCCCCCAAATTCCCTACCCGAGTCCGCGACGAAACAATCTTAAGCCTTTGTTGCCGCGCCTCGGGTTCGCCTGCTTTGCCGCAGGCGTTCATCCGGAGCTTAGAGCTTGGCCTCGATGTCCTTGGCCTCGCGCATCACGCCTTCGAAGCCGGAGAAGTCCGATTTGAAGCGGGTCCACTCCTCCTTGGCCTCGGCCTTCTGGCCCGCGGCAATCAAGCCGCGGACGTAGTTGGCCCGCATGACATGGTAGTAAGGCTCGACCTTGAGCGCCTTTTCGATCAGCGGAAGGCCCTTCTTGGGGTCGCCTCCGATCGCTCCGGGCGCTTCGACGAAGTAGCGGCCCAGCGCATACTGGGAGCGCGAGTTCGCGTCGATGGTCAGGGCCTTCTCGAGATGCCCCCGCACGCCGGTGCCGAAGCGCAACATCGCCATCAGACCCTCTCGCTTGGACTTCAACCCCTGGGCTCCCGCGAGGTTCACCCAGAGACGAGAGAGCAATTCCTTGTCGGGAGACTTTTTCTCCCACTTGGAGAGGGCCTTCTCGCTCGCGGCGATCGCCTGGTCGTACTTCTCGGCCGCCAATAGCCCGGCCCCGAGCCAAACCTGCGCCTCCAGCGACTCGGGATTGCCGTCAGCGGCACGCTTGAAGTACTTGAGCGCCCCCTCGGAGTCCCCCGTATGCTCCAGGACCTGGCCCATCAAGAGGTTGGCATCGAGCGAGTCGGCATCCTTCGCGAGCGCCTGCTCCGCAACTTGGCGAGCCTGAGCGAAGCGACCCTGCTTCAGCAGAGACGGGATCTGCGCCAGCGGTCCTTCGGCAGCGGCCAGCTGGAAGCTGAGCTTCCCGTCGGCAGCCGGGACGGCGAGGGCCGGAGCCCCCAGCGCGGAGAAGACCATGAGCGTTCCCAGGAGGGTTCCGTGGATGCGGCGATGATTCACGTGGAAGACTCCTTCTCGATACGAAACGTTACCTTTGCGTCGCCATTGTACCCGATAAGCAAAGAAGCTCTCTCGATCTACTTCGCTTCCATCCAGCTGGGCCCGACGTTGATGTCCACCTTGAGCGGCACGTCCAGCGTCACGGCTCCTTCCATGATGTCCCGGACCCGCGCTTCGAGGGCCTTCACTTCGGACTCGGGAACCTCGAAGACCAATTCGTCGTGGACCTGCAAGAGCATGCGGGCAGCGAAGCCCTCGTCTCGCAGCATCGCGTGCAGGCGCACCATCGCGATCTTGATGATATCGGCGGCCGTCCCCTGGATGGGAGCGTTGATGGCCATGCGCTCGCCGTTCTTGCGCTCCACCGGGTTCGAGGAGTTCAGCTCGCGGATGTAGCGGCGGCGTCCCAGGAGGGTCGAGACGTAGCCACGGGCCTTGGCCTGCGCCAGCGCCTCGATCTGGTAATGCTTGATGGCGCTGTAATGCTCCCAGAAGGCATCGATGAAGCGCTTGGCGTCCTTCTGAGGGATGCCCAGGATCCGGGCGAGGCTGAAGGCGCCCTGGCCGTAGATCGTGGCGAAGTTGATGGTCTTGCCGACGCGGCGCTGGTCCTTGGTGACCTCGGCCAGCGGGACCTCGAAGATCTGGCTGGCGGTGAGGGCGTGGATGTCCTCGTCCTGCTGGAAGGCCTGGATGAAGGCGGGCTCCTTGACGATCTGGGCGAGGATGCGCAGCTCGATCTGGGAGTAGTCGGCGGTCATCAGGACGTAGCCGGGTTTCGAGGGAACGAAGGCGCGGCGGATCTCGCGGCCTTCCTCGGTCCGGATGGGAATGTTCTGGAGGTTGGGATCAGTCGAGGAGAGGCGTCCGGTGGCGGCCACGGTCTGGTTGTAAGACGTGTGGAGGAGACCGTCGCGCGGGTTGATCAGGCCGGGCAGGGCATCGACGTAGGTCCCCTTGAGCTTCGTCAGCTGACGGAACTCCAGGATCTTGGCGACGATCTCGTGCTGCTCGGAGAGTTCCTCGAGGACCGAGGCGTCGGTGCTGGGGCCCGTCTTGGTCTTCTTGATGATGGGCAGGCCCAGTTTCTCGAAGAGGACGACCGCGAGCTGCTTGGGGCTGTTGATGTTGAACGCTCCGCCCGCGAGTGCGTGGATCTCGCCTTCGAGGGCCTGGAGGCGGTTGCCCATGATGTGAGAGAGCTGGCCCAGGTAGCCGGTGTCGACCTTGACGCCGTGCTGCTCCATGGCGGCAAGGACCTCGATCAAGGGAAGCTCGATGTCGGTATAGAGGGAGGTGACGCCGCCGGCGACCAACTGCTCGCTGAGCTTGGTGACCAGTTCGCTGGTGATGGCCGCGTCCGCGCCGGCGTAATCCGCCGCCTTGCGGATGTCCACCTGCGCCATGGAGATGGCCTTGGCGCCCGTGCCGATCAGCTCCGAGATGGGCGTCATGCGGACTCCCAAGAGCTCGTAGGAGAGTTCCTTGAGGCCGTGAGGACGGCTGGAGTCCACCAGGTAATCCGCCACCATGGAGTCGAAGCGCAGGCCCCGGACACAGATGTCATACTGGCTGAGGACGTTGACGTCGTACTTGGCGTTATGGGCGAACTTCGCGACCGACGGGCTCTCCAGGACGGGCTTGAGGGCCGCGAGCACCTGATCCAGCGGAAGCTGCTCGCCCGCGACGTGGCCGACGGGGACGTAATACGCCTTGCCCGCGAGGCCTTCCCAGGAGAAGGAGAGGCCGACCAGCTTGGTGTTGAGGGAGTTCAGTGCATCGGTCTCGGTGTCGAAGGCAAAGCCGGCCTGGGATTCCAGGTCACGAACCAGGCGTTGCAAAGCCTCCTCGGTGGAAACGATCTCGACGTCGAGGGAGACGGTCTGTGCCTCGAGAGCCGAGGCCGTCTCGGGGTCCAGAGCCGCCGGGGGGTCGACGATGCCCAAGGGCTCGCCCGTGAAATGGGCGAGGATGCTGGGCAGCTGGTTGGAGATGGTCTTGAACTCCAGCTCGTCGAGGACGGCGGTGAGGGTGGGCAGGTCCGGCATGTTGAGCTTGCAGGCATGCCAGTCGATGTCGCCCAGCGGAACGTTGACGTCGATGGTGGCGAGGCGCAGCGATTGGCGGGCGAGGTCGACGTTGGCGGCGATCTTCTCTCCCAGCTTGCCTCCGACCTTGGAGAGGTTGGCGAGGAGGTTCTCCACGGTGCCCCATTCCTGGAGGAGCTTGGTGGCGGTCTTGTCGCCGACGCCGGGGACGCCGGGGATGTTGTCGGACGCGTCGCCGGCAAGGCCCTTGTAGTCGATGATCTGGGCGGGGGTGAGACCGTACTTCTCCTGGACGGCGGCGACGTCCATGCGGACGAGCTCGGTGCCGGCCTTGGTCCAGAGGACGTTGATCCGGTCATCGATGAGCTGGAAGGAGTCGCGATCGCCCGTGACGATCAGGACGTCGTAGCCCTCCTTGCCCGCTTGCTTGGAAATGGTCCCGATGAGGTCGTCGGCCTCGTAGCCGTCAATCTCATAGATGGGAAACTCGAAGGCCCTCACGATCGCCCGGATGAGGTCCATCTGAGGCCTCAGGTCGTCGGGCATCGGCTTACGGTGGGCCTTGTAGTCGGCGAATTCCTCATGGCGGAAGGTCGGCGCGGCACGGTCGAAGGCGACGGCCATGCAGTCAGGGCGGTGGGATTTGATGACGTCGAGGATGGCCCGCAAGAAGCCGTAAACGGCCCAGGTCGCGCGTCCGTCCTTGGTACGGAGGTCCATGCGCTGGAGGGCGAAGAAGGAGCGGTAAGCGAGCGCGTGCCCATCGATGAGCACGAGGCGTTTTCCGGTTCCGGTGGTCACGGGGGTGGCGGATAGCGTGGTTTCGGCCATGGGTCCTCTACTCATCTAGGGGGGAGGTTGCAAGTTCCAGGGCCCGTTGATAGGCCTGGCGACGGGGAATGCCGTGGGTCTTGGCCACCTGCTTGGCAGCGTCCTGGGTACTCAGGCCGTCGTCCAAAAGGTGCCGAAGGGTGGATTCCCAATCGCCTTCGGGCTTCTCTTCGGGGGTCGGGGAGCCTCCGACGACGAGCACGATTTCACCGCGAACCTCGCGCTCGGCGGCCCATTGGGCGAGTTCGGCGAGGGAGCCGCGGCGAACTTCCTCGTGCTGTTTGGTCAGTTCGCGGGCGACGGCGGCAGGGCGCTCCGCTCCGAAGAGGGCGCTCATGTCGGTGAGGGTATCCGCGAGGCGATGAGGGGCCTCGTAGAAGACGAGCGTGCGCGGTTCGTGGGCAATCGCCTTGAGGATGCGCCGGCGCGCCTTGCCTTCGCGGGGCAGGAAGCCCTCGAAGACGAAGCGATCGGTCGGCAGGCCCGAGACGACGAGTCCCGCCACGAAGGCGGATGGGCCGGGAATCGGGACCACCGGGATGCCGGCGCGGATGGCCTCGGCGATGAGCTCCCAGCCGGGATCCGAGATGCCGGGCATGCCGGCGTCGCTGACGAGGGCGATCGCCGAGCCCTCCTGGAGCATGCGAACAATCCCGGGAGTGCGGCCCGCGAGGTTGTGCGCGTGGTAGCTCATGAGCTTGGTCTCAAGGCCATGGCGGGCCAGCAGTTTAGCGGTCTGGCGGGTATCCTCGGCGGCGATCAGGTCGACCTCGCGCAGGGTGTCGACGAGGCGGAACGAGGCATCCCCCATGTTGCCGATGGGGGTGCCGCAGACGTAAAGCGTGCCCGAAGCGGGGCGTTGTGAGGAAATGGGCGCGTCCATGGGGCCATGATACCACTCATTCAAGGCATCCGGAGGGTAAGCAACTTTTCGGTTAACATGCCGATAACACCTCTTGAAAGCGTCTTCAAGGAGTCCCGATGATCGCAACTCGCCGCCTCGCCATTTTCGCCACGCTAGCCGCCACGATGCTCGTCGCGGCTTGTGGGCAGAGCCTGCCGAACGTTCCGGATGACAATGACGACCTCGGCGGCTACGAAGACGATTACGGCCTCGCGTCGCCGGATCCGAACGCGGAGGTCACTCCCGATCCGATTGAGTCCTCTCCGACTCCGAGCCCCACTCCGAGCGCTCCGAGCTGGGACGGTCCGCCGAACGACTACCGCCGCACCATCGGCAAAGGCTACATGAACAACTGGCTCTGGGCTCCGAAGGGGCTCGCGGTGGCCGGGAACCTGCTCTTCATCGCCGACGGCAACCGCACGTCGCTGCGGGGCGCCTACGGCGCGGTCATGGCCTTCGACGGGGTCGGCGAAGACGTCTTCACGACCTACGCGGGCATGTACTACGAGCGGCGGGTCGGAGAATCGACGTCGCTCATGCTGGCCTCGAACACCCAGGCCGTCGCGGTGAACGACCAGGTGGTGCTCGCCTCCGACGCGCAGGGCGTGAAGGGCTTCATCCGAGCCATTCCCGAGAACGCGCTGAGCAGCGGCCAGCCGATCGCGCCTCCGTGCCGGGACATGGCCTTCGCCGGGGGCGTCCTGTACATGGCGCAGACGGGGCAGATCACGGCGCTCAAGGAAGGGACCTGGGGCGCGGCGCCAGGGTTGAACGTCTCGGCCCAGGGCTTGGGCGCCGATGCGCAGGGCCAACTCTGGGTCGTGACGGCGGACCGGATCACGGCCTACAAGGACGCCCAAAAGGTCATGGACTTCGACGCGCGCGGGACCGACGGTACGGGTCCAGGCGCGGTGCAACTTCAGGACGTGGCGGTGGATCCCCGCAACGGGGACGTGTACGCTCTGGACCTGGGACGGGTGCTGCGCTTCAACTCCACGGGCAAGTACCTGGGAACCTTCGGTGCAGGACGGATCGGGCAGGGCACGAGCGTCGCCGTGGGGGCGGACGGCTCCGTTTACGTCAGCGACGCGCAGGACGGCGAGGTCTACCAGTACCGGCCGGGCAGCTAGCGATATCTATCCGATCGTTCAGTTACGCTCTACTAACCTCAAGCCGCGGGCGCTACACAACAGCCGCAGGCGCGAATGGCGCATTGCGCCAAGATGAATCTTTCGTTTGTTTGCTGAAAGCAAGGCCTCTTTGGGGAATAATAACTCCAGGAGGTGATGCGTATGCAGGTTCTCGTGCTAAGTAACACCTATCAGCCCCTGTACACCTGCGGGGTTGAAAAGGCCGTCACGCTGCTCTTTCTCGGCAAAGCAGTCTCGGTCAAGGATTCCAATCAGGTGATCCGTTCCCCGTCGGTGGCGCTTCCGATTCCCGAAGCCATCCGACTCCTGGTAAAAGCCGTCGTCCACCGCTTCTACGAAACCATGCGGCCGACCCGAGCGGCCATCTTCAAGCGCGACAAGCATCTCTGTCAGTACTGCGGCTCGCGCAACGACCTGACCATCGACCACGTTCACCCCAAGAGCCGAGGCGGCGAAGACACCTGGGAGAACCTGACGACGGCATGCCAAAAATGCAATAACCGCAAGGGGGACAGACGGCCAGAAGAAGCTGCGATGACGCTTGCGAGCACTCCAAAAGCTCCAAGAGCCATCGAAGTAGCCTCCGATCTCTGGTCGAAACTCATGGGTTGGTAGCCGGTTCCCGTAGAGGGAGCCGGCTACCAGCTTTTGAGACAGCGCCTGCAGTGCCCTCGGGAGGGTTGCGAGGCGGCCTTCCTCGACTATCCAAGACGACACCGCCCCATGGCTTCCATGGGGCGGTGTCGCACTCCGAAGGGGAGAAGGCTTTGCTTAGCGTTCGTTGAGCCAGCGTGCCGCATTCCGATGAGTGGGAGGCTTTGCCTAACGTTCGTTGAGCCAGCGTGCCGCCTCCAGGGCGTGGTAGGTGATCAAGATATCCGCGCCGGCCCGTTTGAGGCCGACCAACGTCTCCAGGACCAGCCGCTTCTCGTCGATCCAGCCCCGCTCGGCGGCCGCCTTCACCATGGCGTACTCCCCCGAGACGTTGTAGGCCGCGACCGGCCGGTCGGTCATCTCCTTGACCCGCCAGATGATGTCCATGTAGGCCAGAGCCGGCTTCACCATCACGATGTCAGCTCCCTCGGCAAGGTCGAGGTTGACCTCCTTGAGGGCCTCGCGGGCATTGGCCGGGTCCATCTGGTACGAGCGGCGATCGCCGAACGCCGGAGCCGACTCCGCCGCCTCGCGGAACGGCCCGTAGTAGCTCGACGCGTACTTCGCCGAGTAGGCCATCACCGGCACCGCGGCAAAACCCGCCTCGTCCAGCGCCTGACGGATCGCACCGATCCGCCCGTCCATCATGTCCGACGGCGCCACCATATCGGCCCCCGCCTCGGCGTGACTCAGGGCGGTCTTCACCAGGAGCTCCACCGACGGATCGTTGAGCAACTCCTCGCCCTCGATCACCCCGCAGTGCCCATGCGAGGTGTACTCGCAGAGGCAGACGTCCGTGACGACCAAGAGGTCGGGCAGGGCCTGTTTCAGGGCCCGGACGCCCTCCTGGACGATCCCGTTGGGGTCGTAGGCGCCGGACGCCTCGAGATCCTTTTCGGGCGGAATCCCGAAGAGGATGACACCCCCGACTCCGAGGCCCATGGCCTCCTGGGCTTCCTTGATGGCCTCATCGATCGACAGCTGGGCGATGCCGGGCATCGAGCTGATCGGCCGCCGGATGCCTGAGCCGGGCACCAGGAACAACGGATAGATGAAGTCTGCCGCGTTGAGTTCGGTCTCGCGAACCAGGCGGCGCATGGGCTCGCTCATGCGCAAGCGACGGCCCCGAAGGGCCGGGTAACCGGCCGAACGGAAGGGATGCGTCTGGGTCATGGTTACTCCACCGTGACCGACTTGGCGAGATTGCGCGGCTGGTCCACGTCGCATCCCCGCAGACGGGAGATGTGGTAAGCCAGAAGCTGCAGCGGAACCACGTTGACGAGCGGCGAAAGCGCCTCGCTCACCGCCGGCACGTAGAGAATCTGGTCGGCGTACTCGGTGATGTTGAGGTCGCCCTCGGTGGCCACCGCGATCACCGTGCCGTTACGCGCCTTGACCTCTTGGATGTTGGAGAGGACCTTGTCGTAGGTGGCGGACTGGGTGGCGATCGCCACGACCGGCATGTGCTCGTCGATCAGGGCGATGGGGCCGTGCTTCATCTCGCCGGCGGCATAGGCCTCGGCGTGGATATACGAGATCTCCTTGAGCTTCAGGGCGCCTTCCATGGCCGTGGGGAAGTTCACGCCCCGGCCCAGGAAGAGGAAGTCCCGGCAAGCGGCGAAGGCCTGGGCCACGTCCTGGATGTGCTCCGATCCCTCGAGCATGCGGGTGATGAGCGAAGGGATGGTCTTGAGCTCCGCGAGGACCTCACCGACCTGAACGGTGGTGAGCTTGCCGCGAACCTGGCCCAGGTGCAGGGCGAGCAGGCTGAAGGCGGCGACCATGGCGGTGTAGGCCTTGGTGGAGGCGACGCCGATCTCGGGGCCGGCATGGATGTAGAGGACGCCGTCGCATTCGCGGGCGATCGCCGAGCCCTTCACGTTGATGATGCCGATGGCGGTCGCGCCGCGACGCTTGGCCTCGCGCAGGGCCGCCAGGGTGTCGGCGGTCTCGCCGGACTGGCTGACCACGATCACCAGGGTCTTCTCGTCGATCACCGGGTTGCGGTAACGGAACTCCGAGGCGAAGTCCGCCTCGACCGGGATCCGCGCGAACTCCTCGATCAGATACTTGCCCACGTAGCCCGAGTAGAGCGCGGTCCCGCAAGCGATGATCGAGATCCGCTCGAACTTGGCGAGCATCTCGGGGGTCAGGTTCAGCTCATCCAAAAAGAGCTTGCCCTCGCGGTCGTCGAAGCGGCCGCCCAGCGTGTTGGTGAGCGTGGTGGGCTGCTCGTGGATCTCCTTGAGCATGAAGTGCTCGTAGCCGGCCTTTTCGGCGGCGACGATGTTCCAGTCGATCCGGTGGACTTCCTTGTTCTTGGGGCGCAGCGCGGGATCGTAGACCTTCACGGCGTCGCGGGTGACCTCGACGATCTCGCCGTCTTCCAGGTAAAGGATGTCGCGGGTGTAGGAAAGGATCGCCGCGACGTCCGAGCCGAGGAACTGCTCGCCTTCGCCGAGACCGGCGACGAGCGGGTTACCCGCCTTGACGCCGATGATCCGCTCGGATTCCCGCTGATGCATGACCACGAAGGCGAAGGTCCCGTGGAGACGGCCATAGGCCTTCTGGACGGCGAAGAGCAGGTCGCCTTCGTCGTAAGACTCGATCAGGTGGGCGATGACCTCGGTGTCGGTATCGGACTTGAAGGTATGGCCGGCCTCGGTCAGCTCGTTCTTGAGCTCGAGGTAGTTCTCGATGATGCCGTTATGGACGACGACCAGGTTGCCCGAGCAGTCCGTGTGAGGATGGGCGTTGTAGGTGGTGGGGCGTCCATGGGTGGCCCAGCGGGTATGGCCGATGCCGAGGTTGCCGGGGGCGGGATTGGTGAGCACCTCGCGCTCGAGGTTGCGAATCTTGCCCACTTCGCGCCTGAGGGCGATCGCGTCGTCCTTGAGAACGGCGATGCCGGCCGAGTCGTATCCGCGGTACTCGAGCCGCTTGAGGCCCTCGAGCAAGATTTCAGAGGCTTCCTGGTGTCCGACGTATCCGACGATTCCACACATGGAGTGTACATCCTTAATTTATGAAGGGAAGTCATGGCCGAGGGCCAGGCGTCATTGTACAATAGCCCAAATGGCCGAGCAACCCGGCCTAGAGCGCCTAACAAAACCCTGCCCTTGCGCCGAAATGCGGCGCCAACGGCTCTCATACGGTGGGTTTTGGTTAGATGCTCGCTATTGGACGCATCAATGCCCATCGACATCCTCTTTATCAGCAACGGCCACGGCGAAGACCTCATCGCCTCCCGCATCGCCCAGGACCTCACGGATCTTTCGGTGGCGGCCTTTCCACTGGTCGGCCATGGGGGGGCCTTCGAGGCGATCGGCATCCCGGTGATCGGCCCGCGGCAAGCCATGCCGAGCGGCGGTTTCATCCTCCGGGACGCCGCGGCGCTGCGTGCCGATATGCAGGCGGGTCTCGGCCGGTTGGCCGTGGATCAGCTTCGCTTCCTCACGCGCATGGCGCCTCCTCGCCTGATCGTCGCCGTCGGAGACATGCTGCCGGTCGCCGCCTCGCTGCTCGTTCCCAGCGAGCGGGTGCTGGTCGGCTGCAACAAGACGGATTTCTATTCCACCTGGGGCTCGTCGTACCTCGCCGCCGAGACCGCGCTCTTCAAATGGGCGGGCGTGACCGTCTACCCGCGCGATCCGCTGACGCATCGACGGCTGCTCAAGCTGGGCGTCCGCTCCGAATCTCTCGGCAACCCGATGATGGACGGCCTCGACCCGCTTTGGCCCGGCGAGGCCGGCGTGCTGGGCGTCTTGCCGGGAAGCCGGCCCGAGGCCTTCGAAAACCTGGCCCTGATCCTGCCTTGCCTGGAGGCCCTGGGACAAAAACAGCCTTTTGAGGCGCTCTTGGCTGCGCCCCGAAACCTGGATCCGCATGGCTGGGAAGAGATCGCCCATGAGGCGGGCTGGGAGATCGCAAGCGAGGCGTTCCGCAAAGGGAGTTGCATCCTGAGGCGCGACCATGGCTTCGCAGAAGTCTTGAAACGCTCGAGAGTCGTTCTGGGGCTTGCCGGCACGGCCAACGAGCAAGCTGTCGGCTGTGGTCGGCCGGTGGTGGCCTTCCCCGGCAAGGGCCCCCAGTACAATCCACTCTTCGCCAAGCTCCAGGCCGAATTGCTGGGCCCCGGGATCACGGTGACGGAGGCCGATCCCCAACGGGTGGCCGCGGAGATCCTCCGAGCCTTCGGAGAGGATCGCCAAGCCGCAGCCCGGATCGCAGGCCAAGAGCGCATGGGAGAGCCCGGCGCCGCCCAGCGAATCGCCCATGCAATCCGGCAAAAGCTCGGTGAAAAGCCGATCTCCGGGACGCTGAAAAAACCCTTTACTTTTCCTTAAAGTTGGGTTAATTTAACTATAACCCCAGGTCCTCAGACCCGGGCTCCGCCTCAACGACGCACGGCACCCTGCCCGCCAAGGAGAGATGCATGCAATTGACCTCGCTTCCGGTGATAGAGCGGCTTGGAACTGGTAAACTCACCAGTCGACCGGGCTCTGACACGTCGAAAGCCAGCAGGCCCTTTGCTTCCACGAGGGAGATCTTGGTTCAGACCCGGCTCGCGACGCCCGAAGGGCTTCGTCAGCTTGCCTGGAAGGACGCGCTGACGCTGATGCGGCCGCAGCAATGGTTCCTCCCGATGGGCGCCATGCTGGCGGGATCGCTGGCCGCCGGCTGCGGAGACCACCTGATGGCGACCTTACCCCAGCTCCTGATGGGCTTGGTGCTGGTCGGTCCGCTGCTGGCAGGCTCGAGCAACGTGATCAACGCGTACTTCGACCGGGATCTCGAGGCTCCTGGCGGCCCGCTCTCGTCGGGCCGAATGACGCCGGACCTGGCGGTGGCGCAAATCGCCGTCATGGCCCTGCTGGCGCTCGGCGCCGCCAACCTGCTGGGGCCCTGGATCTTCGCCTTGGCCATCGCGAGCCTCTTCATCTCGCTGGCGGTGAACGCGCCCCCGCTGCGGCTGCGCCGTCAGACCTGGTGGAACGGCCTCTTCCACGGAGTCGCCGCCATCGCGTTCCCCTGGGTGATCGGCCATCTTCCTCACGGTGCCTTGACGGTGAACTCCGGAATCCTGGCGGGACTCTTCGCCTTCGGCGCGATGGGCCTCCAGATCATGGCGGGCCTCACCGATGCGGATCGGGAGCGCGAGGCGGGAATCCGTTCGTTCGCGGCGCTCTTGGGCCCCGAGCTGGGGGCGCTGGTCTCGGCCCTCCTCGTGAACACGGCCATCCTGGGCGCAGCCATCCTCTGCTACGACGGCAATGCCCTGGCGGCGTCGGGAGCGCTCTCGGTGCTCTTCGCCGTGACGCTGGCGGTGCAGTCCTCGCTCCTCTGGCGCGGGACGCTGCGGGACCGCTGGCCGGTGGCGGTGGTCCACGGCTTCTACGCGGTCAGCATGATCATCGCGGGTGCGGCGATCGCCACCGTCACGACCTCCTTCTAGCCCGAACCCCCTACAAACCCCCTGGCCCTGGCCAGGGGGTTTGTGCATGGTGACGAAAGCTTTCCCCCCTCCCACCGAGGCCAGCCAGGCGAGGCCTTATTACAGTCTATTAAGCAGGCAAGCGCAATTCCACCAAGATTCCCCGCGATCTTCACGCTTGACTAACAAAACTTTACAGAACGCTTGCCTGATGTTAACCTCATGATCTCTTTCATCCTAGACCGATCCGTTGATTTCATCGTAGCCCGATCGTCCGACTGAACGCAGCCGTCAACGAGAGGAAGCGCCATGGCCACCAAACCCTTAGCCCTCCCGCTCCCCGATTCCCGAAAGCTCGCCCGGAACTTCGGCACCTTCACGCGAGCCGCCGCCGAGCCCCGGCGCGAGGCGTTTCGGATGCCGTGGGAGCCGATGCGCCGCGGGGGAGCGCTCTTGCTGGCGGGCGGCTTGGTCTTGAGCCTGGGGGCGACCGCCCGGCTCGTCGAGGCGCCGAAGCTCCCCGCGGAGGTGCTGCCGGTGACTCCCGTAAGGTCCTGGACGACCGTCGACCGGATTGCCCCTCCTCCTGCCGCCCAGTATCCCTACAAGGATTTGATTGCCGAGATGGCAACCAAGTACGGCCTTTCGCCGGAGCTGGTGGCGGGCGTGGTCTACATCGAGAGCAACTTCGACAAGAACTCGGTCAGCCATGCGGGGGCCATCGGCTTGATGCAGCTGATGCCCGCGACGGCCCGCCCCCTCGCGAAGCGCCTGGGGATGCGCAACATGGACCTCACGGATCCGCGCATGAACCTCGAACTGGGCTGTTACTTCCTGAGCCTCTTGCTGGACAAGTACGACAACCACCTGCCCACGGCGCTGAGTTTCTACAACGGCGGGCGTTGGGGAATCGTCAGCCGCGGGGTCTACCGGAACCGGCGTTACATTCGTAAGGTCATGGATTCCTACTGGCGGTATGCCCAGCCGGTCTCCAACGGCTTCAGCACGGCAACGCGGGACCAAGAGCCGGCCCTCCGCCCCTAGCTCGCGCATCGCCGCTCGGTACGGACCTCCGAGCTAGCATTTCTGAGTCGTTAAATCCTTATTATTTGTTCATTGAAACGATTGCATCCGGGCACGGCCTCGCCTATACTGAGGTACCGCAAGGGATGAGGCGAGCGCCTCGAGGCCAACGGCGCCCCAGGACACAGCGATCCGCTTGACTTGGGATCCAGGCATTGAGGTGGTCCTTCAAGTGGGTAGACAGCGATCGCTAGCTGTGGATGCAAATCCCCCCACAGGGTTTTGATGAGGTCGCGGCCGAAGATTCTCCGGGATAGTCGGTAGGGCCCCAGGCGAGCCTGGCGGACCGAGGAGATCAATCGTTCCTCGGACGTCAACCATCCCTATGCACAAAAAGGAGGCGCAAGCCTCCTTTTTCGTTTCTCCCACTGCCGCCGCTCAGCGCGGCTGGCGCTCGGGAGCCCGCGCAATCACGAGCTGGTTGTTCACGTCGATCACGGCCGGCACCGAAAACGCCGCCTCCGCCGCCATCCGCTTGTCCTGTCGGCTGGGAACCGCTCCCAACAGCGTCACCACGCTGTTGAGCACCCGGATCTCCACCCCGCCCAGCTCCACTCCTTCTTCGTCCAGCGCGTCGCGCACCACGCGCGCGAGTTCCGCGTCCGTCTGATAATCCAGGCGCTCCTCACGCAAGCTCGAAGGATCCACGTAGCTCGACTCCGCCGTGTAATTGCCGCACGTGGGGCAGTAGCCATGCTTGATCATCACGCACCTCCTGCGGATCAGCGTAACAAGACCCTCTCCGATTTCAAACAGGAAGTCACAGGATTTCTTCCCGCCTTGGTCACGCAGCAAAACGCCGCCCGGCATCGAAGCGAGCGGCATTCCCGAGAATGAGGCGGCAGGTCGGCGACACTTAAATCGCGGATGAGCGAGCGCGGCGGCTACAAAGCGCCTGTGGCATGAGCATCGTGATCTGATGCGGTCCTGAAGCCATGAAGGCGACCCTAGTGATGCTTGACCCGAACCGAGGCGTCCCGAGGCAGGTCGAACTCCAGGCTGAGGTAATCGAGCATCATGCTTACCGCTTCCTCGCGGTTCTGCACGGTGAAGCAATGGTTGAGGACCACGTCCGCATCGTAAGACACCGAAACCCAGTAGCTCTGCATGGCCCGCTCCTCTCGTCGAATCTCCTCGCGGGCGCCCTGGGGCATTCCCCGCTAAGCGGGTTATCGCGCCAAGACGCTCAAACTGAGTTGTCTCGCGGTTAAACTTCGAGCAAAGTTCGGCTCAGGCCTGAAAAACCCAGTAAAGGGACGCAGTGGCGCGAACGAAGGGCGATCGCCAGGAGCCCTCCCGCACGGCCGTCCAACCAAGACGGGCGATCGCCGCCTTGGCCCAGTCCTCCTCGGAGCGGTACGCGCTCACGAGCAGCATTCCCCCCGGCTTGAGCATGCTCCGGGCGTGGCGCAGCAACGCGTCGATGGCGAAGTACTCCCCGGGCAGCCCCCAGTCCAACACTTCGCTCTCACGCCAGAAGGGATGCAGCAGGAGGACGAGATCGTAGGTTCCATGGTGGGCAAAGGCGTCCTCGGGCCGGTACTCCGCGTCGAGGCCCCGCGCGTAGGCCTGAGCATAGTCGAAGCGCGTGTAACCGTCCCGATAGCGATGATAGGGATCGACCTCAAGGCCGGTCATGCGTAACGCGCGCGTCTGCTGGGTCCCGACCCGGCTCAGGAAGCGGTACGCCCCCGGCAGGAAATGCCAGTCCTTCGCCCCGACGTCCAGCACCTCGAGAGAGGCCGGGAAGCATTCGGCCAAGGGCTTCAGCGCCGCCTCCAGCATCCCCACCACGTGAAGGTTCTCGCGCTGATTGGCATGCTCGTCGGGCCAGTCCAGAGCGTAGCGGACTCTGAGGCGAGCGGCTTCCCGGGCCAGCTCGGACTCCGGCGGGAAAAGCGCTTCCCACGGCTCGTCCGGCATGGAGAGGCCTGCTCGAGCACGATAGGTCAGCCGGCGCCAGGCAAAGCGGGCGCGGTTGAGTTGGCTCCAAAAGGCGAAGGTCCAGGGACGTGGCATACGACTATCCTATCAGGCCGCCGCGGCTTCGAGGCGCGGTGTGGGGCTGGACACAGGCCGCGCGTTGCGCTTTACTCGACTAGCGCCCGCGGCGGTTGCGAAAGGCAGCGAAGCTGTCCTGTAGCAACGAAGATTGCGCTTAAGATCGAATCAGGAGGCTTACCATGGTCACGGACGAACAACTCGCGCGCATCAACGCACTCGCGAAGAAATCTCGCGAAGTCGGGCTCAGCCCTGAGGAGCAGGAGGAGCAGAAGCTTCTTCGCCGCGCCTACGTCGACGCGGTCAAGAACTCCCTGCGTTCTCACCTGGATCACATCAACGACGCCAAGGAACAGGGCCTCTAAGCCTCACGCCCCCAAGGCCCACACCAAGCCACCGAGCCCTTCTCGCCCGAAAATTCATGCTAAGATACGCGCGAAAGCGATCAGCGCATGGGCGAGAAAGAAGGTGGGGCGATGATCGACCAAGGCTACTTCGCGGACAAGCTCAACGACGAACGGCAACGCGCCGTCAAGACCCTGGGCTGGGCGGACAACGAGCTCAAGAGCCACGACATGTCCATCCAGGAAGCCATGCCCGACTCCGCCGACGATGAGATCGCCGACTCGGCCACCGAGACCCTGACCATGGAGCTCGATGCCTCCTATCAACGGCGGGCGACCTCCCGGCTCAACGCCATCGACTCTGCCCTCCAGCGCATCCGGCTCGGGCAGTTCGGCACCTGCGTCAACTGCGGCAAGGAAATCTCGCGGGCCCGCCTCGAGGCCATTCCGTGGACGCCCTACTGCCGTGACTGCGCCCAGGAGCTCGAAGTCCTGGACTGACGACGCTTTGCGCGTTCGACCTCGGGATCAGCAGCGCGTGAGCAGCGTGGCGAAGGCCTCTCCGTCTTCAATGCGGTCGACCCGCGCCATCCAACGCTGATTCGGCGCGGTCTCGGCGGCGCTCACCCAGACCTTCATGAAGTGCGCGGTATGGCCCGGGCGCTCCGGGCTGCCCTCGGGCGTGCGTTCGGTGAGCACTTCCACCTCTTGCCCCCGGAACGACTCCTGCCATGCGGCTTTCGCGCGGGCAGCAGCCTCGCTCAGCCGCGCCATCCGCTCGCCGATCACGGCGGGGCTGACACGCCCATCCAGCGTCTCGGCGTGGGTTCCCTCGCGCAAAGAGAACGGGAACTGGTGGACTCCGGCAAAACCGATCTCCTCAACCATCGCGAGCGTCTCGGCGAAGTCCTCTTCGGTCTCCCCCGGGAAGCCCACGATGATATCCGTGGTGAGGGCCAGGTCGGGGCGCGCCCGCCGCAGCTTGGCCACCAGCTTCCGGTACTGGTCGGCATTGTAGCGCCGGCGCATGCGCGCCAGTACCCGGCTCGACCCGCTTTGCAAGCAGAGATGAATCTGCGGACAGACCTTGGGATCCGCAAGGCGCTCGACCAGTTCATCCGGGAAATCGATCGGCTCGATGCTCGCGATCCGCCAGCGGGGAATCTCGGGAACCTCGCGGATCAGGCGATCCAGCAAGCGCGCCAGGCTCTCGCCGCGATCCCGACCGTACATCCCCACGTTCGTGCCCGTGAGCACGAGCTCCTGATACCCCGTCGCAGCCAGGGCGCGCGCGCGATCCACCAGCTTGGCCGGGTCCTGGCTGAGCTCGGCGCCACGAGTCTGAGGCACGATGCAGAAGGCGCAGCGGTTGTTGCAGCCCTCGGAGACCTTGAGCCAGGCGCGGGTATGGCCCGTTTGGCTCGGCGAGGGCGGCAGTTCGGTGCCCAGCTTGCGGT
>RCUK01000245.1_pt1 | contig 59708 bp, 54 predicted proteins | sample 2166381 | NCBI WGS metagenome assembly RCUK01 (sample SAMN09932809, study PRJNA488358) | compost metagenome | isolation source: compost soil in an enriched community | place: Germany: Experimental Botanical Garden | reverse complement strand
TCTGCGCCACTCCGCTGTTCGGGCTGATGCTGACGCCCGTGTGCGTAATCGTCGGTACCAGGTTCGTTACGTCCGTACCGTACGGTACCGTTAGGGCAACCGTCCTCGCCGCTTCATTCACCGTTCCGGTGACATTTAGTGCACCGAAATCGAACGCTGTGATGGCTTTTGTGGTACTAAGAGGAGCTACCGGGTCGGTAATGACAATATCGTTAAGTGCCACGTAGGCGTTAGGGGCCGGGATCTCTGAGTTTCTAAAAATCCGAAACTCATCGATATTGTCAAAACTCGAAGTTAGTGTAGAAGAGTGATTGAGCGCAATATAGTTTGTGTTTTCGTAAGTGTTACCATTGAAGGTTGCTCTTCCTTGCGATACTCCATCTTTAAATGCTTCAATAGCATAGATATCGCCGTCATAGTAACCCCAGTCATAAAAATTTACCGAACTGAGCTTAAAGTTGGATCCGTCAGCCGATTTTACGGATAGCCCGTAAGTTGCCGGCGACCCATTCGGGTGCGAGAAATCGTACCAAGTCACTAGCGGCGGATAGCCTTCCCATCCCTGACTATTTCCGTCGAAGTAATACATCCCTCCTGTACCCATCTGGCTTCCGTCAGGATTGATGCCATAGATTTGAATGGTTTTACCAGGGATATCGACGGAACCCCCTTCTCCGTCTGAAGCAATACCGTCGCTACCGAATACATCGGACTGTGGTCCGCTGAACGAAATGGTATTAGAGGCAGCCAACGCGGTATTGTCGTAATGAAGCAGGGAGAAGCAGCTTGATATCATGATCAGTACTCCGAGAAAGGCAACTATCCCCTTTTTGAACAAACTTAACGAACTAGTAATCCTACTCATCCTTTCTAAAAATAATAGAATGTCATACAGCATACAGAGACTAGTACATCGGCATAGCTCTTATCCCGGTGTGATAAACATCATTGCGCATAATCCAATAATATCCATACCTTCCCTACATTCTAGCATTCCGCATACATAAATACTTCACTTAAATGAAGACTTAACAAAAAAAATGTCGAAAACACGATGAACAACTATCTCCGCCGGATGTAAGGTTCTAAGTTTGGTTCGAGAGCATCACGCAATAAACTAATTTAAATGGTTTGAAACAGCGGAAGTGGGTAAAGTAATAACAACTCTGATGGATGAATCTAATGTGTTCCCCACGTTAAATGGGTCCCTTTGGTTCCTCCATTGTGGATAAGGAGGTTGTGATGATGACTACCAATGATCCGCAGGAACTACTGAAGTCCAAGCATGAAGCCGACAAGCACAAGGCACAGTTCACAAGCTTTGCCCGCAGCGTCAATGGAGAGATGGCTCATGAGCATGATCAGGAAATTCAGGATCAGAGCCGCGTCCCCGATCAGCAGAACAAGATGAAATCGGTTGAGAATCGTATGATGTAGGAAGATTTAATCCCACGACAAACAGCCTTCAACCCGCACAAACGGTGTTGAAGGCTGTTTCTTATAGTTATAAAGCCAAGGATTATTCCTGTTCATCCCCGCCGGCAAAGTATTTATTCAGAATCTTGAGGAACACATTCGGAAAAGCAAGCTGCTCCATATCGGCCTGATTGATCCAGCGAGTCTTCAGCGGGGCATCTTCCTGTGATGCCGCGACCTCGTATTCTGCGCTGGACTCCGCTACAGCGCCCAGTGCCGCCAGGGCGCCAAGCTCAGGCGACTGCCGGAAGCGGTACACGCGCAGGTTCCAGTGAATGTGGCTGAACGTATGTTCAGCTTCCATATAGAGCCCCTGCGGCTGCGCGTAATGCCCTTCGGCGGCCAAGGACTGCGTGAGCCGATCCATGGCCGCCTCATCAGGCAGCCCGGCGCCGCCGGCTGGGTTCTCCGCTGCCGCAAGAATGTGCGGCAGCTCCCACATGCGGGCCAGCAGGCCGCTGCCGGGCCGCTGCTGGACCAGCACGCGGCCTGCTTCGGCGCCGCGGCCTTCGATGAGCGCGGCCAGACGGTACTCCGGCCGCGGCTTCTTCGCCTTGGTCTTCACCGGCAGCTGGGTCTCCATGCCGGCAATGCGGCCCTGGCACTGCTGCATGACAGGGCAGGTCAGGCAGTGAGGCGACTTGGGCGTACAGACCAAAGCGCCAAGCTCCATGAGTGCCTGATTGAAGTCAGAGGCACGGCCTTCAGGAATGAGGGATCCGGCCAGTACCTCCATCGATTTGCGTGTGCCAACCTTCATAATATCCTCTTCAATTAAGAAGTAACGCGACAGCACCCGCATCACATTTCCGTCTACCGCAGGGACAGGCCGGTTAAATGCGATGCTCATGATCGAACCCCGGGTATACGGCCCGACTCCCTTAAGGGCTGACACGGCGCTTAGATCGTCCGGAATGACTCCTCCGTGCAGCTCAGTAACCTGCTTCGCTGCCGCCTGCAGATTCCGTGCGCGGGAGTAGTATCCAAGACCCTCCCAGCATTTAAGCACCTCTTCTTCCGGTGCCTGTGCAAGAGCTGCGACGGTAGGGAACTTCTGGGTAAAGCGGTGAAAATACGGAATAACCGTATCCACCCGGGTCTGCTGCAGCATAATCTCCGATACCCATATGAAATAAGGGTCCCTGTGTCTGCGCCAGGGCAGATCCCTTTTGGCATGTCCATACCATTCCAGAAGCTCTGTACTAAAAAATTGTTGGTTATCCTGCTGCATTCTATCTCCTTGTCTCCTATAAAATTCCTTATATGAACTATGCACACTCTACGATTACAAAAGCCGATGCAAGCTGCCGCTCATGTGTAATGCTCACATGGATCGTGTAGACTTCCGGGTCTCCAATAGCAAGCCGTTCCCAAGCAGCACTTGTGAGCTTCGCCCAGGGCTTACCGGATGCATCCGGAATAATCTGAATATCCTGAAAGCCTAATATGCTGCCAATCCCACATCCGAAAGCCTTGCTTACGGCTTCCTTGGCAGCGAAGCGCCCTGCCGTATACTCAGCAACCCGGCTGCGTCCTACAGCCAGACCTCGTTCCTCGGCAGTCAGGACACGATTCAGAAACCGCTCCCCGTGCATGCTGCCAGTCAGCGTCTTAATTCGGTCAATCTCGACCACATCATGCCCGATGCCATGAATCAATGTACACCCTTCCTTCTCTTCCTTGTGTATGCTCCCATTGTATCAACTACAGGGCTGTCATGCGAGTCCTTCCACCGCCTGTGATATAATGGAACTGAATATACACCTATGAATGAATTCATACCCCAGATAAGGATGTGAGCTTGATGCCCATAGATTTCAATATCCCGCTGGACAATACAGACATACTCAGGTGTACCCGCTACCCCTCAAAGGATTCAGAGCCGCAGAGCTTAATTATTCTAGCTCATGGTTTTAAAGGGTTCAAGGACTTTGCTATGTTCCCCTACACAGCTGATCAGCTGAGCCGGCATCATGAAGTCATTACATTCAATTTCTCCCATAACGGGATTGGTGATAATCCGCAGGAATTTACGGAAATGGAGAAGTTTGCTGTGGGCACCTATGACCTAGAGCTTCATGACCTGGATATGCTTATATCCTATCTTCGGCAGGACCCGCAGCTTGCCCTACTTCCCCTCTTTCTGATCGGACACAGCCGCGGCGCCGGGGTATGTCTGATCTACGGATTCGACCATCCGCGCACTTTGGCAGGGGTTTTGTCCTGGAATGGCGTTACGAATCTTGATCTCTTCACAGAGGAGCAGAAGGCTGAAATGCGGGATCACGGCCGAAGTCATGTGGTCAACAGCAGAACCAAGCAGAAGATGCCGCTGGATCGGGTTATCCTTGAAGACCTTGAAGGGCAGAAGGCCAGATATGATATTCACAGACGTATTGCTTTTGCCGATTTCGCGGTTGCTCTTGTTCAGGGCACCGAAGATCATCTTATAGAAGGGTCCCGCCGGCTTGTGCAGGCGAATCCCCATATCCCCTGGATTCAGATTCAAGGTGGCAATCATACTTTTAACACGGTCCACCCCTTTCAAGGAGCCAGCCGTCAGTTGAAGGATGCTATCAATGCCAGTGAATCGTTCATCTCGGATGTACTTCGCAATCGAAATCATTCTATGAATTAATAAATAACCTGCTTAATATTATTAATCTTATTCATAACAATAGGGCCGTCCCATTAGGGGCGGCCCTGGCTTTGCAGTGCAGAATTCAATTTGCGGCTCGGATGGCTTCAGCGAACCTTAGATACCCGGGATTGGACTGCGTTTATGTTCCGTTCTCCGGTAAAATTTCTCCAGACGCTCACGTGCCTCTTCATTGATCTCCTTGCCCTCAAGGTAATCACTGTTGTCGTCGTAGCTCACGCCGAGTTCCTTCTCATCTGTCTGGCCTTCCCAAAGGCCGGCTGTTGGCGCCTTATCCAGGATACTCTGCGGCACGCCAAGCTTGGCAGCAACCTGTCTGATCTGACGCTTGTTGAGTGAGCTGAGTGGTGTAATATCCACCGCACCGTCGCCCCATTTGGTGTAGAACCCGGTTAAGGCTTCAGATGCATGGTCAGTACCTACCACCAGCAGATTAAGTTCAAAAGCGATAGCATACTGAACTACCATACGGGTCCGGGCCTTAACATTTCCTTTCCCCTGATAGCTGATGTGCCGGGAAATTCCGATATTTTTAAGACCGTGCTCGACTTCAAGCGCAATTTCATTCACGGCTTCCTCAATATTCGTCTCTACCGTCTTGGTCAATCCGAATGCCTCAGCAACCGCATAACTGTGTGCAATATCCTCTTGAGTTCCGTAAGGTTGATATACCCCCAGGGTGATATATTCCTTACCGAGCTCCTCTGTAAGCTCATCCGTTGCCTGTTTGCAGAGACCAGCCGCCACTGCACTATCAATCCCGCCGCTGATGGCTATGAGCAGCCCTGTAGTCCCTGAGTTCTTCACATATTCTTTAAGAAAATCTACACGTCTGCGGATCTCCTGATCGACATCAATGGTTGGCTTAACACCTAAACGTTCAATAATTTCCTGTTGTAAACTCATATTCTCACCTCTCTATTGGCTTTAACGAGCTATTCCTTCACTATGTAAACTAACCCACTTCCGCGTAAACCAAACGCCCCGCAAAATCGGTTGTCCGATCTGCAGGGCGCATCCTGTAACTATTACCGGCAGAAACGTTCGAACGCGCTGGTCAAATCAGCTGCGATTTCCTCTGCAGAACGATCTTCGATTTGATGACGTTCGATAAAGTGAACGAGTTCCCCATCCTTAAGCAGCGCGATGGAAGGAGAAGACGGCGGATAAGGGGCGAAGTATTCGCGTGCCTTTGTAGTTGCTTCCTTATCTTGACCTGCGAACACGGTGAACAAGTGATCCGGTGTAAGGTCGTTCTCAAGCGCCTTGGCTACTCCTGGACGGCATTGTCCGGCAGCACATCCGCATACCGAGTTAATGACTACTAATGAAGTACCCTTCAGGGCTGGAAAGCTTGCTTCCACCTCTTCCGGTGTACGAAGCTCTTGAATTCCCAGACGAGTCAGTTCATCCCTCATGGGTTGAACCATATCTCTCATATATTGGTCAAAAGACATGGACATGATCTTTCACTCCTTAACTTACTAATCTCTCATAGCATTGTTTTTGCAAAGATAAGTTTATTATACAACGCCAAGCTAGGAAAGCAAATTCCGCAAATCTTTAGCTGGCATCAGAATTATACCCTGCCGGACCCAGGAACAGCACTGAGAAAGTGGTCCCGCAGCCCTCTTCAGATTCGACGGAGATCTTGCCATTATGGCGCTCGATTATACTAAGACAGAGGGCAAGACCAAGACCAGTCCCCTGTGCTTTGGTTGTAAAAAAAGGCTGAAACAGCTTCTCCTGCTTCGCAAGCGGAATACCCGGACCGGTGTCTGTAACCAGAAGCTCCACCCCCTCCGGGGAATTCCGGGTCTTCAGCGTCAGTTGACCCTTCTCCTCCATCGCCTCCATGGCATTCCGAGACAGGTTTAGAATAACCTGCTTAATCTCTTTCGTATTCAGCTGCAGCCGGGGGAGGTGCTCCGCCAGCTTCAGCTCTATGCTCTGCCCCCGGAGATTCGCATCTGCCCAGAGCAGCGGACTTAATTCATGGATAATATCGTGCAGGTGGCATTCCTCTTTGTTCACACTCCGGGTTTGAGCCAGGGAGAGAAAATCATTGATAATACTGTTGGCTCGGTCCAGCTCATCCATAACAATGCGATAGTAGTGATCAAGGGACGAGGGGCTCTTCTCCTTCATTAGCTGCAGGAAGCCTCTGACCACCGCCATGGGATTCCGGATTTCATGCGTAATGCCTGCCGCCATCTGCCCGACAAGACTGAGGCGGTCCACATTGAAGAGTTCCGTTCTAAGCGCTTCCAGTTCGGTGATATCCTGAATAATAACCACTGCTCCAACTGTCTCTTCCGTGTGCCCCCGCTTAATGGGCGAGGTACTTGTAAAGAAAGTCCTCTCCTTCATCTGAATCAACTCACTGGTGTGCTCTCTGTTCAGAAGCGTCTTATCAACCCGGGTACCTATAATTTCAAAATCAAAATCCTTTAGAGCCTCCCGAAGCATTTTACCTATCAATTCTTCCTTAATGACCTCGGGATGCTCCAGATGATAATAGGTCAAGAACGTGTTATTAAGGGACACGATACGTCCCTGTTGATCCAGCAGGAGAATCGACAATGGAGCCGCATCCATCATCTGCTGAAGCTTCTCGGCTTCGCGGAAATAACGCCTGGATAGCAGGGTCACCTGCATTTGCAGCTTCTCTTTGTCCAGCGAGCTTTCGATAACAAAGAGCAGCAGGCTGCCAATCAGAACCGCCACGGTTATATTTATAATCCCGAATATAATGATCGTTAGATCCATCCTGTAATGCATGGGCCAGCTAAGAAAAGATAACGATGTCGATAAATATTGACCTACAAGAAGAAAAAAAGAAAGAGTGACATACTTCGCATGCCGTCCACTTCGCTTGAATCGGCCCGCTACCAGAAATACCATAGGGTACAGACAAAGACCTGTATTCAGGAGGAAGCCGGATGAGTTAAAAGGAGTCTTCATAATGGCATAAATAACAAGCTCTACCCCGGCCAGTATTAAGCCGTCACGCCGTCTTCCATAAAGCATACCGACAAATAAGGAAGGCAGAAAATAATTAAGAGGCATGATTCCGAATAAATTAGATGAGAACAATGAACAAATAAGAATACTGATCAGGCAGGAAACCAAAAGCATATTGTAATACGATGTTCTCTCCAGCCTGTTGTTCTGAACAGGGTGTGGATTGCGCCTCTCGAAGACAAGGGGAAAAAGAAAGGCTGGCGAACACGCAATTAGTAATTGAAGCAATATTTCCTTAACAGCAACCACGTCTTTCCTCCTTTGCGGAGCATGTTCTGTAATCGATTAAATCACAGCCGACAATATTTTACAATAACGGATTAGCCTGCTGAGGTTTGTGTTTTATAGGGGTTATTTATAAGGGACAATTCCTGGTTTTTATTGCGAGAGCATTCGTATAGGATATACTTAACAACAACAAGATTAGTGAAAGGAAGACATCATGAATCGATATGAAGTAATTGTGATCGGAGGCGGCCCATCGGGACTCATGGCTTCCATTGCAGCGGCGAGACAGGGAGCATCCGTTGTACTCCTGGACAAAGGGGACAAGCTGGGGCGCAAACTTGGCATTTCAGGCGGGGGACGCTGTAATGTGACCAATGCGAAGGAGATCGATGAGCTGATCCGGTTCATTCCAGGCAACGGCCGTTTTCTCTACAGTGCCTTTGCTAATTTTAATAACCGGGACATTATTCAATTCTTTGAGGATCTCGGCATTGCCCTGAAAGAGGAAGACAACGGACGGATGTTCCCGGTATCCGATAAAGCCAAGACCGTAGTCGATGCCCTTGTTGGCAAAGCCTTCTCGCTCGGAGTTAAGCTGCTCACACTGGAGCCGGTGAAGGAGATTCTCTACAGTCCGGAAGGCGTACAGGGCGTTCTGCTGGAGTCAGGCAAAAAAATATCATCTTCCACTGTTATTGTGGCTACCGGCGGGAGATCTGTTCCCCACACCGGTTCCACAGGGGACGGCTATCCCTGGGCCAAAGCTGCAGGGCACACCATTACGGAGCTCTATCCTACGGAAGTGCCTATCGTATCCAAGGAGCCGTTCATTGTGAACCGTGAACTTCAAGGCTTATCCCTTCGGGACGTAGAGCTATCCGTTATGAATCCGAAAGGCAAGGCGGTTATTTCACACCGCGGGGACATGATCTTCACCCACTTCGGTCTATCGGGTCCGATTGCGCTTCGCTGCAGTCAGTTCATCAGACAGGTGAAGAACAAATTCAAGGTGCCGGAAGCCCAGCTTCAGATCGACCTGTTCCCGGATCACTCTGCCGGCTCACTTGAGCAGGAGCTCCGCCGCCTTGCAGCGACTGAGCCGAAGAAAGCGCTCAAGAATGTGTTCAAGGGAACAATACCGGAGCGGCTTCTGCCGCTTCTCTTCAGCCGTGCCGGACTTCCCGGTGACACCACGTACGAACATCTGCCGAAGGAGCCTTGGAGCTCCTTCATATCTGTGCTCAAAGGCTTTGCGGTGAAGGCAACGGGGACCCGGCCTTTTGAAGAAGCCTTTGTAACCGGAGGAGGCGTACACCTTAAGGAGATTGATCCGAAGACGATGGAGTCGAGGCTGATGCCCGGTCTGTTCTTCTGCGGCGAAGTTCTCGATATCCATGGCTACACAGGCGGATATAATATCACAGCCGCCTTTACCACAGGATATACCGCGGGGTACCACGCCGGGGAGAGCATTCGTCATCGTCGTTAGTCCATCCCCGATGGGCGAACTCAAGCAGGCCACCCAAGGATGATCATGGGTGGCCTGCTTATCATTTTATGCAGAAAAGCGCTCCTTGTTAATTAAGTTCAAAGTATAAGCACCATTCGAAGAGTCTTTAGAATATGCCCGTCAAATTCATCATCAAACTCGGTAACTCTAATAAACCTCTTAGCTTCGTAAAACTTCCGACCGACCTCATTATCTCTTTCAACATTGGCATAGACTTCTTTCGCACCGGCCGAATGGATAATTCCCTCTTGCAGAAGTGCTGAACCTATCCCTTTCCCTTGATACTCAGGCTCCAGATAGATCGCCGTAAGCTCCATTGCCCCGTCTTCTCTCACGGGTGAGAAATTAGCAAATCCAATAACCCGTTCACGGACCTCTGCAACGTAAAGTAATGAGCGTTCTAGGCGCGCCTGCATCATTTCATCACTATAAGCTGAATTCAAGAATCGATCTTGAACCTCATAGGGGATGATTCCTTGGTAGGCCGCATACCAGCTCGCTCTCGCCACATCTTGAACCTGCCTGATATCACCTGGCCTCATTGGACGTACACGATATTCCATTTACAGCAGCTCCCCGTTATTTGATATAACCAGCCTATTGTCCAAAGAGAATACTAAAAAAGGCATAGATAAAATGTTCCACTTCTAGGCGCAGCTAACGGTCTGAACCGTAATGTTAGGATACTTTGCTGCATGAAAGAAGTCCTCGCTCTTCAGGTGTTCATCTCGTTGTGGTTGGTGAGTTGTGACACTGTTTGCGTCAATCGAAGCTTGAATAACTGTGGTTGTCAAATCATTTGGGTCAAAACTTATGTTCGCTGGAAGTGTTCGAATAACCCTTTGATCCTACTAATCATTAAATGCTTCACTGAAAACTCGACGGAGCTGTGGTCGGATATATTTTCCAATTTATAGTACTCATGATTGCCACTCCTTTATGTGTATTAGCTCCGATTATACAAAAACGCTACTGACAACTAGATGTCAGTGGCGTTTTCCGATTATGAGGATAAATTTCAAAGCAGTCGTTGAGCGCTAGCTTGGATTAAGCAAGTCGAAGACGTCTAATCCTTCTTATCAATTCAACCTTCTATCCCTTCAATGGATCTACGGCCTATTCGGCCGATTCCAAATATCTTCCATAACGAAGAACTTGCCCACCAGTTCATCCCGAATCCCACAAGTATAAAGACGGGTACAGCCCACCAGACGTGCAGTATTCTAACGCCCAGGCTTAAGCTTAGAAGCAGAACACTCGGAAGCATGAGCAGCCTCATCGCCGGAGCTGCCAGGAGAAAGGCGGTGGATTCAGCCAAAGGCAGCATATTCATGAACCGGGATGAGAGAAAATATTTACGATACCCGTTCATCCAGTAAGACAGTATGACTATCAGCGCCAAATAGACCAGGGCATTTACCGGAAAAGGAGGCAGGTAACACGCACCCATACCAATTAGTGAGAACTGGAGATACAATTTGATATTCACGCGGCTGCGATAGAACGCCTTTACTGCAGACTCAGCAATTCGCTGGGGAGCTTCACGTGAACGGAGCAGCCGGTTGGATTTTCGAAATATCCACGGTCTTGGCTTCTGCTCACGGGGTTTGTCAACGGCTCCCGAGAGCAGCGCGGCAGTCAGCCGGGTCTTCTGTCTCTCATCCTCACGAACATCTGCCAGAAACGTTCCTCTTAACCTGAACCGGACGATGGTCAGCACAGCGATCAGAGCGATGAACCCTATTGCAGCAGTAAGGGTCTGGAATGGGGATGTAAGGAGAAATGAAGATGGCAACAGGTACACAGCTGTGAGCATTAAAGCCGCTATATACCTAACCACATATCTTACCCAACCGGACAACAATACCTGAACGAGATGTTCCATAAGAATTAGAGCTAATTTATATGCAGCTGTAATTCCGAATAGAAGGATAATCCCGGTTAAGTTAACTTTGAAGACTTGAAGAAGAACAGGTGTAAGGATAAGCACTAGAATGGCTGTGACTATAATTTGAAATAGAAGGCTGAAGAACCAGCCCAGACGCAGAATACGGCTCTGCCAGCGCTCATGCTGTTTCAGGAAGAGCACATCTGCGGCTTCCCGGTACAAAATAAGTCCACCACTTTGGCTTAACGCCAGCATAAGAATGAACGGGATCACACCAAACGGAAGCAGGTGCAGCCATTCAGGAGGACTGGCCAGCATATCATAATATAAGCGCGCCAGCAGCAGAACTCCAGGGATAACAATATAAAGGGCAACCGTAATATCAATGACTGAACGAATCACGCCATACTGCTTGCGAAAATGATCCACCCACCGGCGCATAAACAGGCGCTGGCTGCTGCTCATCGACATACTTAGATTCCTCCTTCTCCTGTGGATTCAACTCAATCAGACTGGGATAGAGTTAAGTCAATTTGTCAAAACAATCAAATAATGAAGCTTCCGGCAGTCCGCTCGCTTTGCGTATATCCTCCAAAGTCCCGCTTGCAGCCACCTGCCCGTTCGAAATCAGGATAAAATCATCACATATTCGCTCCGCCGTATCCAGTACGTGCGTAGACATCAACACGCCCGCTCCTCTTCTTCGCTCTTCCTCAAGGAGTCCCAGGAAGTCCTTGGTCGCTCTGGGGTCAAGACCGATAAATGGCTCGTCCACAATATATACATCTGGCCGAATCAGAAAGCCAATCATCAGCATCATCTTCTGCTGCATTCCTTTGGAGAAGCTCGCCGGTAGATGATCACGGACCTCATTCATGCGGAACTTGTCCAGCAAATAAGAGGCTTCACGTTCAAAATCCACCTCATCCAGTCCATAGACAGCTGCTGCGAGGCCCAGGTGCTCCCACAGCGTCAGCGTATCATAGTAGACAGGCTGTTCCGGGACATAGGCGTAGCTTCCGGAAGATCCTCCGAACTTGATGTCAGCTTTGGAATGTGGCAGCAGGCTGAGGATGGTCTTGAGCGTAGTGCTTTTGCCTGCCCCATTCGGACCGATTAAGCCCGTCAGCCTTCCAGCACGTACATCGATATCTACACCCCGGATTTTGGGATTTCCTTCTTCGTAGCCCGCTTCTTCAATATGTACTTGAATCACACTTTCATGTTCCTGAGTCAAGCTGCCCACTCCCTGCCTAAAGATTTGATTTAATCATCATATAACGCCTCATCCCCAACTTGATATAAAAAATACGTATAAATTCCCAAAAAAGTCGCACATTCCAAAAAAAGAAGAGCAGGTTTCCGGTCTGGAAGCCTGCTCTTCTCTGCTTGAATTATGACTGATTCGTGATGCGGTGCAAGGCCTGTGCACATTCGTGCAGGTGGCGGGAATAATCGGCGGCAAGATCCTGAATGACATCTCCTCGCTCATCCACATGATCTCCACCCCTTTCCACATCCACAAGACTCACCTTAATCTCGCGAGGGTCCAGATAAGTACACTGGAAGTCAAAAGAATAGAACTGATGTCCTGCTGCATTAATATGAATCCGCAGACTCTGAGGATCCTTGGCATCCGCAAGCACCTGTGCGCTGTCTCCCGAGTTCAGGAACTCAGGCAGCTGCTGCTGCCAGGCATTGACCAGCATATTCTGGTCCACGTTGAACGGTTCGTTCATCTATCACACCTCCCCTTACTGTTAAGGTGTGGAGGCTTACCCTTTTTTATACTTCGGTATTATCCTGTTCTTCCAAAATTGGTGTGTACCCAGTATTCTATCGGGCCCCTGCTTGCCCGCGGCTTGTCTCTTCCGTGCCTGGCGACTTGCTCCGCAGACCGAGCACACTTAGCGCACCAAAAAGTGCTATCACAGCCATGATGATGAATAGAAGATGGAGACCACCTTCCAGGAAATGACGAAGCGTATTCCAAAGCTCCTTCGGCAGATCAGCTATCTTCTCAGGGGACAGGAGCTTATTGATATCGTCCTGGGCTACTGCGGTTCCCTGCTTGCGGCTTGCTTCTGCCGCACTTGAGATATGCTGGTTAATCAATACACCGAATACAGCAACCCCGATCGTCTGACCAAGTGATTTCACGAACGAGTTCAGTGCTGTGGAAGCCCCTCTCAGGTTGAAACCTACAGAGGATTGGGCAATGATCGTGAACACCGTGAACGAGAACCCAAATCCAAGCCCGTATAATGCATTCCATATCATCAACAGGTACTGGGGAGTCTCATCCGTGACCAATGCCATACCACTAGCACCAATTAATACGAATAAAAGTCCGATGAACGAGGTCATGCGTGAGCCATGTCTGACGATCCAACGCCCTCCAATCACCGATCCAATGAGCCAGGAGAAAGACATGGGGGCAAGCAGCAGACCTGACTGAGTTGCGCTTTTACCCAGAACCCCTTGAACCCATAACGGAAAGTAGGAGGTAAGCCCGATCAGCAGCGCACTGGTCAGCAGACTCGCGATATTGGAGAAAGCGATGTCTTTATAGCGGAACAGCTTCAGGGGAACAAGCGGTTCCTCGGCTTTCTTTTCCACAATGAAGAACAACACCAGAGCGATCACAGCAATCGCAAAGATAACCAGAAGTTCAGGTGAATTCCAGTCAAGATACTGCCCGCCTGCCGCAAGCCCGAACAGCAGGGCAGCTACCCCGATCGTAAAGGTCACAGCACCCGGATAGTCAATCTTCACCTTCTTCTTCTCTATATTCTCCTTCAAATATTTGATAATAAAGACAAGTGAGAGAAGACCAAATGGAATATTAAAGCCGAATACCCATCTCCAATTCAAGGAATCCACCACATACCCGCCCAGCAGAGGTCCAACCAGAGAAGAAATTCCCCATACGGAGCTGAGATAGCCCTGTACCTTGGAACGCTCCTCCATGGAATAAATATCTCCGATTATAGTAAAGGTAACCGGAATAAGCCCTCCGGCTCCGATACCTTGAATCGCCCGGAAAATGACCAGCTGCTCCATACTTCCAGCGAATCCGCACATCAGGGATCCACCCAGGAACAGAATCGAGCCAATTACGAATACCAGCTTCCGTCCAAACAAATCACTGATCTTGCCAAAGATCGGTGTCGTTACCGACATCGTAAGCAAATAGGCAGTGAACACCCAGCTGAGCAGCTGGGCGCCGCCAAGATCACCTACGATTCTCGGTCCCGCAGGCCCGATGACCGTCCCTTCAATAGCTGCAAGAAAGGTCGACAGCAGGAGGCCGGCCAAAATATAATTACGCTTCAAAGAGGATTGCACGCTGAATATGACCTACCCTTCTATATAGGTTGAACTATTAATTTACACGTATGGCAGCTGTGTGAAATATTCTTAGGTTCAACTTATATTTTTCTTAATGTTGTAATCGACTGCGTGTAAGTAATTTGCAAAATTTAATTATAATCCTCAGTCCAAGGGAAGTCCATGTGCCAAACCAACAAAAAAAAGCTGCCCGAAGGTTATTCCTTCGAACAGCTATCTTATGGGGGATCTGCGTAGTTCACCCTGGTCCAGTGTAAATATGGTATCAGCTTCATCTTCAAACCGTTCAGGTTCATGGGTGATAATGAGGAGCGCTGCACCTTCCTCAGAGGCCGCCCTGCATAGATTAATGAAGACCTCGGCACCTGCATAATCGGTGCCTGCGGTGGGCTCATCCAGAATATACAGCTTTTTGCGGGACATGAACTGGGCCGCAGCACCCAGCAGGCGCTTCTCCCCCCCACTCAGCAGATAAGGAGAGGCGTCCTGCCTTCCGCTGAGTCCAGCGGCTTCAAGCAGCCGCTCTGCCCGCTGCCTCACTTCTTCGGGGACGGAAGCTCCCGGTTCCAGCGACATGTCCAGCCTTGGTCCGTACAGCATCTCATCCAGTACGTTCGAGGTAACGAATTGGTGCTCGGGCTCCTGAAATAAATAACCGATCTGCTCCGCCAGCTCATATGTCTTCATGCGCGTTGCTTCCTTGCCTTCCCAATAAAACGCCCCCCGGGGCATAGGCAGAAGGTTCATTAGCAGCTGCGACAGGGTCGTCTTGCCGGAGCCGTTCTCCCCGCAGATCAGCGCCCACTCCCCCGGGCGCAGAGGCAGGCTGATGCTCCGAAGCACGGCGGCTGCGCTGCCAGGGTAGCGGAACGTGAGGTTCCGCAGCTCAAGCAGCAGCGCTTCCCCTTGGCCCGCCGGGCCGGGCTGCGCCGTGGCCCGCGCGCCGCCCGGGGCTGCGCTTGGCTCTGCGGCCGCCCGCTGCGCGGCTTGCGGCAGTACGCCGAGCTGCACCAGGCGATCCCGCCCGGTGCGCACAAGCTCTGCCGCAGGGCCGTCCAAGGCAACGGCCCCGCCTTCGAGCACCACAAGGCGCCCAGCCCTTGCTGCGATTTCATCGACGCGGCTGGACACCGTCAAGAGCGTGCGCCCCTCAGCGTGCAGCGCTTGCAGCAGCGCGAGCAGATGCTCCCGCGAAGCCCTGTCCAGGCTGGACGCCGCATCGTCGAAGACGATGACCTGCGTCTGCATGGACAGAACCGCGGCAATGCCCGTGCGCTGCCGCTGTCCGACGGACAGCGCGTGGACGGAACTTGTCCGCTGCTCCGTCAGCCGGACAGCGTTCAGGGCTTCGCCCACCCGCCTGGCAATGACCGGTGCGGGAACGCACAGGTTCTCAGGGCCGAAGGCGACCTCGTCTTCAACTCTTCCTTGAACGAGCTGGGCATCCGGGTCCTGAAAGACGACTCCGATGCGCCCCGCGATTTCTGCAATCTGGGCTTCAAGCGGGTCAATTCCCCCGACGCGAACGATACCCTCCCGCTCTCCGCCTCCCACGCGGGGAAGGTATCCATTTAGAAGCTGGCATAGGGCGGACTTTCCACTTCCGCTCCGCCCTGTTATAGCGACCCACTCGCCTGGCTCCACAATAAGAGACAGGTTATTCAAAGCAGGCCGCTTCTCCATCTCGTACGTATAAGTCACGTTATAAAGCTCGATAACCGGAGCTTTCAAGGTTTAGGCTCCCTGTCCCCGGCTGATTGCGAATCGTCTCAGCAGCTGGGTTCTGGAGAGTGCAGCTCCCAGAACCTGAGTCAGAAGACCGCACAGCAGGATACCACTCAGAATTCTTACCCCAAGAGCAATAAGCAGGATCGAGGTTCCCCATTTGGTATAGTGGAACATATTGGCCGCGAAGAAGAACCAAATCGGCACCATGGCTCCTCCAGTTATCATCAGAACAGTCAAATTCCACTTCCTATAGCGGACGGCTGCAAATATAAGCTCGGCAATCACCATGTAACACGCCGCAGCAACGAAGCAGGAAGCAATTCCGTATGCGGTGCCCATAAAGGCTTGTACTACACCGCCGATGCCATATGTAATTACAGCCGTTCCGGGTTTGCGGATAATATAATAGGCGAGAAGTCCATAGATCATATATATTCCCGTTATGGATGATGTCGCAATCGGTCCTCCCAAAGTATTGAGTGCCTGATTGATGGGTGATATGTACGTAGTCATCACCGCATTGGCTGTGGCCAGCATCGCCATTAATACAATTTCCATGGTTGAAAATGAAGCAAACACACTTTTTTTGGAACTTGCCATCTTAAATTCTCCCTTTCTATTGTCAACTAACAATATTAATTTAGGTTAACAATTAACTCGCGTCAAGTCCTTTTTCTCAAATCATAAGCCTAAACTGTTCTACAGAACCCACATAGATGCTGTAATCATAACACTGACCAGCATCATCAGCAGCCCCTTCTTCCCCAGTGGCACTTCTCTAAGGAAGGTCCTGCCCGGATAGGCTCCGAATCCCTTGGACTCCATGGCTCCTGCCGTCTGCTGAACCCGCCTGATCGCCGCGGTGAACATGGCCGATAGATGACTCTTGATCCGATGCACTCGTCCTCCAAGACCTCTAACCGGACGACCTCCCCGTATCTCCCGTGCCGCCGCGGCAACTCTTCCTTCCGCTTCCAGCAGGGGAAGGAATGTAAGTGCAATCGACACCCCAAATGCCAGCCGATACGGTATCCTCAGCTTCTGTACCACAATAATCACGAAATCCCCCGGATCTGTGGAAGCGATGTAGATCAACGAGGAAAGGAACAGACAGATCATTCGAAGTGCAGTTGCACCGCCATCGTACAATCCTCCCATAGTCAGCTCCAGAGGTCCGATCGACCCAAGAACTCTGCCGCCTGGGGCTGCAAAGGCTGTCAGCAGGAACAGAGGCAGACTGAATCCGCCGATAAAAGTCAGACGCTGCCTAAGTGTTCTGAACTCCATCCCTGCTCCGAAGCACGCTGCTGCTGCCAAGAAAACAAGCATTAAAGCCAGCAGAAGCGGATTATCCCAGTGCATCGCAAGTGCAGCCAGGCTGATCAGCGCAACCAGCTTGCTTAGCGGATCAAACTTCTGTAGAACGAAGCGGCTCCTTAATTCTGTAGTCCTCATACTCAATATGCCATCCTCCTCTGCACAAATTCCCTTTTCAAGAGCGCATACAAATGCAGATCAATATAACCCTCGGCCTGTTCATTCTGCTGGTACTCCCGCAGCAGCCCCTCCTCCTGGAATCCGAGCTTGTCCAGCATTCTCCTGGAGGCGCTGTTCTCCGGCAGCACAAGTGCTTCAATCCGGTTAAGTCCCATCACAGAATAGCCGAATTCCATCATCGTCTGCAAGGCCTCGGGCATGAAGCCCCTGCCCCAGTAAGCCACTCCAAGATCATAGCCGATCTCACCCCGATTGGCGCCGGCCAGCTGCCATACGTTGAACCCGCAGCTGCCGATCAGGATGCCGGTTTCTTTCAGCTCAATGCCCCATCTGAGGGTATCCTCACTTTCGGACAAACCATTAAGTAAGTTAATCATATCAAGCGTATCCTGTACAGACTCCAGCCTGGACATATTCAGATACCTAACTACCTCGTCATCACCCCAGTACTTGTAGAGCTGGGCCGCATCAGTATCTTCCAGCTTTCTGAGCCGCAGGCGACTGCTTTCAAGTTCGGGAATGACTCCCATGCATCTGTACATTCTAATCGCTCCCTCCCCGATAACCGGCATTCCTAACCACTTTACATTAGAAAACCATACTTTATCCGTCCTAGTCAAAGCCTTCCTAAGTTCTGACAACAATTTTCCAGGTGCGATTTTCTAGGTATCATTTAGGTGATAATATAATCATCAAGAACAAAGTTTGGAGGAATCCCCGGATGGTATACACCATTTTATTTATTGTACTGTTGTTAATTGTGCTTGCCGTGAGCGGCGTCACCCGCTTTGGCTTCCGTCAGATTACTCAAATGCGGCTGCAGACGTCCGAAGGGCTCTTTAACTTTATGGAGCAGACAGGGGTATTTACCCGCGAGAAATTTGAGGCCTTGGTCAAAAGAGAAGTTAGCGTTACCTCCCGCGATGGCCTTCTGCTGAATGCTCATGTGCTGGAATCTCATCCGGGCTCCAAACGCTGGGCTATCATCGTACATGGATTTACGGCATCCTTTGAGGTGTCAGCTCAATTTGCAGGCATGTTCGAGGATAAGGGATTCAACATTCTGCTTGTGGATCAGCGCCGTCATGGGAGAAGTCAAGGCAGTTATACCACCTATGGATACCAGGAGAAATATGATGTTGAAGTATGGGTGAACTGGGTCCATGACCATTACGGGGAGGATGTTCTTATCGGACTTCACGGCCAGTCTATGGGTGGCGGTACCGTTCTGGAATACCTGAGCATTGCCCATCCGAGTGTCAAATTTGTAATTGCCGATTGCCCTTATTCAGATTTGACAGAATTAATCCGTTATCAAATGACGGTCCTGAACAAGGTGCCTGCATTTCCGTTCATGTCCTTGATTGATAACCGCCTTGAGCGCAAGGCAGGGTTCCGTCTTAACCAGGTCAGCCCCATCCGTGCGGTACGGCAGAGCCTTTTGCCCGTTCTGTTCATCCATGGCTCGGCGGATACTTATGTTCCTACTCAGATGAGCAGGGATATGTATGAAGCCAAACCGGGATTCAAGGAATTGCTGATCATTGACGGGGGGATTCATGCCAATGCCTACGGTGCGGATCCCGCAGGGTACACCAAGAAGGTGCACAGCTTTATCGATGAGGTTCTTGAAGGCTCTTCATCCGTCGTAGCGGATCAGCCCGTCCGGCCCGAAGCCCCAATAGCGTCAGCATCACATCACTAAGGCTCGCGTAACGTCTTAAAGCCGCCTCATGCTTGATAGATTCAAGCATAAGGCGGCTTATATTATCATACACAGGCAATTTGCCATAATCTACTCCACTGCATAACCGCTGACCATTTGATGTTGTGCCATGACGATATATTTATCCAGCCGCTGGCTAAGTTCAAGAACATGGGGGTTTGTGAAATCCCGTTCTCCCGCCAGAGCTGCCAATTCATATCTAAGACTCTCTATAATCGTGAGAAGTTCCTCATTTACTCTGCTGCCTTTTTTAGGTCGTTCATGCGGTTGATAAGCTTTGGATGCCATATTCTCACCTTCTCTCTTATCATTACAAAACTATCATACCCCATGATGCCAAAAAAACATATTTTTCAAAAAACAAAAAAAAATAGCACTCTTTGTCGGGGCACCCGACTATAATCGGCCCTGAAAGATTACATCTATTCATTCCATTACAATATCTATAAATTAAAAGAGCACTCTCTCGAGTGCTCTTTGGACATTAATTCCTAGCCGCCAACGCCATGGTTGAGCAAAGGTTGAACGCCGCCGTGAGAAGCTGGTGCAGTAGCAGCAATGCCACTAAAGATTCCTACAGCTAAGATTAGAGACAAAATAACCTTCTTCATTCTGCTCACCTCCCCCGATTCAGACTTTATTTAATTCTCTTATGCCGAAATAGATATGTGAGTAGTGTACAGGGTTATACTAATTTGGATAATATTCCCTGTCAAATCTATAATACTAGGTAACTTCTATCCTTGTAAAGAACTTTTAAATGATAAAATCTCATTATTCCCCCGCGCCTGCTGTCAAGCAAAAAAGCACTCCTAATAGAGTGCTGATAGACTTCATATTCTTATGCAGTTAGCTCACCCTTCTGTGCCCACTTATGGCCTCCTGAGAAACCGAGATTCACTTCTCCTGCTTGTTCTGTTCCGGCTGAATCCCTACACAATCCGGACACGGCGATCACTGAAAGGATAGCTCTTCTCATTGTTTCTCACTTCCTCCATCATGAACTGGTACTCGCTCTTATGCTGTTCAGATGCGTAATTCCGATACGCCTCGAACAAAGTCACACACTGAATGACATCTCTATCATTGTTCTGGATGAAAGCCAGCTTTAATGCAAATAAAATATGAGCTATTCCCTCTGCATATTGATTCTTCCTGAAATGGTAGATAGAGAGCTGGTAACGGTAGGAGAAATGCCTGTCCACTTCGATAGGATCATGATTATCGAACTTCTGAATCACCTGGGAGCACTGTTCAATAACAGGGTCGGCATAGAAGCCATATTTATTAGCAGATTCGATAATCGTGAGCAGACCGGGAAGAATCTCCTGTGGGTGCTCCTGCAAGAATTGGCAGTATTCTGGAAGAATATCAATATTACCGGTGAGCATTTCCAGCGTATAGGCATTCGCCTGAGCCCAGACCTTGAATTTCTTAACTTCCATCCAGCCTATCTCATTCAAATTCTCGAACCAGCTTAGATCGGCATAGCCGGTGACGTATTTCTTAGCCTTGTCATACATGTCCTGCTTCTGAAGCGAAACCGTCTTCAGCAGATAGCCTTGCCCATAATAGACAACAAGGTGCCGCTCAGTCTCCAGGACTTCGCAAGACTTCTCACGCACTTTCCGCCTTAATTGGTCACGATACACAGCCTGGGCCAATGCTCTCAGCTCATCGGAGTACTTCTCTACTTCCTTCCACTTATGCAGCGTAAAGCAGACATTAGCAAGCTTCAGAAGGGCATCAAGCTGGTGGTTCTCCGGGAGTCTCTTGCGGAAAGGCTCAAATCTGATTACCGCCTTCCAGTTCTCTTCCGCATCCGGTCCCTGCTTCCCCATAAATAAACGGTACTGGCTGATCGCCAGACGTTCAGAGTGACTGTCCTTCTCCATTTCTGCAACAGCTTCATGGAACAAGGCTGACTCATTGATTCGGCCCTTCAGATACAGCTTCTCCCCAATATCAAAAAGAATGCCGATCGGCTTGGGAATTTCCAGCAATCTTAAGATTGCAGCCTTCAGACAGTCCTGCTTATTAAGCTCTGCACAGCGAATCAAATAAGGCTCCAGCCGTCTTCGCGAGACCTTTGTTCCCGCAAAACACTCATCCAGATATAAATGGTAGAACCACCCTTCCGGGTATCCCAGCGTCTCTGTAATAATATCTAATTGTCTTATAGCTATAGGCTTTGGAGGAGTTCCGTGCAGAATTGCACTAAGACTGCCCCTGTTCATTCCGGAAAGGTGTCCAAATGTGGTGAGTGTATAACCTGAGCTCGAAAGGTGATCCTCAATCTCCGAGCGAATTGAGTTCATAGACTCCATTCAGCACCTCCTAATCTACATTCATAATAATAGCAAAATTACATATATTTAACAAATGGTTAATTAAAAATTGAAAAAAAGCCACCCTATTAGTTATTCACCGGATAAAATGGAAAATCCTTCTGAAATAAGTAATTGGGTCGCCTTTTTTTCACTATGTCAAACTCAGTTGGAATTGAATTATCTTGTCTGCTCCGCCTCTGGCTGAAGAACTTCGCTGCACAATCCATGGAGCACGGCCTTGATCTCTTTCAACTCTTCAATCCCCGCACCGGTAATTGAATATTGGTCGTCATGAGGAGTGAGGAAATTGTCCTCGGTCAGCCTCTCCAGCTCCTGCTTCACTTCACGTTCCGCAACTTTGTAGCCATGCTTCTCAAGCAGCAGCAGCATGTCCCCCATATTAATATCTTCCATTCCAGCATTGTGAAGCATGTGAATACGGATAAACAAATTTTGCACATCTGCGCGCATACATAACTCTCCTTCCGGTGTGAGATGTTCAGTTGTACTTACCCCGAGTGGCCCACCAGGAAACACAAAACTACCCAGGGCGCCTTACCAGGCCTCAGTTCTTAAGGATTGCCCTGTTGACATTCAGCCCCAAAAGGGCTCTAATTAAAACGTTGATTCACCAAAGGAGGAACGCATATGTTTCATGCAGATCAATATAATGGCACCCGCCATGAACAATATGAGACTTTACTTAGTCAGCTGGGTGGGCTCATTCACGGAGAACCCAGCCTAATCGCTAATCTGGCTAATGCCTCGGCTCTTCTTGGCCAATTCCTTAAGGATGTGAACTGGGTTGGCTTCTACCTGTTCGACGGCACAGAGCTCGTACTTGGCCCGTTCCAAGGGCTTCCGGCCTGCATCCGCATTCCGCTTGGCCGAGGGGTATGCGGAACTTCCGCCGGGGAGCGGAGAACGCTCGTTGTCGAGGATGTACATGCCTTCCCGGGTCATATCGCCTGTGATGCGGCTTCTAACAGCGAGATTGTCATTCCTGTCCTTAAGAATGACCAGCTCATTGGCGTGCTGGATATTGATAGTCCGCTTAAAGGAAGATTTGATGAACTAGACAGGGAGTATCTTGAGAAATTCGTCCAAATTCTTACCGAAGAGCTGACAGCTGTCTAACTCTGCTGTACAAAAAGGGACATCAGCCTCATCCATACAGGGTAAGCTGATGTCCTTTTTGCAGCTGGTAATGTTGATCGGCTGTCCAGCATTCTCCTATTATTCACATGTCCTGACGCGGATCAGCTGTCAAAGCTTGATCTGTGTATCCTTTACCTGTCGCTATCCGATTGATGAATGATTGTCATTCCTTCCATATGGCGTTTACTCATCATTTTCTTCTTTTTCCGGTTCTCCTTCGTCTCAAAGACAATATCGAAATCGTAATCTTCAGGGTACAGCTCCTCCTTAGAGATATAAGGCTTCAGGCGCTTATGGTTAACTCTCATCTTCTGCTTCTGGACCATAACGCCTACGATCCCCTGCCGATCCTGTGCTTCACATACGATGCCGACCTTACCAAGAGAGGTGACCTTAACCGCATCCCCAATCTCAAATGTCCTTCGGGGCATTGCCGGCTGCTGCTCCGTATTCGCCGATGCTTCACGCTCATTCTCTGAATCAGAGTGCGCGGGTTGATCACTGGTATCCTCTTCCAGCCGTTCAGTTATGGCTTCCATCCCCTCGGTCCCTGCTTCTGTCCGCTCAGTTGTTGCTTCTATCCTCTCGGTCCCTGCAGTTGTTGGTTCTAGCCGCCCAGTCCCTGCTGTTTCCAAAGCGCTCCATGCTGGCTGCTCCATAGAGGCACCCTGCTCATCACACTCAAGATCCCGGATCTCTGACTCATGCAGCTCTTCATTGTAATCCGGCTGTCTTCCCCATTCTGCACGCGCGGGCTGCTTATGAAGCAGTACTCGTGATCTGCCAAGAACAGTACCGGATATGCCCAGCTTCTCGGCAATCTCTATCGCATAGCTCTGTCCAGCCTGGCCAATGGTCAAACGGTACAGCGGCTGCAGGGACACCGGATCAAATTCCATACGGGCATTCTCAAAGCCCGGGGTTCTTGCTGCCAGTACCTTAAGCTCATTAAAATGAGTGGTCACAAGTACAGAGGCCCCTTTCCCGTTCAGTTCTTCCAGAATAGCTGTAGAAAGTGCAATCCCTTCTCCGGGGTCCGTTCCCGCGGCTAGTTCATCAATAAGCAGCAGCGTCCGCGAATCAGCCACAGCAAGCATGTTCACCAAGCTTTTGATTTGGGCTGAGAATGTACTTAGGGATTGTTCAATACTTTGTCCGTCCCCGATCACGGCCATAACTCTGGAATATATGCCAAACTTACTGCCGGGCAGCACCGGAACCAGCAGACCTGACTGCACCATAAGAGTCAATAATCCCAAGGTCTTAAGCACAACGGTCTTCCCCCCGGTATTCGGCCCAGTAATAATCAGCGTCTTAAAGTTTCTGCCTATCTCGATATCCAGCGGAACCATGCCCTGAAGCAGCTTTGGATGCTTGGCGCCGAGCAGCCGGGTCTGCCCCTCTTCACTGAGCTGTACCGCCTGCCCTTGGGTGGTGACCGCATGCCTCGCTTTAGCGAATATAAAGTCATAGGTTCCGGTGATGTTAATATTCATATGGATCTCCTCTGTTCCCTGCTCCACCATTTCAGACAGCATGCTGAGGACCTTGGCCTCTTCCCTGCTCTCATCCCCCTGCAGCAGTTCAAGCTCAGATTGAAGTCCCGATATCTCATAAGGCTCCACGAATACCGTCTGACCGCTCGTCGAATAATCCAGTACACTTCCTTTAACCTGGCGATAATACTCCTTCTTCAGCGGAATGACATAGCGTCCATTCCTGACACTGACCAGACTCTCCTGCAGGATCGGCTGGTATCTGGACATGATCCCTTGAATCTTTTTCTGAATACGATCTTTCACCGAATTAATGCGCTGTCTGGCCTTCGCCAGTTCCCGGCTGGCCTCATCGGTTACCCTCCCGTGGCGGATACACCTAAGAATCTCATTCTGCACATCTGGAAGCTCACGCAGCGAAGCGGCATAAGAGCTTATCTCTGGAGCCAGATCCCGCTTGCTGACCATATACTTCCGCAGCTGAGTACAGCTGTGCAGGAATGTGTACACAGCCGTAAGATCCTCTTCACGGAACAAGTACCCTGTTCCGAGCAGGGACACTACCTGTTCAATCCCATCAAGGGAAGGTAGCGGGATGCTGGACCCTTTTTCAAGTATCAGCTTTGCCTCCAGCGTCTCCTGCATGGACCTTCTGATCACATGAATTTGATTGGTGGGCTGAAGGCTGCTGACCATCTCCCTGCCTGCGTAAGAAACGGCATACATCATAATATCTTGTTTGATCTGGTCGTACTCTAACGTGCTTAGCGTATACTCCTGCATTTGTGTAACCTCCTAGATTTATAATAAAAAAACAAAAAGAGGGCAAAGAATGTACGATGTCATTCTTTGCCCTCTGACATGGGTTGAACTGTAGATATACCTATCTCTTAGGCTGCCTTCTTAGGAAAGCAGCAGAGCAATTGGCATCTTCAGTTCACCCATATATAACTGTCTAAGTCCCCGCCGTAACACAAAAAAACCGTGCTGAAAAACAGCACGGTGTGGTGTACATTAGGAAATAAAACAGCAGGTAAGGCGCCGTTTGATGTACCGCGTGTTCTTAACTAAATCTCAGACCGCAGAAGGGTAGATTCAAACAGGGCATCCGCTTAAAGTCAGCAGCGCCAGTCGTCTCCTTCGTATCAGTCTTATGAAATTTATTAGTTAAGAACGTTCACCAACATCAAGATTTCCCCTTACCAAATGGAATGTAAGGAATGAACGCCGGGAATACCTGCGGCTCAATCCTTACTATAATTTAACAAAAGACATGCCCCTACGTCAACTAAGGAACCCTTCTAGCTAAAGCTAAGTCTCTCCTCACTCGGAGCAGGCATTGTCGTCTTGAAGCTTTCGCTGCGCTCCCGCTCCATCTCGGCTTCCTTATTCCGCAAATATTTGCGTCCCTTCCAGCGGATCAGAGCCACAACACCGCGGAAATACTCGTCGATGATCATACATCCATAGATGGCAACAACGCCCCATCCTAGCGACACTCCGAACAAATAAGAACATCCAGTAGCGATAATCCACATGGAGATCAGCGAGTTGTACATAACGAACCGGGTATCTCCAAGTGCATTTAGTGCGTCACCAATCGCCATATTCAGCATTTTGCCCGGCTGCAGCAGCAGATTCATCCAGAGCAGCGACACCCCGATTGTGAGAATCTCCGGATCGGATGTGAACAATCCGAGCAAAGCCTTGCCGCAGAGCAGCAAAATGAACGCATTCATGGTAACCAGCGGCAGACCGAACTTCAGAGCACGATAGGCCGACCTGTAAGCTTCCTTCGTCTTTCCGCCTCCGAACAGGTGGGCAATCTGAATCTGTGCAGCGAGTGCGATAGAATAGCCCAGCAGGAAACAGAACGATTCGAGCGTATTCATATATGTTCTTGCAGCCAGCACCTGAGTGCCCAGCATAGCCAGGAATGAGAAGATCGCTAATTGTGAGAATACCCAGCAGCCCATATTCACGCCAAGCGGCCATCCGATCTGCATAATCTCCTTGAACAGCTTGCGATCAAAGATGCGCAGATCCGACCAGACGATGGTACGCTGGAAAGTTCCGATAAATATGAACAGAAGCACTAGCGTGGCGATGAGCCTGCTGACCAATGTAGATATCGCTACCCCGGCAAGCCCCCACTGCGGAAACCCGATCGCACCGAAAATAAATCCATAATTCATAACAATATGAATGATGTTCATCCCGACAGCTGTATACATCGGCCCCTGCGTATTCCCGGTATTGCGGATTGCTGTACTGAGTGTGGACATAACGGCGGTCAGGATCATGCCGCCCCCCACGACGGAGATATACGTCTTAGCCAAAGGCAGCAGTTCATCCGGCATCTGAAGCATCTGCGCGATAGGTCCTGGAACCGCAATCAGCAGTACGCTTAACAAGGCTCCAATCAGAGCCGTGACTTTCAGCGAAATAATCGCTACGGTTCTTGCATCCTCTTCTCTGTGTGAGCCGATCTTCTGGGCAATCAGGATGCCCGCACCACCAGCAACAGTTGCAAATAACGTGGTTAATGCGTTGAAGAGCTGATTGGAGAAGCCGACGACCGCAACAGCATCATCTGAAATCCGGCTGACCATCAAGGTATCCACCGCACCAAGCAAAAATTGCAGAAACAATTCAATAAAAATAGGCCATGATAGCGCCCATAGAGTAAACTTATCTTTTTCCAAGCTGCTCACGGTTATAACACCTTCCCAAGTAACGTTGTATATGTAAACAAATTATAGATGGTATACTGGGTTTGAAGTATCAGTATTTGAACCCAAACTTTCAAAATTCCAACCTGAATTCATATCTCGAGGTGAAGACTATGCCGCTGTTACAATTATCTGTTCCTCCCCTGCCCTATTACATCGTTAGCGGATTAGCCGAGGTACCCGCCGGGAGTAAGCATCCTGCAAGAAGGAATATCGGAGTGTTCGATTTATTGGTGGTCATAAAAGGCGCTCTATATATTGGCGAAGAAGATCGGCACTATGAAGTAAGAGAAGGACAATTGCTCATACTCCGCCCTGACGCTTATCACTATCCTACCTTCGCGTGCACGGAAGAAACCCATTATTACTGGCTGCATTTTCATACCCAGGGAGAGTGGCTCCCTATAGATGAGCATATGTCCGGGCCAGCGCACTACCGGGATTCTGCCATAGAGGCACCTACATTCCTGCCGGCCTACTCCATTACTCCCTTTATGATCCGGGTTCCGCAGTATACCCCCCTGCTGCAGCCTGATAAGTTCTACAACATCCTGCAAGAGCTCACCCTGATGAATCAGAACATTCACCTGCCTGGCGCACGGCTGCGTCAGCAGGCCCTGTTCCAGGAAGTCATTCAGCAGCTGTCCGATACGCTGACTACAGATGCCCCCTCTCCAAAGGCTGCTTGTGCAGAGCGCGCTGCTGCCTATCTCAGAGCTCATTATCAGGAGGAAGTTACGGCTAAGGCGCTCGGGGAACATCTGAACTTCCACCCTGTGTATATCGCCCGCTGTATGCAAAAAGTATTCGGCTGCTCACCTGCGGCTTACTTACTGAAATACCGGATCGCCCGGGCCAAGCTGCTGCTGCTGCAGACCGATCTGTCCATTACCCGGATTTCAGAAGAGGTGGGATTCAATCATCCTGCATATTTCACCTCATCTTTCGCTAAGCAAGAAGGGCTGTCACCTCGACAATTCAGACAGCGGTTCTCTTAATTTCAAACAGAATCATAGAAGATTCGTGATAGCGCTTTCCAGAAACTTATAATTTCCAAACCTTTACATTCTAGGTTGTTATAGCAGATCGGACTTGGACGGGGTAATGATATATATCCCTTGACCAGACTCTCTACCTTGGAAACTTTGTGTAAGTTCCATACGTAATACTGATTGAAATCTATTAATTGTAAGGTGGTGAACCTGGATGAAGCACTGCCTATTCCGAAAAATCATTTTTGCGCTCCTACCGATGCTGTGTGCAGGCGCGCTTTATATTACGCCTTCAGCGAATGCCGGGTACTTTAACGATCTGTTCAATGGAGTTCAGGAAATATCCGAGCTCCCTAGCGAAGTCAATGAATTGAAAGAGGAATATAAAAGTACAGTGAGCAAACTTGAAGCGGCTCAAGGGACTATGGAGTCCTACCGTCAGCAGAACGAAGCTTTAATTCAGCAGAACAAAAAGCTGACCGAGACCGTGCAATCTCTAATGGATCAGGAGGCTGCCCGCCAGGCCAGCTCCAAACGGATTCGGGTCCTATTGATTACCGGGGCTGCGCTGCTGGCCGGCTACTTTATCCTGCTGCGGGTGCTGCGCGTCGTCCTGCGGCGCTAATGCCTGCTCCGCTGCCCTTAAGCAGGGCAATCTACTTAGACTAAGGAAGGAGAGCCGCCATGCAGCTCATCCACGAGACGGAATCAAGCCACATCGGTGGACAAGCAGTCCGGTTCCTGCTTGAAGAGAATGAGAAGATTCACGTCCTTCACCCCCAGCAGATTATTGCCTTCAAGGGGCCGTCCGGCAACCGGAGCGACCGGCTTATGAATGTAAAGGGGATGTACAGGAAGAAGAAACTGATCCAGGCCGATCTGAAAGGCGGCTGTGAATTTGTAGCTGCTCTTCCTACGTCGTACAGTATGAAGCCGATCGAGCTGACCCCAGAGAGCGATCTTCTGTACGACTTCCGCCATCTCTTTTTTTACACGGAGGGGGTAACGATGCAGACCCGGATCTTGAATATGAAGAATATGCTGATCACTCGGGATGCTGTGAAGATGAAATTTTCAGGCAGCGGACAGATTGGCATTCTGACCGAAGGTCAGGTGTGTGAAGTGGCTCTAGACCCGGAAGAGCCGCTGTACGTCGATGCTGGCAGCGTGGTTGCTTACCCGGAGAATGCAAGAATGGAGCTGTCGGTATACGGGAATCATCTGGCCAGTCAGCACATGAGCTACCAGTGGAAGATGACCGGATCAGGGAAAGTTATTCTACAGGCAGGGCGTCAAAGCCATCGCCTGGAACAGGACCTGAGTAATGACGGCATCGTCAAGCGCTTCCTTCGAGAGGTCATTCCCTTCGGGGGCGTATTTATCAAATAGATGATGGCAATTGGCATCCGCAATAATTCGTCTTGACTCTCCTCTTAGGGAAGACCTTAAGCTGTGTAAGTAAGGGAGGAATGAGCCATGCTGCACACGGTAAAAGAAGTGTCAGAACTATCCAATGTTACTATCAAGACACTTCATCATTATCACAAGATCGGTCTCCTCTTGCCGTGCAAGGTAAGCGAAGCTGGATACCGGCTGTATGGAACGAAAGAGTTGGAGCGTTTGCAAGAGATTTTATTTTACAGGGAGCTGGATTTCCCCTTAGATCAAATCAAGGAAATGATTGAACACCATTCGGACCGGCTATCCATTCTTACGCAGCAAGAGGAACTGCTTCTTAGCCGCAAATATAGGCTGGAGACCCTCATTCAAACCTTACGTAAATCCATTACAAGTATGAAGGAAGGGACAACTATGGATAATAGTGAAATTTTCAAGGGTTTCGAGAACGAGGAAGAATGGAACAAAGCACTGGCCGAGCAAAATCAATATTTAAATGAAACTTATGGCATGGAACCTTTTGAGGTAGCCCCCGCGGATACTCAGGAGATGAATGAACAAGCGATTGAAGCTATTGGCTTCATGAATGAAATGGCAAGTTCGTTAAGAGAAGGAATACAACATAACGATCCGACCATAATTGACTTGATTGAAAGCCACCTTGAGTTCATGAATAAGCATGGGCATACCGTGCAGGCAAATGACTTTGCAGCACAGACTCGATTTTTCCTGAGTGATGACTTTCATCTTAAGATGCTCGAAGGGCAGCAGACCGGATTGGCTTATTATATCTCAGCCGCCGCTGAGTCTTTCGCAGCAATGAAGCAATAACACAGCATATAACCGAGCATATATGTAATAAGAGCCGGAGAAATAATCTCCGGCTCTTACTATTTACTAACCATTAACGGCTGCGCTTCTTCCCCGCATTGATGCTGTCCGCATCAAGACCTTTCCAAATGTTCGGGATCTCCACGTCTTCGGGATGTTCAAATACCAGGAACGCGGAAGGCAGATACCGCTCCCCGTATTGGGAAGATGGCTTATTAATAATTTCATTGTCCTTAACAAGCACCGATGAAGATCCTCCATCCAGATTCGCGGCAATCACAGCACCATGCTCCAGCATGATCTGCTGCACATCGTAGAGATTGGCTCCAATGCTGTAGCCTGGCTGGCGACCGTCGATGACAACGAAGATAATGGCTCCGTCTTTGCGCTGTCCCATGGCTGTTCTTGGGGCAATTCCCCAGCCTTCCGCCGCATTCTTGATCAAGCCCTTCCCGTTTACAATCATCCGGGGCTGGAAGGTCACGGCCTCCTGTAGTCCGAGTCTCGACAGCTCCTTCAAAGTATAATTGCCCGCGATCATCTTGCCCTGCTTGTCAATACCGACTATTTGCGTTGAGGCACTGCCGTTCCCGTTATAGTACAGCTTGCCTTCTGCGACCACAACACCGATGGGCTTGAATCCATTTCCTTTCCCGTTCGGATCGACGAATCCCCCGCCATTGACTCCAGCTATAGCTCCAGTGCGCTTCACCATACTGGATACCTTCTCCCCGGAGCCGACCTTGCCGGGCACGCCCAGTCTGATTTTGGTAGGATCATTGACGATCATGACATAACCTTTGTAGCCGCTCCCCGATATGTTCTCAATCTCCACAAGCGGCTTATTCTTCTGGTCTGAAGTCCGGTCAATCACATGGGTGTCTTTCTCATCCCCCATTTGCTCAAAACGGGCATTATATTCGGCCACCCGTTTCTTCATTTCATCTTCACCTATAATATATTGTGCCCAGCTTCTGTGCTGTGTGGTTATTAACGTATCTGCAATCAGGTACCTGAGATTCTTGGCCGATGGGGCCCAATATAGCCAGCTCCCTGCCGCAACAAGCAGCAGCAAGACAACCAGACACACTCTGGAAAGCACGTAAAAAAAGCCTTTCTTTTTCTTCCGCTTTCCTGGTACCTTCTTCTGATTGCGAACCGTTGACCGGCTGGGTAATGTTCTTGGTTCCACTACAAACTCTTCCTCCCTGTACTTTCTAATCTGCAATATACAGAAGTCCTAGATGGAATGACTAATCCATCCATTTCTCCATAATAGACGAAAATCCGGGATTCAAAGTTTCATTATCTTCATCTTTTGCCGACTATTTAGTCATATTTTGTTAGTAATTCTGAAACCACAGTTTCTTGAAATCAACCCATCCGTGGGATTGAATCGTTACGTTCTGAAGACTCGGATGATACATGGAGCCTATGACCTTATAGGTCAGGAACATAATCGCATAGTTCTCGCGAAGCTTGGTCTCCAAAGGCTCCAGCCTCTGGATAACCTCATTCTCGCTCTCAGCTTCGTCAGAACCTAGAACTTTAGCCATTTCATCGTCAACGAATGCCTCCAGATCCTTACCCAGATGCATCCGAAGAAAGCTGTTGTCCGATAGATAATTCTCCATCAAAGAAATGATTCCTTGTGCGGATACAGCTTCGAATATGATAAAATCAGCGCGCTCAACATGTTCACTCTTGAGCATGTCGTCCCAGCTTACCAGACATACTTCAATCTCAATCCCGTACTTCCCGTACTCCTGCTTAAGCCAGTGGGCATCACGAATATGCCGGGAATAGGTATACAGACGAAGAGGCTTTCCGCAGTAACCGGATTCCCGAAGCAGCTTTAGTCCTTCCTCTGGATCAAAATTCCGGTCCCTGTCTGCCGGAGCTTCCTTAAGCCGAAAGCTCTCTGAAGGGGCAACAAGAGGAGGGCCTAGCTCCCGGGCCATACGGCTGCGATCGATCAGGAGAGTTAGGGCTTTGCGAAGAGCTGGATTCTGCAGAAGGCTCGCTTTGCGGAGGTTAAAGGTCAGCAGACAGGTGCCTGAGATCATCTTCTGCTCGTTCCACTGTCCAAGGACGGGTGTCTCCTGACTCTCTCCTGTATGCACAACCAGCAGCTCCTGCTCCTCTGACTGAAGGAGATCCCCGCAGTCCTCGGGGACATAGATAATCTCGACCACATCCAGCAGGGGCCTCCCCTGAAAATAACGGTCATACGCCGACAGCTGACAGATCCCGGGTGTCCGCTTGGTTACACGGTACGCCCCCGTCCCTACGGGGATCAGCGGCTCCCGGTCAGGGTAATCCCGGTACACGTCTGCGGGTACTATCGACGCAGTGCCTCCTGATAAATACCAGAGCAGCAGATGGTTCGGCGCCTTCAGACGGATCTCGATACCGTATCTGGACAGCACCTTGACTTCTTCGATCTGTTGAACCAGCCAGGCTACAGGTGAGCTTCGCAGCCGCAGTAGACTGAACTCAACATCCGCCGCATCCAGCTCTCTGCCATGGTGGAAGATTACACCTTTACGCAGATAGAAGGTCCAGACAGTCTTATCCTCATTACTTCTCCAAAAATGTGCGATCCCAGGGATGAATCGCCCGTCCTGGCTATCATATTCTATAAGTCTATCGAAGATCTGGCTGACCAAATTACCGTCAAAGGCATAGACGACTCTGGCAGGGTCCAGCGTATGTATAGGGCGGTAGACCGGCAGCTTCAAGCTCTCCCAGCATTGTTCAGGCTGAATGTCGGCCTGATATCCGAAATATAAAGACAGCCATTCTGCGAACTGCCTTCTGATCTCAGTCCCCGTTCCGTGCTCTGAGATCAGCTTTAAGGCGGATTCGACTTCCCCAATCCCCACGCTCATCTTGGCCCCATCAAGCAGGACCTCGTCCCCGGATTTGAGAAAAGTAAGCTCCGACGTATTCCCCCGTCCTCTGCCGGGTACGAATCTTACCCACATCTGATCCACCATTTTGATAATAATCAGCTTGGCATTTCTCTGGCTGCAGTACAGGGCATCCGCCACTTGTGCCATTGAAGCTGGAAAAGGCTCGTATTCCTTCATCTGGGCAAATGTACTGCGCAGCTGCAGATAATCCTCAACCAAACGCATAGGGTTCCTCCTCCCTGGAAAAGGCGAAAATAAACTCACAACCTCTACCCTTTTTGTGAAAATGATTTGAAATTACAATGAAATCACCGAAAAGAAAGATATGCCATACATTGTAACCCAGTTCAAGTTGTTAGGAGAAGGAGGATTTGATATGCACCCATATTTTATCGAGAAGAGGTATGAGAGTGAGCAGCATAGGCTGGACCAGATTAACCGGACGGAATGGATGATGCACAGACCCAAGAAGCCGCGGAGAAATTGGCTAGCCTTCTTCACGGGGCGGAGCCGACTCAACAATCAGCCCATTTGCACGGGGAATTCGCGGAAGCAGCCTGATATTGGAAACAGACCATCCCTGTAGAGACAGCCTGTTCATAGCTGATAAAATTACTTAATACCCTGCGCCCGTCTGTACCGCATGATCTTGCGATACATCGATTTGTCTTTTAACTGATTAAATATATACGGGTCGGGGCTCGTATTCACTTCAATAATCCAGGGGGTCAGTGACCGGTCAAGACCGACGTCCACCCCAATTTGTCTAAAATTCGGATAAGTGGACTGATAAGCTCTGGCAATCCGCTCACCGAACTGTCTCAGCTCCTGAAGGAGGGCTGTCTGCTTGGCACCTGTTACATGCGGGGATAGCAGTACGGGCACAGACATGGGGCGTCCTCCGCTGTGATAGTTTGTTACAATTTTGCCCTCTTTTGCCGCTCTCCCGATCAGACCCGTAGTCTCCCATTTCCCTGAGGGGCTTAGCTGAACCATGATGCGGATATCGAACCGGCGATTGTTGTACTTGAGCAGGTGTATCCCCTTTTGAATCAAATAACTGCGGCTTCCTACCGCCTTCTTCAAGCTTGCATAATAGGCTTCGAATGTGCTGAACGTCCTTGTAGTCGTATCGAACTGGTATTTATATTTGTTCGAAGCTTCTCCGACCAGCTCAGCCCGAATCACGCCCAGCCCATGCGTTCCACGCTCTGGCTTAATGTAGACCATTTTGTAACTGCTAAGCATACTCTTCAGATTCTTGGCATTAAATCTTCGGGTATCCGGGATGTACTTACGAATCGTCGGATTTTTAAGCAGCACGTTGGTCTTAATCCACTTGCTTGTGAGAGTTCTTACAAATTTCTTGTTCTGCAAAGCCATCTCTTCACCGTCCCTGTCTATTCGAGATAAATGTGTCTACAACGATGCCAAAACTCTCTATTAATCTCAAAAAACGCACATAAGTTATTTCAGAAATATCGTATGCGTGCACGTAACAAATTGTCTGAACCAGCCGCCTAAATCCGGCAAATATGCAGAAAGAAAGCTGCCTATCCAGCCCCTAAGGGCACTTGAATAGACAGCTTACCAGTTGTGAAAATGCATTGTGAAAGTTAACCGCTTGGAGCTCGGTATGGAGTGCCTGCACATGAGATCAGTCTTCTTATGCCTTCCCGAATTCCCATTTCATTTACGAATGAGTAGCTGAGCCTGATATAGTCCCGCAGCTCTCCAATAGGATCATGGGCATTTCCTGGAGAGAAAGCGACGCCATGCTCCGCACATCGCCTCAGAATTTCCTCAGCCGAAGGTCCCTCTGACGGAAGCCGGACCCATAAGCTGAGCCCGCCCTGCGGGCTCTCCCATGTCCAGCCGGCAGCTCGCAGCTCCTCTTCCATGACCGTCTTTCGAATACCCAGTGCTATTCTCAGCTTCTCCAAATGTCCGGTTAACCGTTCAGAAGCTAAATATAACAGAAATACCTTCTGATTCAACAGCGGCGCCCCGTTATCCATCTGATACTTATACTGCAGCAGGAGGTTCATCCTAGGCGGCTGGGCACATACAGCTGCTACCCTCAGCCCAGGAGCTGCGTATTTGCTAAAACTTCGGATATAGATTACCCACCCATCCGTATCATAAGATGCTACGGGGGGAGGTGGTGACTCGCCGAAATAGATGTCGCGAAAAGAGTCATCCTCGACAATCAGACATTGATACCGTTCAGCAAGCTCGGCCAGCAGCTTACGCTGCCGGACAGGCACTGTGTATCCTGTTGGATTATGAAAGGTTGGGTTGATATAGAACAGCCTGGGCCCATGCTGTCTCAAGAGCGCCTCAAGGTGGGCCAAATCATATCCATCCGGATGAATATCTACGGGAACCAGGCGGGCTCCGCACCCCTCAAAGATGGTGATAGCCGCATGATAGGTAGGTCTCTCTATGAGAACAACATCGCCTCTCTGTACGAAAGCCCTTGCTGTTAAGTCAATTGCCTGCTGGGCTCCGGTTGTGATCAGCAGATCATCCGCGGTCAGATGAAGTTGATGCGTCTGGGCAAAGTAGTGAGACAGCACGGATCGCAGCTCTTCATCTCCCTGCACAGAAGAGTAGGTGCTGAGCACCTTCGGATACAAATCGAACACTTTCTTGGCGTACTCCGAGAAATAACGATTCGGCAGCAAGGCTGGATCAACCAGGGCTTGGGAGAACGAATGCAGTTTGACGGGCCACCCGGCAATGGATTCGGGAAGATGGGCGTCCACATTCGTGGGATTATGACCTTCGCGCTGCTTCTCCGGCAGTACGTAATAACCTGACTTTTCCTTGACGTAGATACGTCCTGTCTCTTTCAGCAATTGGTAAGCCCGGAGCACCGTAAGCCGGTGCACGCCAAGCTCCTCAGCCAGAATTCGAACCGAAGGGAGCTTCTCATGTTCTCCCCACTCCTTATTCGCAAGCTTCTCAAGCAGAAAGTCATAGACTTGCTGGAACAGCCGCTGATGTGGCTGAATACTTCCCTGGTCCTGATTAAGCTGTGCATTCACATTCATGGTGCGATTGGGCTCTTCATGGATGGAGTTAGGCTTATTCATGAGAACTATCCCCCTTTGCTTAATTAAGTATAGAACTATAGCCACGCCCATCCGATCTCATCTGGTCTATTCATATTCCAACTGTTCTATACCCTATTAACTATAATAGAGCCAAAAGGGGGATTCGTGTATGGTTTATTTGGCTTTCTCTGTAATGTGTCTGATTTTTGGTACTACCTTTCTGGCTATTAAATGGGGGATCGATGCGGGGCTTACTCCATTCCTCGGAGGAGGATTCCGCTTCTTTCTGGCTGGACTAATTCTCTTCAGCTTCATGGTATGGAGACGGCGGGCCCCGCTCTCCCTGCTGCTCCGCAAGGAGATGATGCTTACGGGACTCGGGCTCACTTTCGGCACCTTCGCTTCATTATACTGGGCCGAGCAGTACATTTCTTCAGGTATCGCCGCGGTTCTGTCTGCTACAGGACCGATCATGATTCTACTGCTTCAGACGACCATCCTTCGTCAGCGAACAAGAATTACCGCTATGGCAGGATGTCTGATTGGATTCGCGGGTGTTGTTCTGCTCCTGCTTCCGGGAATTACGGTCCTTATCAGTCCCTACTGGGTACTGGCCTCTGTCACCATCCTGATTGGTGAAGTCTTCTACGCCGGCGGAACGCTCTACTCCAAGCACGTCATGCCGCGCTTCAAGGAGGTCTCTCCGGTCGCACTTAATGCGGCTCAGATGATGTACGGCGGCGCTGGGTTGCTGGTGATGTCGTTCTTCACAGAAGATATTCATTTTGGGTCCCTGCTTGAGCCCCATGCCATCTATTCTCTGCTCTATCTGATTGTGATCGGCTCCATGGTTGCTCATACGATCTTCTACTGGCTGGTCGCAAAGACCACGCCGCTCTTTCCGTCAACCTGGCTGTACATTTCCCCGGTCATTGCGCTCCTGTTAGGCATGATCCTGTACAATGAACCCGTCTCCTGGAACACACTGGCCGGAGTGCTGATCATTATTGCGGGACTTATCCTCATCAATGCTCCGGCACTTCGCCAGCTATTCGGACGCAAGACCAGCTTAAATGAGAGCCGATCATGACAAACTGGGGAATCCTTGACATAGCAATGCATGGCATGCTTGGCACAACAGCAGACATGAATAACATAGCCAAACAGGCCCCAGAGAAGGAGTTCTCCCGGGGCCCGTTTGGCTATGTTCTATAGAGGGCTGCCCTTATCGCGGGCTATGAGGTCTGACTATGTATTCTTGGGCAGCTTGTTGTTCCGGGCCCACCCGGTGAATGCGGCTTTTACATCTTAAGTGGATGCCAATCTTACATCATCGGTGACTGCGGCTTACTCCCGGTTTGCTGCCCACTCTTATCTATTCTCTTCAGACAGTGTTTTACTGAAGCATCCCCATAGATCAGCTTGGCCATAGCTAGAAGGATTATTACATATAATAGAAACGGCGCGAGTCCGTACCAGAGGGTTGTCTCTCCCTCGACTCTAAGAAACGCTACCGCCCCATTCCCAAAGAGATGCCCAAGAGTAAAGTTATAAATAAAATGTGCGCACGTAGCCGGAATGATAGATCCGCTCTTGAGATAAACATATAAGAATGTTGTATTCACGATAAAAATTAGAATCGAGTAGACCAGATCCAGATCATTAAATATAGACATGACGATAGACAACAGGCCAATGGTCAGGAACATCAGCAAGGGACCTAAGTGTCTCAGCTTCAGCACGATATAAGCACGAAACATCTCTTCATAAAAGGCATTGACGAACCAGCCTGCCCCGGTGACCAGGAGCATAGGAACAATCTGTACGTTCTCGAAATAGTGGATATTGAAGTAAGCTCTCAGAATCCCGGCCTCATCCAGGCTCTTCAGATAGACGAGATGCAGCACAATCGTCATCGTGATGGCCACAAGCGAATAGATCAGATGCTTGCGGCCCTTCTTGATTCCGAGAGAGGTGACCTTCATACGGTCGGCCCTTCGGATATATATAATTGTTACAGCGAGCATGATTAGTCCGGTTCCCAAATTAATAATTCCGAACAAGTAAGGGTGCTCCGGCCCTATATACTGACCTAATCCAAGCGGATAGAGGACAAGATAATTCAGCAGCAGATTCATGAGACATAGGGTGATTATGCCCTTATAACCGCTTATTTTGTGTGGCATTCTTGCATTCCTTTCTTATACAACGTCTTTGGTGTCCACATTCCTTATCGTCATGTAGGCAATTAGAATCCCTATGAAGCATAGCGCGATAGGTATGGCGATAACATTGCTCAGTGTAAAGCCATTCGTATTCGAAGAGATCAAGGTACTAATCAATACTGCAGAAACAATCGTCGTGGGTACCGAATATTTCCTCATTCCAAAATAAAGTGGAATCAGACTCATCCCACCCGCTGAAAGACAGGTGAACACGATTCGCACCAAACTCTTAATTAATATCTCGGTGGTTAGCGTCTCCGGGACAATATTATGAATTTGATCTATCAGAATGACTAGTACATCGAGAGCTGTATTTGACAGGAAAATAACAATCGCTGTAAATGCGAATACAATAACTAATTTGGATTCCAAAATCCTCTTACGGCTAATCGGGTACATGAACATTAACTGTATCGTTTTGTTCTTATATTCTTCGATCACAATTCTAGACATCAAGACCGAGGCAAAAATGAGAAAGGTTACTCTGACAAACGTCTCAATCATTGTAAAGAAGGAATCATAACTATTGAAGAAGGGATTGAGCTCCTCGATGTCTCCAAAATACATCGCAGTAACGAAAGCGATAATCGCCAGGTTACAGATAATTACCCCTTTCAGCATCCCCCAAAGCTTATACTTCCTCATCTCAAGTCTCATCATCTTAAGCAACGCCCTCACCTCCTTCGATCAAGCTAAGGAAGTGATCTTCAAGCGAATGCCGCTTAAGGTTGAGCGACTCAATGTCCACATTCTCATTCACCAGAGCTTTAGCTAAGTCCCGCTGAGATACCCCATCCGAATAAATTCGCAAGCACTTGTCGTCAATAACCTTATAGTTACGGATGTTCAGCTTGTTCTCAAGCACAAACGCCGCTTTCTTATAATCGCTCGTCGTGAGCTCAATATATTCCGTATTCTTCTCCCGGATCGAGCTCATCGTTACTTCTTCAACAAGCCGTCCTTCCCGGATCACACCTATAGTATCGGCAATTTGCTCCATTTCCCCAAGAATATGACTTGAAATAAGCAAAGTAATCCCGAACTGCTGGCTAAGCATTTTGAATATATCCCGAAGTTCCTTGATCCCAACGGGGTCAAGACCGTTAATGGGCTCATCCAGGATCAGAAAATCCGGCTTGGTGATTACGGCTCTAGCGATACCCAGACGCTGCTTCATTCCGAGGGAGAAGTCCTTGACTTCCTTTTTCTCAATGTTGTGTAACTTCACAAGCTCCAGTGCATCCTTGACCGCCTTCTTGTCATAGAAGCCCATATACTCGCAGTGCAGATCCAAATTCTCACGGGCTGACAACCGGTCATAAAATACCGGATACTCAATAATACTGCCCATCCGCTTAAGTACGCTGTATGATTTCTCTGTCAGCTTCTCTCCAAAAATCTCAATCTCCCCGCCTGTCGGCTTCACCAGATTGGTAATCATCTTCATGACCGTGGTTTTACCGGCACCGTTAGGTCCGAGGAACCCGTAAATTTCACCTTGTGCTATCTTCATACTCACGTCCTGGACAACATCATGGCCGCCGAACGTTTTGGTTAAATGACTGGTTTTAAGTATATATCCCATATCCCTATCTCCTTTGTGTGGTTCTTACCAGAGAAGCTCTTGCTTTGCTTCATCTGTATATCTTTATCTTAAGGAGAGGACTTCTCTTTTTTATTAACTGAATCTTACTTAAATCTTAAGTATGGTAAATTACGTAGCTCGTAAAACCCACTGCGTGGACAGATCATCCGTACGACCCCTGCTGCCCCCAGACTTCTTCTCCAGGACGACTTTCGCCTCCTACACCTTCATCCGTGGAAATCTCACCGTGAACGTGGTGCGCACATAAGGCTTGCTGCTCAAAGTAATCTCGCCGTTTAGTTGCTCTACAAGCCGTTTGGTAATCGTTAAGCCGAGGCCGCTTCCCTGGTAGAACTTGTTCCTCGAATCTTCCAGAGTGTACATTCGCTCAAAGACTTTATCCTGGTGGATCTCATTGATTCCCTTCCCCCGGTCCCATATCTCCAACACCACTTCTGATTCTTCGGCGCGCAGACTAAGACCCAGCATCTTCCCTTCGCTTCCGTAGCGAATCGCATTGGAGATCAGATTGTTCAAAATTCGGTCAAGCGCCTCTTCATTCGATAGAAGGAAGAGTGGGCTTTCCGGAATTTCAATCTTAACCTCCATCCCTTGAGAGAGGATTAAATCATAGAAGGAGAGAATATTCCTTCGGCACACTTCTCCGGCATTAACCGGAGTGAGCGGCAGCTGCTTATCCCCGGACTCCAGCTTGGCCAGGTCGAAGAACTTGTTGATCAGCTCCAGAACTTCAGCCGCCTTGCTGTGAACTTTTCGCAGGAGCTTCTCTCTCTCTTCGCCCGAGAGCCGGCCATCTTGAATAACAGTCTCAATGGACCCCAGGACTACTGTTAAAGGGGTCTTGAGGTCATGCGAGATGTTGGAAAGCATCTTGCGCATGGAAGACTCAAGCCCTCTCTGCTTCACGTCCACTTGATGCGTATCTTCAATTAAGCGGTTCATATCCACTAAGAGACGCTGGAGCTGCACATCGTCAGTGAACAGCAGTACCCGCTCCAGGCTGCCGCCATCCTTGATCTCATTAACAGCCTGATGAATTTCGTCCAACTGCCGGGAACGGTTCCTGTTCTTCACAAGCTGTATAACAAGGAATACTGCCAAGATCAGGACGATGAGAGATAATAGCAGGATCACGTTAGAACTCCCCCAGCTTATATCCGATGCCCCAGAGCGTCTGAATGTACTTTGGATGTGATGGATCGTCTTCAATCTTCTCGCGCAGTCTGCGCATATGTACATTAATCACGTTCTCATCCCCGAAATAGTCATCATTCCAGACAAATCCATATACCTGGGCTTTCGTGAACACCCGGGTAGGATTGGTTACGAAGAGCTTGAGAATATGGAACTCCTTGGCGGTCAGTTTCAGCTCTTCCCCGCACTTGATCACGGAGAAGTTATCCAGATCTATGGCCAGTTCCCCAATGTGAAGGATCTTGCCCGCATTCTCTGTCTGCTGATCTGAAGCTGAATTGTACCCTGCCCGGCGTATCGCCGCCTTCACCCTGGCAGCAAGCTCGATCATGGAGAATGGCTTGGTTATGTAGTCGTCGGCACCGAATCCGAGACCGAGCGCTTTATCGACATCACTATCCTTGGCAGACATGATGAGAACGGGCACCAGACTCTGCTGCCGGATCAGCTGAAGCACATCGGTTCCGCTTCGTTTCGGAAGCATCAGATCAAGCAGAACCAAATCATACCTGCCCTGTGCAAATGCCGTCTCCGCTTCAATTCCATCGAATACCGCAGTGATTTCATAGCCTTCCCTGGTCAGATAGTCCCGCACCATCTCACTTATGGACTGATCATCTTCAATTAGCAATATCTTTTGCTGCAATCTCTTTCCCGCCTTGCTCTTATAAAATAATCTTACTCACTTAACCTTAACATCCCTGCGCCATATGCCACAATATGGAACAGCGAAAAAAGGGCAATCCCCAAAGCTATGAAATGGCTACTTGGGACCGTTTCGTTTTTTAACTAGGTTCAACATAATCGCTTAGTGGGGCGCTCCGCGAACGGACCGTTGTTCCCATCCTCTCCGCTGGTTAAGCGAAGGTACGCTCCCCCCCAAAAAAACACAAAAAAGAAACCACTCTTTGGTAAATTGGAAGTGTAGAACAACCAATTCAAAGGATGGTTTCCTTTGAGCAAGACCAAGCTGCAAATGACCAAAAACGAGAGCGCAGCGATCCTCCAATAACAGGAGAATCGCCTGTTCATCTCGCCGTTTACGGTTTTGAGCATGAAAAGCATCTGTCTCTGATTGCAGAAAAATCTACTTATGGACAGCCTCTTCGGATTGTCACTTCTGGAAAGCCAACAGCTGAGATCTCAATATCCGTACGCCATTGCGTTCCAATCTTAAGCTCACGTCAGCCTCTTCGCCCGTCTCCAGATCGGTGTAGCCTCGTCTGTTCAACTGGATCGTCACATCACGGTCGCTGAAATTGAGCAGGAAGAGATATTCCTGTGTTCCATCCGTCCGTACCTGGGCCGTAACGCCCTGCGGGAGCTCCGCATCTACCGCACGCCGAATTCCAGCCTTCTGTATCAGCTTGTCATAGAAAGCATCATAGAAGGGTTCCTTAGCTCTGGTAGCCAAATAATAGGCTGTGCCTTCTCCAAATGCATGCTCGGTCAAAGCAGGCCGGCCGGCATAAAAGTCTTCCTGATACTCGGCCAGCGCCACAGCTCCCTCAAGATGAATCAGATCACATAAATCATAGGACTCATAGGAGCCACTCAGTCCAAGTCCATTATTCTCTTTCATTAAGACCTGGTTGGTCTCACCTGAATGCAGGCCTTCGATCTCTTCCGACCAAATCCCAAGCGTCTTCCTGAGCGGCCCCGGGAATCCTCCCTGATGGCACAGGTCACTTTCATTCACAATCCCGGACCAGTAAGTTGTCACGAACGTCCCCCCGCCTGCTACGAAGGCCTCGATCGCCGCTCCCGCCTTCTCCGTAACCAGGTACATCATCGGAGCTACAATCAGCTTGTATTTCGACAAGTCATCGCCCGAACCAATAATGTCTACAGGCACGCCTAATTCCCAAAAAGCCCGGTAATGCTGCATCACCGTCTGCTCATACTCAATTCCGCGGTTGAGCGGACCCTGCGCATCATTCACGGCCCAGCGGTTATCCCAATCGGCGATAATTGCGGTCTCGGCAGGAACGCTACTGCCCACAATTTCAGCAAGCCGCTCTAACGTATCTCCCAGATGGGCAACATCACGGAATACTCTGGTATGTTCGGTTCCTACATGATCCACCACAGCCCCGTGGAATTTCTCGCTGGATCCGCGGCTCTTCCGCCACTGGAAATACTGCACTGAATCGGAGCCATGTGCGACCGCTTGCAGAGATGAGAGCTTATGCATGCCCGGACGCTTCAGCTTACTTACCGGCTGCCAATTCGTCAGGCTTGGCGTGCTCTCCATCAGCAGGAACGGCTGTCCGCCCTTAAGCGACCTGAACAGGTCATGGTTGAAGGAGAACCAGGCTGCAAGCTTTCCAGGTTCCTGCAGATCATGCCATGTCGGATAAGCATCCCAGGAGATGACATCCAGCACATCCGCAAATTTACGGTAATCCAGGCCATCGAACCAGTCCATCATATTCGTCGTCACGGGAAGGTCCGGACGAACAGCCTTTAGAGGTGCGATCTCATGCTTGCAGAAGTCTACCGTACGGTCAGTTACGAATCTTCTCCAATCCAGATTATGACCATGAACCATGTTCTCGCCGTGAGGAGCCGGAGATTCAATCTGCGACCAGCTCGTATACGTATGGCTCCAGAAGGTCGCCCACCAAGCGTGATTCAGGGCACCCAGCGTGCCGTATTTCTCCTGCAGCCATTTACGGAAATGCTCCTGACAATAATCACAGTGGCATTCACCGCCATATTCATTGGAAATGTGCCAACCGATCACGGCCGGGTGATCCGCATAACGTTCAGCCAGCTTGCTGTTCATGATGGTTACCTTCTCTCTGTACACCGGAGAGGAGTAACAATGATTATGGCGCCCTCCTTGAAGGTTGCGTACCCGATTCTTCTCTACCCGCAGAACCTCGGGGTATTTCTCGGACATCCAGGCCGGTCTGGCACCGCTCGGCGTTGCGAGCCAGGCATAGATGCCATTCTTCGCGAATGTATCCAGTACGCGGTCCAGCCATTCAAAGGTGAACGTACCTTCCTCAGGCTCCAGTGCGGCCCAGGCAAAGATGCCTACAGCCATCACGTTGCATTTGGCCAACTTCATCAAACGGATGTCTTCTTCCAGCACCTCGGGGGCATGCTGCCACTGATCCGGGTTGTAATCCGCTCCATGCATAAATCCCGTCAGCTTGGGGCTGATTGGCTTGAATGAATAAGTCATGACATTCCCTCTCTCTTCGTTAGATATTTAGTGCAGGCAGCATGGTTCCGCTGTAATCAAACATCGTTAAGTTAGACCAGTTGTTGGCATGTCCTACCGACCACTCGGTCTTCGACGGAATCCAGCAGGGCTCCCAGTAATAGAATCCGATTCCTCTTCCTTCCGGGGTATTCCGAATAACCTGGACGAAATCCTGCATATATTTCAATTGTCCTTCAGGAGTAGCCTCGTATCCTGGATGAAGCTGCTCCGGCTTCTCCACAATCAGCGGAAAGCCCGTCTTCTGCTCCAAAGTCCACGGGTACGCGGTCTCTACAACGATAATGTCTTTGTGATAACGCAGGGCAAGGCTGTTCAAAGTGAACTTAAGATCTTCCAGAGTTCCGTGCCACCATGGATAATAAGACAATCCAATTACATCATAAAGTACTTCAAGCGCTGTAAACCGGTCATAGAACTTCTGGGCTGCGGCATAATCCCCGCCCCGATCAATATGAATCATAATACGGATCGATTCGCTCACTTCTCTTACGGCTGCAATCCCTGCCTTCACAAGGCCCGTGAAGCGCTCCCACTGTTCATCCGTGTCATACTCAGCGCCGTCCACTCTTCCTTCATTCCACAGCATTCCTGGTGTGATTTCATTCCCGATCTGCACCATGTCTGGCAGCGTTCCCTGGGCCTTCAGCATGATCAGCACCTCGAATGTATAGCCGTAGACAGCCCGCCTCAGCTCGTCATAACTCAGGTTCTCCCATGCCTTCGGCTTCCACTGGTTGGCAGGATCAGCCCACTTGTCGGAATAATGGAAATCAAGCAGCACATGAAAGCCTTTCTCCTTGATCCTCTTGATCATATGCAAGGTACGTTCCAGGTTACAAAAGCCTCCGGCAGGGTCATTCCACAGGCGCAGGCGGATCGAGTCCGTGCCTTGTGCCCGCAGAATATCCAGGCAATCCTCAGCTTCCCCGCCCGGTTCAGCATAGAACTGCCCCCCTTCCTGCTCGATTTCATCGAGGAAGGAGACATCCATTCCTTTGATCCACGTGTCTGCCATATTGACCACCTCCTGTTATTCCTTCACCGATCCCATAACGAGCCCTTTAACAAAATACTTCTGCAAGAAAGGATATACGAGCAGTACCGGAAGCGCTCCAATAAAGATTTGAGCCGCATTGACCGTCTTCTGGGACAACAGTTCGAATTCCTTCGGATTGATGCTCATGGAGCTCATATCCTTCTGTACAATAACCGTCTGCAGGAAGGTAGCCAGCGGGAACGACTTGGAGTTATTCATATACAGCAGTCCGTCAAACCACGAGTTCCAGTGAAATACCACGCTGAACAGCGCAAGTGTTGCAATTGACGGCAGGGATACGGGCAGGAAGATACTGAAGAGTGTACGGAAGTGACCAGCTCCGTCGATAAATGCCGCCTCCTCAAGCTCCTTCGGAATTCCCCTGAAGAAGTTCATCAGCAGGATGGTCAGATACACATTCACGGCGCCCGGCAGAACCAGGACCCAGAAGGAATCCATGAGATGGAGCTTCTGGATTACAATATAGAACGGCACCAGTCCGCCGCTGAAGATCATGGTGAATACGAACAACCAGGAGTAGATATTCCGGCCCTTAAATACGGAGTTCTCCTTGGATAGCGGATAGGCTGCCATAAAGGATAGCAACAAGGTCAAGCCGGTTCCGATGACGGTCCTCTTGACCGATACCCAGATCGAATGCAGGAAGACCGGGTTATCGATCGTCTTCTTATAGGCTTCCAGTGAGAAATTGACCGGCCATAGACTTACCAGGTTGGCATCAGCAGCTGCCTTGGAGCTGAAGGATACCGCAAGTACATGAATTAACGGGATGATACACAGCAATGACAATATAATCAGGACAATCGTATTTATTACGCTGAAGAGGCGATACGCTTTTGTTTTGTGATACATATTTCATCTTCCCCCATTCTTAGAAAATCCGGTAATTCGCTAATTTGTAGGCTAGTCTATAGGACACCAGAATGAGTATCATGGAAATCACTGATTTAAATAGCCCGATCGCCGTTCCAAGTCCCATTTCCCCGTTCAAAATGGCTGTACGATACACGAACGTATCGATAATATCGCCTTTTTGGTACACGAGCGGATTGTACAGATTGAAAATCTGGTCAAATCCAGCATTCAGAATGTTCCCGAGTGCAAGGGTACCGACAACGACCGCAATAGGAAGCATGGATGGCACCGTAATATGAAGGGTCTGCTTCCAGCGGGAAGCTCCATCAATCTCGGCAGCCTCGTACAGGGAAGGATTCACGTTCGCCAGTGCAGCCAGGAATACGATGGTTCCGAATCCGAACTCTTTCCATACATCAGACACAATGACCGTGAACCGGAACCAGTTGTTGTCCCCAAGGAAGAAGATCGGCTTAATTCCAAAGAGGGAGGTCAGGATTTGGTTAACGAATCCACCGTCAGTGGACAGCACATCCAGCAGGATACCCCCGAGGATAACCCATGAGAGGAAGTGCGGCAGATAGACCAGTGTCTGAACAAAGCGTTTGAAGAAAGCTTTTCTTACCTCATTAAGTAATAGGGCAAATACGAAGGGTGCAAGCAGGTTGAATATAATCTTGAGACCTGAAATAATGAGCGTGTTCCAGATTACTTCTATACTGTCCTTCCGTTCGAACAGCGCCCGAAAATTATCTAGTCCCACCCATGCGGATTTGGTGAAGCCAAGAAAGGGTTTATAATTCTGAAATGCCATGATGATGCCCCCCATCGGCACCAAGCTGAAGACGATCAGAAAGATCAGCGATGGGACGAGCATCAGGTGCAGCGGCCAATTGCGCTTAAGATGTTTCATTGCGTTAATCCCCTTTGTATATAGTCTTGAAATCTATTTGGTATGGTCATTATAGCAACGCCAAATCCGCGAAAATAGCTAACAAAACCAATATAAATGGCACTATTGCAACCATTTGAAGTGAACCTGGCACAGACAAAAAAACGGCATGCCGCAGCATGCCGTTTCGTCCTCCAAAAGGAGCTTATTTGGTATTTAACTTGGAGTACCAGTCGTTAACTTCCTTAGTGATATCATAGCCACCGGAAGATTTCCAGCTCTCTACGAATTTATCAAAACTATCCACAGGCTGTTTGCCGTAAATGATCTCATTCAAAGACTGATTCTCAATCTTGTTCAAGTAATCCATCTTCGATTTCATGGTAGGCGTGGTAGGACCTGTATAGAGGTTCGGATAAGCAATCCCCTCTTGGGACATCAATACCTTGGCAGCTGCCGGGGTATCCAGGCCATAGTTCAGCTTCACTTCTTTTTCCAGCCTAGTTGTCGCTTCCTTACCGTCCGCCAGATTCAGCAATGCCTTCATTTGAGCGTCAGGAATACGGGCGCCATCGCGAACAAGCAGATAACGGATACTGTTCACATAACCGCCTGGAATGTCTTCATACCGAAGTGCTTTACCGCTCGCATCCATATCGTAGTCATAGCCTTTGAACAGACCGTTGTCGAATACACCGCCAGGCTGGGAATCAGCCAGGTTCTTGAACATGTAGTTCTGATAAGTGAAGAAAGCCTCTGGGTGCTGCATTTGGGTGCTAATCAAGGTTACACCATTCGTGAACTGGGTTCCGTGACGGCCCGCTTTCCCGTCAGGTCCAGTTGGAAGAGCAATCGGCTTCCATACCGCACCTTTGACATTCTTAGCCGTGTCGGACAGCGGCCAACCGCTCATCCAGTAAGGTCCAGGCAGAATGCCGGCTTTGCCGGCAACAGCAGGCTCAGAAGTCTTGTTCTCATCCCAAAGAGCTGCTTCTTTCGGGATATAGCCCTTGTTATACCATTCATTCAGTTTCACCAGACCCTGCTTCATAGCCGGGTTAATCGATCCGTATTCCAGCTTGCCGTCTGCGCCCTTATTCCACTGCTGAGGAATCGTGCCATAGGCGCCGAAGATCCAGGACGGGTCACCCATCCATGTGTTCATCGTTGTCTTGAATCCAATACTGAGCGGAATAACATCTTCCGGCTTAAGTCCATCTGGATTCTTGTTCTTGAAAGCGTCCATAACCTTCTCTAGCTCGTCGAGCGTCTTTGGAGCAGCTAGTCCTAGCTTGTCCAGCCAATCCTGGCGAATCCATAAGATATAATCATGGTTGTAAGCATAGTCGAGAACCGGAATACCCATTCTTTTGCCATCTCGGATATAGGTATTCCAGACATTAGGGTCCTGTGCCATTGCCTTCTTCCAAGTATCAGAAGCGTACTTGTCGAAGAGTGCCCCCGCATCTTGGAACATACCGGAATCAATCAGGTCCTGTGCCAGCTGAGCATCCCCGACTGTTACGATATCAGGCATTTGCTGGCCGGAAGCCATGGACAATCTTAGCTTGGTTGCAAAGGCATTGTTGGTATCCGTAACGGACCACAAGGATTTGATATCAATCCCCAAGGTATCCTTCGCCCATTTCGTAGCTACGTTATTCTCGATATTCTCACCGTTCTTGAATTTAAGCTCCGGGTCTACACCCCATACCGTGGAAATCGTTACAGGCGGGTCATATTTCTCTTTATAGACGTTACCTGTGCCTGATGAAGCTGTTCCTGCAGCTTCTGTGGCTCCCTTATCATCAGAGCATCCGGTGAACAATGCGCTAACCATGACCAGACTAAATGCAAGCGCTGTCAGTTTCTTTGTGTAAGCTTTCATGTAGCTCCCCCTCTTAGTGATCGTGTTCTACAGTTATAATTATAGAGGGCATATTTACTGCGGCCTATGTCATTCTCCGAAGATTTCTGCACCTTTTGCAACCTGTTACTGATCCCGGAATTCATTCGGAGTCAGCCCGTAATGCTTCTTGAACATCTTGCTGAAATACTGCGGATTCTGGTAACCCAGCTCAGCAGTAATCTCGTAGATTTTTTTGTTGGTCTTCTTAAGCAGGTACAGTGCATGCTCCATTCTCATCCGAATAATATAATCACCCAGGCTCTCACCTGTCTCTGCCTTATATATTTTGGATAAGTAGACCGGATGCAGGTACACCTTGTCCGCAATAGTCTTAACTGATGTATCCTGGCCGAGGTCACTTGATACCAGTTCCTGAACCTCTTTGATAATATAGCTCCGGGTGTAGTGATCGCTCGCGGACAGCTCTGCCTGGAATTTCTCCAGCATGCCAATGGACCAGGATCTAAGCTTATCCAGCGACAGAATCATGCTCTGATCGTGCATAAGATCGAATCCGGATTGATCGATCTGGTAGACGAACTGTCCCTGCTTATGGGCAATATACATGAACGCGTTGGTTACGGACAGGTACACCTCATACAGATGTTCTCTCGAATACCTGGTCTTCTCCAAATCTGCGAACACGTCACTGACCTTCAACCGGGCGGCATCCCATTGCTTGGACTCTAGCAAATGAATCAAAGTAGGCGGTTTGTACAGCATTTCAAGCGATTTAACCGGTGCACTCGAGCCGCTCGGAAGATCCTCCATGAACAGAATTGAACCGTGTTCTTCCAGACCCGAGACAATAAACGTACTGAGCCCTGCACGGTAAGCCGCTGAAACCTCATCCGGGAAGGAGAACCAGCCGGTGATGACCGTGGAGATATCCCCCTTCAGATAGTTACTGACCTGCTTGCGGAACTGGCCGGCCAGCTCCTGAAGCTTGATTCTCCGCTGCTGTTCGAAGTCTACCGCCATCTCCATGCTGATCTGATAAGAGGAATGGAGCGACAGCAGAATGACCATACACTCATGGGGAGCTTTGCTATGCCATACTTCAAAAGCCTCTGCAAAAGTCTCTTCCGCAATGTTGCCCACTGCGAATTCGATCAAAGACGAAGAATGATGATCATAGTGGGCAAATTGATGTCCGAGCTGAACAAGCAGCATCACGACAGGCTCATCTACATTTAATCTGATCCCGTACTGCTGGAGCTTCTCGCTTATTGTCTGCTTGGACCAGGTTCGTCCAAGGAGCAGATCATGCATAAAATTGGAACGAAGTACGCCGGATTCCGACTTCATCGTATAGAGCATCTGATTATATTTATCGGAAGCCTCCCATTCGTCCTTCAAAGACTCAATAATGTTGGATAAGCTCTTTATGAATTCTTCATCATCCACAGGCTTTAGGATATAGTCCGAGGCTTGCAGCTGAATCGCCTTCTTCGCATATTCGAAGTCAGAATATCCGGTAAGCAGCATGGAGCGGATGTGCGGCCATTCCTGATTAATCGTCGCGATTAAGCTGAGCCCGTCAACCTCCGGCATCCGAATATCCGAGACTACAATATCGATGGACTGTTCCCTCAATATAGATAAAGCGTCCGCGGCCGAGCTGGCCTGGTATACCTGCTTAACCCCAAGCTCCTGCCAGGGAATCGTAGCCGCAAGACTTTCCGTAACATACGATTCATCATCCACCAACAGAATTTCAATCATGTAAGTTCCCCCTTGTTGTTCATATCTTCAAGCTCATTTGGCCAGTGTAGTGTGACCTTTACACCGCCCATCTGAGACGGGGAGAAGCGCAGCCCGGCAGAGTCACCGTAACGAATCTGCATTCGCTGCTGCACATTCCAAAGTCCACACCCCATCTCCTGATCCATCGGCATATCCAAGCTCATCTGAAGCTGCTCCATGGCTTCCTCGGTCATTCCTTTGCCGCTGTCCTCTACCACGACACAGGTCTCATGCTCATGCAGTTCGCTATAGATCCGGATTTGCCCGGCGCCCGACCCCGATTCAATCCCGTGCAGAACTGCGTTCTCTACCAGAGGCTGCACCACCAGCAAAGGCACCTCCCATTTCAGCATACGCAGGGGAATGTCGATGGAGAATTCAAGTTTCGGCTTACGCATCTTCTGAATTTCGAGATAGTTTCTGACAAATCCGAGTTCCTCTTCAAGCGGTACAACATCCCGTTCCTGTCGTGTAGTATAACGATAATAGCTCGATAAGTTCTGAGACATGGCTACCACGGCCTGCATATTCTGCAGCTTGGCCATGCTGGAAATGAACGAGAAGCAGTTATAGAAGAAATGGGGATTGATCTGCGACTGCAGCTGCTTGAGCCGGGCCTCTCTAACATGGATTCGCTCCATGTATACATTCTCGAATAGCTCCTGAATTTGCGCCACCATCAGGTTGAATCTTTTGAATACAAAGCTGAACTCGTTCTTCCCCTTGACCTCAAGCCTCACGGAATAATCTCCGTTCTTAAGCTTACTGAATGCAAGTACGAGCTTCCTCACCGGTACCTGGACCTGGGCATACAGCATATAAGCAGCCAGACAGCTCATCAGCAGTAGTGATCCTACAGCGAAGTAGAACAACCGGTTGGACTTCTCAATCGGCGCAATAATATCCTTCAGCGGCATGTAATCAACCAGATACCAGCCTGTTGTCGCTGACGATACGATATTGACCATATAGTCCTCCCCCCGCAGCTTCACGGTGCGGTTCTCCACGTCTTCCAGGTGCTGATCCTTCAAAGAATTCATTAATTCCTGCGTCAGGGACCGGTTCGCCGTCCGATTGTAAATGATCCCTACGTCCTTCCTGTAATACACCGGATCTCTGCGGCTGTCGCTCTTGAATTTGTCCAGCATATCCTGAATATTGCTGCTGTCAAACTTGACTTCAATAATCAGATTGGCATCCTCTGGATGATTGAAAGAGGAATAGGGATAAGCCGTGATCAGGGAAAAGATAAAATGCTCATCCTCGCCTGTACCTTCCCGTGTGACCTGCCACCCGGGCTTCATGCGCCTCTTCAGATCCGCATCGTTATAGACCCGGATATCATTATCGGATACCACCCTGCCCAGTGATGGGGAGAAGATGAACAGCTTGGTTTTCCAATTGGAGGAGCTCTCCTGGATATTCAGCTTGGTCTCAATGCGCTTCACCAGATTAATGAAATCCAGATTGAAATACTCACTGTTCAGGAAGATGTCCTTGAATCCAAAAATATCCGGATCCTGGATCATCAAATTCGGCCACAGGGAAAACAGATCAATGTTGGAATTCACCTGAGACTGGAAGAAGTCCAATTGACTCGAATTGGATTTGTTGAGCTCCTTGCCAAGAACCTCTGTACTGGTACGGTTGGAATAGAAATAGAGTACGATAATCGGGATCAACATAATGATGAGTAAAAGAGCCATTTTACGAAATAGCGTTAGTTTGGGCACAAGCTTCACACCTTACTTCTATAGAATCAACAGGCTACTATCCAGAGCACTTGTTGTATGCGTAAGCAGCGGCATCTAACATTTCACGGAGGATAACTTTCATTTTATTCAAGACATGAACGGGTCCCTTATCCGCTTCAGTAGGGTCACTCCGCTCCGTCACAACATTGAAAGCGATGTCAAAAATAGCTGGATTCTCCTATTATACATTTTTGTCTATCTTCATTCTAAAGAAATATACTGAATCTCCATAGTAGTGATTAATAATATTTCTGCTCTTTTCGTAAGGAATTTCCTTCCTGCTGGAATCCGGTTTCCTTCATCCTTCCACAAAAAAAAGAACCGGACATGAGTCCAGTTCCTGTTCACAGCACTATTCAAGCGCCTCATTCGCTGGCGAGCGAGACGCTTGTGATTTTCCATTTACCAGCCAGATCCCGAGCAGTACCAGCGCAATCCCCATGACCATAAACCCGGTCAGGCTTTCATGCAGAACCAGACAGCCGGAGATTACCCCGACCACGGGGACTAGCAGCAAGGAGATGGACGCTTTGCTTGCTTCCACTTTAGATAAAATGTACGACCACATGACGAAAGCCAGTGCTGAGCCGATCACACCCGCAAATACCACGTATACAATGGGCATGAGGCCCCAGTGACTCTGCCCATGTTCGAAGGTGAAGGAATACAGCAGCAGCCCTACAGCCCCGAATACCATCTGCCAGGTCGTGAACTGGAGCATGTCGCAGCGGGCCAGCTTCCGTTTGATAATCAAATTCGAGAATGCCCAGGACAACCCCGAAGACAGCGCGAGCAGCATGGCGCCTGTAGTTCCGCCGAAGTGCGCATCCATAGCAATGAACAACCCGATAATTCCTACAACAATCCCGATAAGCTTACGCAGCCTAAGCTGTTCGCCTGGAAGCCAGTAATGGGCCATCAAGGTGAGCCAGAGCGGCATACTGTAGGTTAACACAGAGGTTAGACCTGCACTAAGATCTACTAGTGACAGCTGGATTGCAAGGTTAAAGTACATGGTCTGCAGAATCCCGCAGATGACGTACCAGATCATATCCTTTCCGCGCGGGAACGGCACCTTCCTGAAATAACATACGGCCAGCAGCACCAGCGCCCCCAAGGCGAACCGGTAGCCCGCGAATAATACAGGTGGGAATACGCCGTTCGCAAGCTTCATAAATACCCAGTTAAATCCCCAGATCAGACATAATAGCCCTATCAAAATATTCATTCTCACTCACACCTCTGATTGCTATAAGTTGAGCTATGGAATTACACATTAGGCAGCCGTGTGAAATGTTCTTCCTATCGGTAATCCCTTAAGTTCAACTTATAAAAGTTACACTAAGTTGTCTATTATATCAGAGCTTCCCTCTCAATCAAGCGCCCTTACGGTCTGTCTTTCTACAATATGGTGCAGGGCAATTGTATTCTGTGCAATCTTACCGGTCTCAATCATATCAATGAGCTTCTCACAAGCGGTACTTCCCATCTCGCTTAAAGGCTGATTCACCGTGGTTAACGGAGGAACGACCATTTCTGCCAGCTCGACGTTATCATAGCCAATGACGGATAGATCCTCCGGAATTCGGATTCCATGACGTGCTGCCACCGAGAGCACTCCAATTGCCATTTCGTCACTGGCTGCGAAGATGGCTGTGATATTCAGAGAGCGGCTGAGCAGTTCTTCCATAGCCGCACAACCGCTGTCAAAACCGAAATCTCCATAAGCAACATACTCCTCTTGAAAAGGAATACCGTGGTCATTAAGCGCCTTCGCATACCCTTCAACTCTGGGCACACCGGCAAGCGGATCACTCTTCGTGCCCCCGATCATCGCAATTCGCCTATGTCCTTTATGAATGAGATACTCGGTTGCCTCATAAGCTGCCGCTCTATCATCCACTTTGACATAGGGCACACCCGGATGATCCGTCTCCGAGGAGACGAGGACCACAGGGATCATCGTCGCTTCAAGAACTTTATAGTACTCATCCTTAAGCAGCTCACTTGCGAAGACAATGCCGTCAACCTGCTTCTCCCGCAGCACCTGCAGACACTTGAGCGTCCGCTTCCCGTCCTCGTCCGTGTTGCACACCACAACACTGTAGTTATGATTGTATGCGAACTCTTCAATCCCATGAAGCAGTGCCGATGAGAAGGAGCTGGATACGTTCGGGAATAGTACACCTATGGTTTGGGTACGTTTATTAATCAAGCCCCGGGCGATCATATTGGGCTGATAGCCCATTTCTTCAATCGTCCGCAGCACCTTTTGCTTGGTCTTGTCCGAATATCCCGTAAGGTTATTAAGAACCCGGGATACCGTCGCTATTGATACATTAGCCTTCTTGGCCACATCCTTAATAGTTGGATTCATAGCTACACATTCCTCTTTAAATGAATCAATTTTTGTCTATAGCATACCTCATTTTACAAGAGTCGGGAATAGACTGGGTTCAATGTTCTTCTTAGTCACTTGGCTTAATCCAAAAGCCCGCAAACTCTCGTTCACGGGCTGCTGTAAATCTGATAGATATAAGCGAGAATTCAAAAATAGTGACTAACCTTGAAGCTTATAGACTCTAGCCTCGTAAGGACGAAGGTGCATGCGATTGATATGGCTGTCCGCTGGAACTTCATAGTTGCTAATCAGCAGCTCTTGCCGGGAGAAAGTTACTTGATCTGGCAGCACGAACTCAGCCGGAGCTTCAAAGAAGTTCAGCACCACCAGCAGCTTCTCTTCTCCTAATGAACGCAAGTAAGCATAGATTTGCTCATCTTCTTCCCTAAGAATCTGATAGTCGCCATATACAATGACATCATGCTGCTTACGCAGCTCAATCAGTCTTCTATAGTAGTGGAATATGGAATTCGGATCAGCTACCGCCTGCTCCGCATTAATCTCTTTGTAATTAGGATTAACCGTAAGCCATGGAGTTCCGGTGGTGAACCCGGCCTGAGGGCCGCTGTTCCACTGCATTGGAGTACGGGCATTGTCCCTGCCTTTGCTGTAAATGGACTCCATAATCGTCTTCTCATCCGTGCCCTCAGCCATGTATTCTTTATGCATATTAAGGATTTCAATATCCTTATAATCTTCAATTGATTCGAAGCGCACATTGGTCATGCCAAGCTCTTCGCCCTGGTAAATATAAGGCGTCCCTTGTAGAGTATGAAGCAGGGTAGCCAGCATCTTACCGGATACATTATGAAGCTCCGGAGAGGAGTCATTTCCGAACCGGGACAGCATCCGCGGCTGATCATGATTGCTTAGATATAAGCTGTTCCATCCGTTGCCGTGGAGCGCGGTCTGCCATTTGCTCACCACCCGTTTGAAATCGGCGAGTGTCCATGGAGTGACATCCCACTTGCCATTCGGGCCGCAATCAATACCCATTAATTCGAATTGAAAGACCATGTTCAGTTCTCCGCGGTCCTTACCGACGAACAACGCAGCATCTTCAGGCGTAATATCTACCGTCTCTCCCACGGTCATCACGTCATATTTGGATAATACTTCGCGGTTCATTTCCTGCAAAAATTCATGAATTCGCGGTCCATTCACAAAACTCTTTCCGCCGAAATGGTACTTACCTTCAGGTCCCTCCGCGTCCAGCAGCTGCTGCTCCTTGGAGATCAGGTTAATGACATCCATACGGAATCCGTCAATGCCTTTGTCCAGCCACCAAGTCATCATATCGTAGACTTCCTGACGGACTTTCGGGTTCTCCCAGTTCAGATCCGGTTGCTTGCGGGAGAATAGATGAAGGAAATACTCATCCGTGTTCTTGTCATATTCCCAGGCTGAACCGCTGAAGAAAGATCCCCAGTTGTTCGGCTCCTTGCCATCTTTGCCCGGACGCCAAATATAATAATCACGATATGGATTGTCCTTGGATTTACGAGACTCTACAAACCACTCATGCTCGTCGGAGGAATGATTGACCACCAGATCCATAATGAGCTTCATCCCCCGGTCATGAAGGCCCTTAAGCAGTTCCTCCCAGTCCTCGATCGTACCAAAGTCATCCATGATCGCCTGGTAGTTACTGATATCATAACCATTGTCATCATTCGGAGACTCATAGACCGGAGAGAGCCATACTACATCGACCCCCAGAGTCTTCAGATAATCAAGCTTTGAGATAATTCCCTGCAAATCCCCTATTCCGTCTCCGTTGCTGTCCATAAAGCTGCGAGGGTAAATCTGGTATACAACACTTTCTTTCCACCATTGTCTGTCCATTGTTCATTCTCCTCTATCCTGATTTTTTATCATCTCTATGTCAGCTATCACTTGATGGCGCCCTGAGTAATCCCGTTAATAATCCACTTCTGCGCGAACAAATATACAAGGACCATTGGCGCAAGTGCAAGTAGATATGATGCGAAGGCCAGATTGAAATCCGTGCTGAATTGGCCTTGGAATACGTACTGAACCAGCGGAAGTGTATACGATTCAGGGTCTCCAAGCAGAACCAGTGGAAGAAGAAAGTCATTCCACGAGGACAAGCAGGACAGAATCCCGATCGTGGCATTAATAGGCGCAAGCAGCGGGAAAATAATTCTCCAAAACGTACCCCAGGTCGTTGCCCCGTCCACCGTAGCCGCCTCTTCCAGCTCGTAAGGAATCGAACGGATATAACCTACATATACAAATACATTAAACGCAAGTCCATACACAACATATAGAATAATTAGTCCCACAATATTATTCATGTGGAAAGTCGTTGTCTGATTGACGACCGGAAGCATAATGATCTGGAACGGAATGAACATCGCACTAATGAAGTAGAAATATAACCCTTTAAAGAACTTCTTGTTCATATTCCGTGCAATCGCATAAGACACCATCGAGTTCGTCAGCAGAATGAACAGGACCGATATGACCGTAACAAGCGCGCTATTCTTGAAAGCGGTGAAGAAATCGGTAGCTGCAATTGCATTCGCGAAATTCTCAAAGTGCAGCCCTGTCGGCAGGGCAAAGATGGAACGCGCCATCTCTTCCGGATTCTTCAGGGCGATACTTACGGTTAAGTACAGCGGGAATAAAATGAGCAGTGATCCCAGCGCAACGAGAGTTGTAACCGTCCAATTCGTAGATTTTCTCATCACATATCCATCTCCCGTTTTTGTAGAAATTTAAGCTGCAGCGCGGAGATCACGATAATCACGATGAAGTAAATAACTGCGTTGGCCGATTGGTAGGCGAATTCCCCGCCCTGGAAGCCGCCGGTATAGATCAGCAGCGAGATCGATTGGGTCGCCCGGCCCGGTCCACCCCCGGTTAAGGCCACGATCTGGTCAAATACCATCAAGGCTCCCTTCATCGCAAGCACCATGTTAATGGTGAAGAATGAAGCAAGCAGCGGGAAAGTGATACTCCAGAATTCTCTCCAGCGGCTGGCTCCATCCAGGCTTGAGGCCTCATACAAGTCCTTGGAGATGGTCTGAAGCCCAGCAAGGTACAGAATGGTGTTAAAGGCAATGCCCTGCCATACGCCTACAATGACAATTCCAATCCAGGCCCAGTTCTCATTGCCAAGAATGTTCTCCGACAGAAATGCGCTGCCGATCTTCTCCCCGAATACAGGGAGCACGTTCGCAAAGATGTAGTTGAAGATGAAGCCCACAATAAGGACGCTTAGAATGTTAGGCAGGAAATACACACCCCGGAAGAAGTTCTTGAATTTGATCTTTGCGTTGAGACCAAGCGCAATGAGCAGGCTGAGCACATTGATCAGAATCGTAACCGCAATGGCGTATTTGAAAGTGAATAGGTAGGAATTAAGCACGTTCTCATCTTTGAAGATGTTCGCGTAATTCTTGAAGCCTACGAAGTCGAAGGTCTTACTAAATCCATCCCAATTCGTGAAGGAGTAGTAGATCCCTTTGATCGCCGGGAACGTATGAAAAGCAAAGAACAGCACAAGAGCTGGTATAGTCATCAGATAATAGGCGATTCGGCGCTTTGCCATCATGAGTCCTCCCTGACAAATACAGGAGAAAGGATCAGCTTAACCTTTCTCCCGTCATTTTTTGCTTGATTACTTACGGTTAGCGACTTTATCCCACTCTGTATCCAGAGAGTTCAGGTACGCGTCCACATCTTTCTTTTGCAGGAAGCCCTGAATGATCGTATCGACTTTCATTGCACCCGGGATGTAGTGATCGGCGAAGTCAACCAGGTCGCCCTTCTCGAAGGCAGGCTTCAGATCTGCTACACTTGGATCATCCTGAGTTACACCTTGCACAGCAGGGAACGCCTTCTGCTCGGTAATGTACTGCTTCACATTGTCAGACTGCAGCAGGAAGTCGATGAATTTCTTGGCTTCGGCCTTATGCGCGGAGCTCTTGGACACAGTCAGCAGGGTGTCTACGCCGGATACCAGCTTGTTCTTGGTTGGATCGTTGGTAGCCGGGAATGGGAATACACCAAGCTCGATGCTAGGGTTAGCCTTTTGAATTTCTGGAATCGCCCACACGCCTTGAAGGTACATTACGGACTGTCCCTTTGCGAAGGCTACGTTACCATCGTTGTATCCTTTACCGAACATATCCTTCTGTCCGAAGGACAGCAATTGAAGCTGTTTGTCAGCTACTTCACGGAATTTATCCTTGAAAGTAACTGTGCCTTCTTTGCGTTGTTTGAAGAAATCGATCCCGACAACCCCTGGCTCCAAGCCGTTAAATGGAATGAGTGTAGTCCAGGAATCCTTCACAGTTAGATAAAATGGTGTTTTTCCTGCATCTTTAATTTTCTGAGCGGTAGCCATAAATTCATCCCAAGTTGTTGGAACGGTTAAGCCCATTTCTTTGAACATGGCTTTGTTATAGATCACACCATTGGCATTCGTAGAGAAAGGAATCCCGTTCAGCTCGCTGAGTCCGGTCTGGGCTTTGAGCATATCGAGATAGGCCGGTTGAATGTTCTTGGTCAGCGGATCACTCGAGAAATCCTCGAACAGACCGCTCTTGGACAAGGTGGAGTAGGTGTCTGTTGCACCGATACCGATGACATCGGGAATTTGCTTCTTGGCAACACGTGTCTTAAGCACCGTCTCCGCATCCGGCGGATTCACCTGGGTTACCTTAATGTTCGGATTAGCTGAGTTGAATTTGGCAATCAGCTTATCGAACGTAGCCTTAGCCTCGGTCTTATTCTGGAAGAACTCTATCTTTACCGCTCCGCCTGATGCACCGCCGTCACTCTTGGATCCGCATGCACTTAGCATAG
>RCUK01000240.1_pt1 | contig 60419 bp, 35 predicted proteins | sample 2166381 | NCBI WGS metagenome assembly RCUK01 (sample SAMN09932809, study PRJNA488358) | compost metagenome | isolation source: compost soil in an enriched community | place: Germany: Experimental Botanical Garden | reverse complement strand
GGAGCAGGTACAGGAAACTTACAAGGGATAGAATCTTTCAACATTCCTTCAACTAGAGATTATGGAGTTAATGTTAAATTCGGATTTTAATTAAAAAAGAGATATCATGAAATATAGTTTTAAAATAAAAACACTAGGAGTTGCTCTAGCAATGCTATCTACTTTTTCTAGTTGTACAAAAGATTTTGACGAAATAAATACAGATCCAAATTCTCTTACAGAGAGTCAATTAGATCCAACTCTTGCGGGACCAGCATTTGCATCTGCACTTTATGCAGGTATACACAATGGTTCTTACTCATCTCCAGGTGTGGATGATCAAGGTACTTGGGGTATTGCAACAGGTATTTTATCTTCAACTTTTATCCATTACTTAAACTGTGGATATGGAACTGAACGTAATGCTTTTGTTAACGGATACGAAGGTAGAGGATGGACAAGATTTTATACTGTTGCGGCTCCAGCGCTAACAAATGCTGTTAAGGCATCTGAAGGAAATGCAGAAGCATTGGCAATCTTAAAAATTTGGAAAGTTTTCATGTACAACCAAATGGTTGATGCTTACGGACCAATTCCTTACACTGAAGCAGGTAACGGAAAAGATAAAGTTCCTTATGACAGTGTAGAATTTATCTATGCAGACTTCTTTAAATTATTAGACGAAGCAAACGCAACACTAACTTCTACTTCTGCAACTTCAGTTGCTTCTCTTGCCCCAAATGATAGAGTTTATGCAGGAAGTGTTGACAAATGGAGAATCTTTGGAAACAGTATGAGATTACGTTTGGCTTTAAGAATTTCTGATAAAGATCCTGCAAATGCAAAAACTCAAGCTGAAGCTGCTGTTGCTGCTGGAGTAATGCAGACAAACGATCAAAGTGCATTCTTTAAAGCAAGTAACATTACACCAAACAACTTAAACATGATTGTTAACAGCTGGGGTTATGTAATGACAGCTTCTATGGAAAGTATCTTAGTAGGGTACAATGATCCACGTTTATCAAAATGGTTTGCCCCAATCGATACTGGAGTTTATAGAGGAAACCCTGTTGGAGGTTTAGAAGATCAATTTGGAGCTACTAAATTCTCTGCTTTTAACAATGACGTTTTAGGAAATGGTGCTGCTAATAACCTTAGCGAATCTAAAAACATTGAAATCTTTATGGCTTCTGAAAACTATTTAAGTAGAGCAGAAGGAGCTTTAAATGGATGGAACATGGGCGGAGATGCTAAAACTTTGTATGAAACAGGTATTAGATTATCTCTTGCACAATGGGGAATTACGAATGTTGATGCAGTTAATGATTATATTAATGGAAATACATTGCCAACATTGCCAAACATTTTAACTGTATATCCAACTTTAGATTTACGAGATATTCCAGTTAAATTGCCAGTTGCTTGGTCTGCATCTACTGCAGATCAGAGAACGCAGATTGCGGTTCAGAAATACTTAGCAATTTTCCCAGAATCTTGGGAAGCTTGGGCAGATTTGCGTAGAAGTGATGCTAAAGTAATTTATCCAGTTTTAAACACTGATAACCCAGATGCTGGAGTTGGTAAATCTTTGATGAAAAGAATTATTTATACTACAAACGAGTACTCAGCAAACAAAGCAGGTGTAGATGAAGGAGTTTCTAAATTAGGAGGTCCAGATTCTGGTGGAACAAAACTTTGGTGGGACACAAAATAATTAATTTGGTAAAGTAAAAGATCAATCGATTTTTTACTTGAGCAGAAGGAGAGGTAACTCTCCTTTTGTTTTATAGATAAGTGAGTGAATTTTTGCCCCAACTTTAATTCATGATTAACAAAGTGCCCTTTGTGCTAAATTGAACAAAATTTAATTTTAACACATAGACTCATAGGTTCTGTATCTAAAAAGAAAAGCAACTAGGTGTGAGAAACTATTTTCTTTCTTTATTTTTTTCATAAAAACAAAATCTATGTTTCTATGTGTTTAATAATTTCACAATAAAATGATTTTAAAGACAAAATATACTGTTGCAGCGTTATTGGCTTTATTTCTTTTTTCTAACGAAATAAAAGCACAAGTAAAAGCTGTAAATATCGAAAGCAGCTATATTGCCGACCCGCCTGTTACCACAAATAGTCATGCCTCAACTTTGGTTGAATATAAACCAAACGAGATTTTAGCCGCTTGGTTTGGCGGAAAATATGAAGGAGCAAAAGATGTCGGAATTTATATTTCGGCTTATAAAGAAAAAAAATGGTCTGCACCTAAAGAACTGATTCAGCCATTGATTAAAAACGGAGATACATTGCCATGCTGGAATCCCGTTTTGTTTAAAAGCAAAAGCGAGAGTTTGTATTTGTTTTATAAAATTGGAAAAAATCCGAGAGAATGGTTTGGCGCTATGATTGTTTCGAAAGATAACGGAACAAACTGGGGAGAACCAAAATATCTTCCAGACGGAATTTTAGGTCCAATTCGAAATAAACCAATCGAAACTACTCCAGGCGTAATTTTATGCGGTAGCAGTACAGAAAGCATTAACACAGACGAATGGCGTGTGCATGTTGAAGAATACACAGAAACAACAGATTCTTGGAAGAAAATTGCGGTAGAAAATAATCAAAACTTTGACATCATTCAGCCAACATTTTTAATTCATAGCAAAAGCGATATTCAGATGCTTTCACGAAGCAAACACAATAAAGTGGTTTCTAGCTGGTCGGGAGATAATGGTAAAAGCTGGATAAGAACCAATACGATAAATGTGATTAATTCCAATTCGGGCATTGATGCTTTAACAGTTAATAAAAACCTGTTTTTATTGGTAAATAACCCGCTTCCGATTGGAAAAGACTGGTTTAACGGAAGAAATATTCTAGATGTCGAATATTCTAAAGACGGTTTAAATTGGACAAAACTATTCGATCTCGAAAAACAGGAAAAAGGAGAATTCAGCTATCCGGCTATAATTCAAACCACAGACAAAAAAATACACGTTTTGTATACTTATGATCGAAAATACATCAAACATACTTCTTTTGATTTATAAGATAATAGTACGCTGATAAAACGGATTCACTTCGTGAAAACACTGATTTTTACGGATTTTTTCATTCCATTTTTTGTATAATATCTGCGTTTATCCGCGTCTTTGCAAAGCAAATTCGTTTCATCCGTGTCTCATCTATAGATAATTAATTATGAAATTAAAACTTTTTTTTACGGCCGTATTTTTTTGCTGCACTTTCGTGAATGCACAAATGGCTAAAACCTTTTACAAACATGACAAATATTTGTCATCAGATCAATTAGAAGGGCGTTTTGTGGGAACTAAAGGAAACAACAAAGCAGCAGCTTATATTCAGAAGTATTTCAAAAAATATAGTTTAAAAGAATTTGGCAAGTCTTATTATCAGCCCTTCAAAGTATTTGTCAAAGAAGGAATCAATAAAATGAAATCGGATAGTGTGGCTACGCAAAATGTTGTTGGTTACATTGAAGGTTCAGATCTTAATTTGAAAAATGAATACATTGTAATTGGTGCGCATTACGATCACTGGGGATGGGGTGGACAAGGTTCTGGAAGTAAAAAGAAAGAAGCTTTTGCTATTCATAACGGTGCAGATGATAATGCGTCTGGAGTTTCGGCTTTGTTGTGCATTTTAGAAGAAATTTCAAAACAAAAAGTAAAACCTAAACGAAGCATTATTTTTATTTCGTTTAGCGGAGAAGAAGAGGGATTAGTCGGTTCAAAATATTTTGTCAATCATCTTCCCGTTCCAAAACAAGCTGTAAAAGTAATGCTCAATATGGATATGGTTGGAAGATTGAACGATCAAAAAGAGCTTTATATGGGAGGCGCAGGAACTTTTCCAAACGGAGTAGAGTTGATGAAGAAACTGCAAGTAAACAGCGGATTAAATCCCGTTATACATGCAGGCGATGTAGGCGGTTCTGATCATGTTTCTTTCTACAAAGAATCTATTTCGGCGGTTGGTTTTCATACTGGCGGACATCCGCAATACCACACGCCAGACGATGATATTGAATTGATTAATTCAGACGGAGGAGCATTGGTTTCAAAATATATTTATAATGCATTAATAGAAATTGCCAATTACGAAGAAGCTTTGGTTTTCATTAAACAGAATTAAATCGTTGAATAAAATTAATTGTTTAGTCAACTGATTGTATTTAATCTGTTTATATCTGCTTTAATCTTTTAAATCTGCGTAAAAAAATCTACACGCAAAAAGTATTTCACGCAGATTTAAAAGATTAAAGCAGATTATATTAGATTTTTTCTTACCGAATAAATTAAGTCGACTAGTGAAATTAAAGCCTGTTCAATTTCACAAAATGAGTTAAGTTAATTAGTTTTTGTTTTTTAGCAAAGACGGTGTCTATTAAATGTTATAGACGCCGTCTTTCATTTTAAAAGCCCATGAAGCCATGGCTTCAATAACGGGCATCAAACCAGTTCCCGCATTACTTAATTTATAAGTTACAAACGGAGGAACAACAGGTTTTGCTTCACGAATAACCAATCCATCTGCTTCAAGTTGTTTTAAATGCTGAATAAGCATTTTTTCTGTCACCGCCGGAATGGCTCTTTTCAATTCGCTGTAACGTTTATCTCCAGTCGATAAATGAAATAAAATAATGGGTTTCCAGTAACCTCCAATTTTCTCCATAACAAAAGTTACAGGGCATTTTTCCAGTGCATACTGTTTGTTTTCCTGAATAGTAGACGATTCTTTAATTGCTGTCATAATACATACTTTAGGGTAAGTACTTGTATAAAAGTAAGTACAAAGATACCTTTGTCTTATTAAATAAAAAAACATTTTAAGATGAAAATTATAATTACAGGTTCATTAGGGAATATAGGAAAGCCTTTAACGGTTCAATTGGTACAATCAGGTCACGAGGTAACTGTTGTAAGCAGTAATGCAGATAGAAAATCGGCTATTGAAAATTTAGGTGCAAAAGCAGCAATTGGATCGGTTAGCGATGCCGGTTTTCTTTCTAAAACTTTTGCGGGAGCAGATGCTCTTTTTGCGATGACGCCGCCAAATTTAGGCGGAACAAATATTATTAAAAATACTACAGATGCTGGTACCGCTTTCGCGAAAGCAATCCAAACAGCCAATATAAAAAAAGTGGTTATGTTGAGCAGTATTGGCGCCGATTTGCCAACAGGAAATGGACCAATTGCAGGATTGTATAATATTGAGAAGATTTACGAGAAATTAGACGCTTCTATCACGTTTTTAAGAGCAGGTTATTTCTACCTTAATTTCTTTAATGATATCCCGATGATAAAAGGAGCGGGGATAATGGGAGCCAATTTTCCAGCCTCAAACCGTATTCCGTTAGTGCATCCAGAAGATATTGCCGTGGCGGTAGCAGAAGAATTACAGAAAAATCAGGAAGGTAAAAACATCCGTTATATTATTAGTGATGTAAAAACTCCTTCAGAAATTGTAAAAGCATTTGGAACAGCAATTGGAAAACCAGAACTTCCGTGGATTGAGTTTGCAGACGAACAATATTTCGGCGGAATGACTCAAGCTGGAGTTCCAGAAGAAATGGCAGGTTTATACACCGAAATGGGAACTGGATTGCGAAACGGAAGCATTGCTGCAGATTTCTTAAATAATGATGGAAATGCAACAGGTAAAATCAAATTAGAAGATTTTGCAAAAGAATTTGCTTCAAAATTCTAATTTTAGACTGTTGGCTAAAATTTTTAAACACATAGACACATAGTTTTGCAAGCTTGAAAAAAGGCGTTTCACTTGTTTAAAAACACAGAGCTATGTGTTAAAGCTTGCTTTTTCTATAATCTCAAATAGAAGCAATAAAACTCTATGTTTCTATGTGTTTAAATAAAATACAATCCAACTGCTCACAATCTATTTTAAAAAAAACATTCCGCTTACTATAAATAGAAGCGGAATGTTCGATTAAAAAAAAACTCAAGTGATGAATTTTTCACAAACTGTTTTCACAGCCGTATATTTTTAGAATACCCCAATGTAGTGGTTTCCTGGTTTGTTCAGTAATTTGGCACCTTTAGTAACTTTTCCAGAAGGAATATCAATTACATAAATGTTACCGTCTTTTCCAACTGGAGTAACCGCAATGTAGAAGTTGTTTCCGTCTACTACAAAACCTTGATATTGACCAAAATCTAAATCAGCATCATAATCAATGCCTTCAACTTTTTGAGCTGTTCTTGCATTCAAATCAAGTCTTGCTAAATAGCCTTGGTTGGTACCTTCAAAAGTATAAACTGCATAAGCAATTCCGTTTCCAACATATCTCCAAGCGTCAATATAGCTTCCTTTAACGCCTAAAGCTGTATCTAAGCTAAATACGTAATTGTCATCGTATTGATTGTTTTGATTGATTTTTAAGATATAAGAACCTTTTTGAGTATCTCTTTGTGTTGCCTGATAAATGTTTCCATCAGTAGCCACAAAGCTGTTGAAACTTCTGTATCCGCTAGTATCCCCAAATCCAACTTTTGAAGTAATTACCACTGGATTTTCTAAAGAAGGGTAATCAACCACAACAGACTTAGATCCTAAACGTGTAAATGTGCTTTCGTTTTTTGATGGATCAGCAATATTCGTTTTACGCATCCAAGTTCCAATGATTAATTTGTTTCCTGCTTTGTTTAATGTTGGAGCATCCAGACGGAAAATGTGATGTCCTTGCGCTTCTTCTTCAGCAGTTAACGGAATGTCGTATTGTTTGTAAGCTGAGATTAAAGTCTGTTTCATATCTAAAGACAAAACAGTAGCTTTTCCTCTTGTGTTTTTGTATGACTTGTCTTCATTCACATTAACAATTGGAGTAGCCACGTTTACTGCAACACCTGTTTTATCTCCGTCAAAAAGTTTTACCCATCTTGGCGAAGTTCCAGCATATTGAGAGATATTTACTTTAGCATCAGATTGTGCAAAATTGTTTCCTCCATTTACTTTGTACGTCATAAATTCTCCACCATTTGCACCTGTATACGTGATATTGAAAAGTGTGCTTCCGTCAACAGAAGATTGCAAACGTGCCGTTCTGCTAGATTGAACCGGTACACCTTGATCGTAAACATTTACAGAAAAATTTGGATCTATGGCATTCGCTTTACTAATAGCATAGACTTTTGTTCCTCCGTTTCCATCTCCTGGATCGGTCTGCATTACTGCTCCAGCTACTGTAATCCAACGTCCGTCTGTTTCTGGATTAACAGGTTCAGTATTTTTGTTATCGTCGCTGCTGCAAGCTGTAGTCAATGCAAATGCACCAACTAGCAAGCTAGAAGTAAATAATTTAAATGTGTTTTTTTTCATTTTTATTGCATTTAAAAATTAGTTATTTATTGAGAGATTAAAATTTATTTAAGGTATAGTTGAGTTTTATATAAAAGGCTCTTCCAGGCTTTTGAGCCGCAAAATTGTCATAAACCTGTTCGTCAAAAACATTTCTCGCATCAAAACTTACTGTAATCTGTTTGTTCGGAAAAACATAGCTCAAACCTAAATCTTGCGGAAACTGTGCTGTGGTTCTATCGGTTTCTAACCATGAAGTATAAAACGGAGCAACATAACCGCAGTAGTAATACAGATTAAGCTCTGATTTGCTCTGAATTACATTTCTAAAATTGTACTGCAGATTGGCATTCAAATTAAAGAAAGGTTCATTCGGAAGCTGTTTGTTATAATTAGGAAGAATGTTTCCGTTTTTATCGTATTTGTCTTTAAACAGTGAATTGAATTTTGAAAGATTCATACCCGCAAAAAAGCGATTGTTGTACGAGTATTGAAAAGAGGCCTCAAAACCAAGTGATTGTGCTTTTCCTAAATTGACAAATGGAGAAGCTTGAATGGCTTCGTTTACACGATCACTAATCTGACGGACAATTTTGTCTTCGGTATTTCTCCAAAATGCATTTCCTGAAACGGTAAATTTGTGATGATTCATTTCGTATGGACCAAAACGCAAGCCAGCATTAAAATTATTGCTCTGCTCAGGTTTTAGACCAGAATTACTGATGATATTTTCTCCAGGATTACCAAATATTTCATTTTCAGAAGGAAGTCTGATTGCCTTTTCTGCAGAAGCCATCACCATCACTTTTGGCAGAATAGAGTAGGAAGCCGCCATTCCGTAGCCCGTGTAATTGGTTCGTTTAGAAGTAATAACTTCTTTTACTACATTTTGCCCATTTTCAGTTACAATTTGTGGATCTCTCTGTTCGTTTTTCAGATTGTAATTTTTGACGAAAAGGTTGGTTCTCAATCGAGACTGAAACGCTGTCATTTCATAAGCAAATGAAGAAACCGTTTTGGCCAAATCTCGAGTAATGATAAAGTTTCTAGTAATTTCGGGTTGCATTTCATCATAATCATTTCGATCAAGAATATAGGTCATTACATTAACCAGTACTTTATGATTTTCGGTAATTGAATAGCTTAGACCCGCTCGAGTATTAAAAATATCCGATTTCATATGGTTGATAGTAGGAGCGCCCTGTTGTGCTCCGGTATTCGTTAGAATGGGTTGGCCGTAGAGACCAAGTGCTTTTTCGCCATTCCAATTGTAGTTCCATTTTACGGTATCGTTGATGACATCGTTTCTATGACTGTAAACTGATATAAGAGAAAAATCAAGGTTTTTGATTAAGAAATCTTTTTTGCTATAATTTAAACTGAAAACATTGGCTGCCGATTCACTAAAACGCCCTTTATAAGGTTTCGTCATGTATTGCCCATGCTGAATCTGATTAAAATCTTGAGAACCGTTGTAACTGATAAGTAAATTATCTGCCCAATCAACATTGGTAAAACCAGCTTCTAATCTTCCTCCAAAAGAACGGTACATGCTCTCAAATCTCTTCGCACGAATGTATTCGTAACGTCCATTTGGTGCAATATTGTAAACCCATTTTCCCCAAACTTCATAATCATTATCCGAGTAATTCTGAAATGCATTTGCTTTTACTGTAAATCCGTTTTTATCTCTATAAGAAGCATTTACATTGGATTGAACAGTATTGAATGATCCATAAGAAACAGAAGCATTTAAACTGTTTTTTGCTCCTTTTTTCAAAACCACATTGATTGCGCCTCCAAGCGAATCATCTGCGAGATAAGCGGGAACGACTCCTTTAAAAACCTCAATTCTTTCAATTAATGCAGGCGGAATACTATTTAAACTAAAAGAAGCGCCGTAAGTCTGAATTGGAACTCCGTCAATAAAAATTCTGATGGCATTTCCAGACATTCCGTTGATATTGTAAGTAACAGCAGAACCCAATCCTCCATTTTGCCTGATTCTGACACCTCCAGAACGATCCAATAAATCGTTGGTTTGCAGATTTCTTTTTGCAGCTTCTTGCGTTTCAATCACGTTAACCGCAAAGCCTTTTTCTATAATGTCTTTTTTGAATGTCTTTTTCTCAATTTTGACTTCTTTAAGCGCTTTTGGATCTGTTATTTTTTCTAATGCAATATTGATTTGATGAGATGGACGATTAACAGAAATGTTTACTGTTTTTGGTTTTGCTTCCATCGAAGAAATTTCCAAGTTGTAGCTTCCGTAAGCCAAACCTTTTATTTCAAACTGACCGTCATTATCAACGACAACAAATTTTTTAGTTCCCGTTATTTGAACTGATGCTCCGAAAGCGGTTTCATTGTTGGTAAAATAGACTTTTCCTGTAATTTTTCCGGTTTGTGACCAAGCTGAAATGGTAAATAAAAATAGAAGTAAAATTGTTCTCATATTGAGTCTGCAAATAAAAGTGCTGCAAACTTATGTGATAATTTATATTTAATCTAAATAAAGCAATTAGAAGATTATTAGAATTGAGTATAGGATTCTAATGTTATTTTAATGTTGGTTTTTTGAGTTATGGGTTATGAGTTATGAGTTATGGGTTATAAGTTATGGGTTATAAGTTATGAGTTGTGAAATGTGAATAGGAAATTCGTGTTTTGTCCTTCTGAGTGAAGTTGAAGGATATGTACAAAGTGAATGTTTTAATCTCGCAAAGGCGCGAAGTCGCAAAGTTTGAATTAAAAAAACTTAAAAGAACAGGAAATAAAACTTTGCGTCTTGGCGACTTTGCGAGATTATTTCACCCAATTATCAATACTATACTTTGCGTATATTCTTCGACTTGGCTCAGAAAGATAAATAGATTCATGAAAAACTTTGCGACTTTGCGACTTTGCGAGATTATTTCATTTCAATTGTCAAAAATATACTTTGCGTATATCCTTCGACTTCGCTCAGGAAGACAATCGAATTATCATTTCACATTTGACGTTTCACCATTTACAATTTATAAGAGAAGTTTTTAGACTTAACAACTTTCCCTTTATCAGTAATCATAACGCAACTGTAATCAGGGAATTTTTGGAGTAAAAGCAAGCCTTCTTTTTGGCCTAAAACCATCATAGAAGTGCTTAATCCGTTTGCGGTTTCTGCGTTCGGACCAAAAACGGTTACACTGCATAAACCCGTTGCAGGATAACCCGTTGCAGGATTTATAATATGAGAATAACGTTTTCCGTTGAAAACTACAAATTTTTCATAACTGCCCGATGTTGTTACAGCACCGTCTATTAAAGGAATTGCCGCTAAAATCTTTTCAGGCTTAAAAGGATTTGTAATTCCGATTTTCCAATCTTTTCCGTTGGGCTGTTTTCCCCAAGTGCTCATATCTCCAGAACCGTTTATAATTCCAGCCTGAACACCTTTTTCAATCATCATGGCGCGGCATTTATCGGTTGCATAACCTTCGCCCAAAGCACCAAAACCAATTTTCATTCCCTTCAATTTTAAGAAAATAGTCGATTCTGTGCTATCTAGAATAATGTTTTTATACCCGACTTTTTCCACCGATTTTTTTATGGCTTCGGCCGAAGGCATTTCGGTCATCGAACCGTCGAATTTCCAGATTCTGTCCATTGCAGCAAAGCTAATGTCAAAACCGCCATTCGTAATTTCAGAAAGTTTAATAGCTCTTTTAGTCAATTCAAAAACTTCACGGTCGACTTTTACAGGCCTTATTCCAGCATTCTGATTGACTTCTGAAACTTGAGAAGTTGGTTTCCAATCGGAGATTAAATATTCAATTCGTGTAATTTCAGCAATAACTTCATCTATATTTTTTTCTGCCGAAAGAGAATCTTTATCTACAATAGAAATATCAAAACGTCCACCCATCAAAAGCGTAGTTCTTTTTCGTAATACTTGTGAATGTGCAGATACACAGCCAATAATTACAAAAAATAATGAAATTTTATATGATAATAATTTATGCATGAAAATATAATGAATAGTGAATAGTGAATAGTGAATAGTGAATAGTGAATAGTAAAAAGTGAATAGTAAAAAGTGAAAAACAGAAATCAGAAATCAGAAATCTAAAATCTAAAATCTAAAATTACTTCTAATAACAATCCGTTAAAAATTGTTTGTTCGTTTTATATTCAGCAAGTGTTTTTAATCCTTTTGCCAAACACATTTCACTCAAAATAGCTTCAACATCTTTCTGCATGGCAAGCGAACCACAAATCATAATAACACCACCTTTGTTTAATAAATTCACAAAGAAAATAGAATCTCTTTTAATCAAATCCATTACATAAATATGCTCTGCTTCGCGCGATAGCGCCACATGAAAATTATCCAGATGTTCTTTCTGGATCATTATGCCAGCAAACTTTTTATACGCCATTAATGTTGGCGTTTCCATTCTAAATCCGCTATATAAATTCAGTTCCTGTTTTGCTTTATTCTGTTCGATCATTCCTAAGAAAGGAGCAATACCAGTTCCGTTAGAAATGAACGCTACTTTTGGTGCTTTTTTCGGAAGATGAAAAGCAGGATTTTTCACAATCTGTGCTTTAATTACATTCCCTGGTTCTAAAGCATTCAAAAATCCAGAACCCAATCCGTTTGGATGTAATTTTACAACCAATTGAATATTTCCAGAATGATTCCCGATAGAGTAGAGACGTTCTCTAGAATCGTTGGCAGGATAAATCGCCAGTAAATCACCAGAACTAAATTTAGCTCGTGCACTTGCTCTTAAAGTCAGAATAAAAGTATGTTCCGTTTCAGAAATAGGTGTTTTATCCAAAACCATTAATTTTTGCAGACCTTTTGGAACATGATTGTATAATGATGGAGTGGTAGCCAACGGAATTCCCGTTTTTTCGCTCCATAATTTTACCCATTCTACAAATTCAACAGCCGATTTATCATTTACAGTTTTCAAATCCAAATAACGATTTGCCCATTTTTGCTTTTCTAGAAGCTGATCGACTTCAAAAGCAAATTGGCAGAAATCAGGATACGATTTAGAACCAAAACCAACTACAGAGAAGTTAATATTCTGGTCTTGATTTTGTCTTTCTAATATAGTTTTGAATTGAGTTGCATTAGAAGGCGCATCTCCCAAACCATGAGTTGAAGTAAAAACAATGATGTGTTCAGCCTTCGGATAAGCTGAAAATTTATTCAATTCGCTGACGAAAACTTTTTGTCCATGATTGATTAATTGTTTCTGAATTGAATTGGCAAATCGGAAAGAGCTTCCATTTTCTGAACCAACCAAAAGAATAAAAGTACTTTCGCTTGCTTTAAATTTATTTTTAATTCGGCTAGATCTTCTTTTCAAAGTAATAGCAAAACCAGAATAAATAAAGAATAAGATGTTGATACACGCGATCGCTAAAACGATAGCCCAGATTCCGTTAATTCTTCCCGTATGAAGGTCTAAACTTAATGCCGCAAATTGAGTTCGCATTGGCGAAAGCTTTTCAGAAATTACTGCTCCTGTAACTTGATTAACTTCAACCTCTCTGTCTTTCAATTCAATAATATAATATTCTTCTGGATCATCTGTAAAAGGAAATTCAATTTTCTTCACATCCGATAATAAAGTTGTTTTGAAAATCGAAGCTGTTTTTACTTTTTCTGAAAGTGCTGTTTTTACGGGTTTTGCTTTTTCTTCACCCATAAAAAAGTTGAATCTTTCCAGCGATAAATAAGTTCCTGTAAGTGCAATAATCAAAATAGGAATAAGAGCCAATCTTCCTAAAAGCACATGGTAATACTGAGCAAAATATTCTTTGATTACTTTAGAAAAGAAATTTCGGATGCCGCGCTGTCTTTTTAGAACCAATACGAAGCCTGAAATAGCAATTAATAACAAGCAAAAAGAAATTACACCTACAAAAAAACGTCCTGCTTCATGAAGAAATAACGAACGGTGGAAACTCGTAATCCAATTTATGAATTCAGATTTCTTTACAGGAGTTCCGAGTGTTTTTCCTGTTTTGGGATCAATGTATGCTTTAACATCATTTCCATCGGCATCAATAGCCTGAAGTGTTACAAACTGATTGTAATCGACACTCAATTCTGTAATTTCTGGATATGCTTTCTTTAAGGCGGGAAGAGTTTCTCCCAGCGTTATTTCGTTGAAATTTTCAGCTTTATATGGAAGTGTTTTTTCCTGAGCTGCATCGACCGCCAGAATGATTCCGGTTACCGAAGCCAAAAGCAAAAAAATAGAAGAAAATAAGGCCAGAGCCAAGTGTGCATAACGCCAGAAAGAAAGAGTCATTGAGTGTATTCTATTATAAAACGTTTAAAGCTTTGTCAAAGTTTAAAACGATGACAAAGCTCAGATTTCAATTTTAAGCACAAAAATAAAATTTGTACTCATTATAAGGTTAAAAAATAATGTGCTAAAGATTATATTTTGTTTAATCTTACATATTTAATATAGCCTTTACCATCTGTTTTATTGGCCAAACCTTCTGTTGTAAGTGGAACTTCAAGATCGCTTACATAGTATTTCTGATCTTCAACAGCCGACTCAAAACGAAGTTTATATCCTTTGTTGATTTTAGAATTTTCGATTTCGATTGTCGTTACACTGCGGTCTCCACCAGTTACAGAAGCTCCAGTTTTAGCACTGATATCATCATTTTTCTGAGTGTGGAATTTGTTCCATTCTTTTAATGATTTGTACCATTTTTTATCATCGCCCATTACATAAAGTGTCTTTTCGTACTCACCAGCCGAATTAACAAGAGAAACAACGATATAAGCACCTTCACCCATATAATTGTTCATTTGAAGCATGATTTTGTATTTGCTCGATTGTGCCTGTGATTGAAAAGAAACTAAAAGGATAAAAGCACTTGTAAGAGCAATTTTTAATATTGATTTCATGAAAAATTATTTGTATTGATTGTAATTTAAATTCCAAAAATCAAATTCCAAATTCCAAACTCTATTCTTGGAATTTGGAATTTAAAATATTGATTATTAATTATTTTATTTTAAAAACTCAACTGAGATATTATTTTTGGTAAGCAGCTCATTTTCTTTTGCCAAAGCATAAGCAGTTTCGTCAAACTCTGTGCTAATATCTTTTTTAGCTCCAGCCGAAACTAAATATTTTAAAATAGCATCATCTTTAGAAGTCATTGCTGCTCGGTGTAAAGCAGTTAAACCATCTTTATTTTTAGCATTGATATCTACTTTTAAATCAGTAATTTTTTTAAGAAGCGATACGTCGTTTTTAGTAATTGCTAAATGATACAAGGTGTTTCCATCTTTTTGTGGAGTTGCAAGATTTAAACCTTTGTCTTGAAGTAATGTTGCTTTTGCATCAAAAGGATCTGTTGTCACTTTTTCTCTTCCCGCTGGGCGAAAAGATTGTACTAAATAAACCCCTAAATTATTTCCGTCTTTGTCTTTTACATTCACATCAGCACCTTTTGTCAAAAGTAAGTTTACAGCTTCTGGAGTTCCATTTTTTACAGCAAATGTCAAAGCCGATTCTCCTTTTAGATTTTGAGCATTGATGTTTTTAACAGACGGAAGTAACAATTCTAAAACAGTAGTTTCTCTAGCTCCAGCTGCCGCCATAAGTGGTGTATTTCCTTCTTTATCTGCTTGGTTAGCATCAACTCCTTTTCCTAAGAAATACGTAATAATTTCAGCCTGATTTGGTTTTCCAGCCAAAATATGCAATACATTTTGTCCCGCTTTGTTTTGAGCTGTTGCTTTGATTTTTACTTCTTCAACCAAATATTTATAAGTTTCAAGAGTGTTTGTTTCTCTTCGGCTTCCTTGTGCTGCAAATAAAAGTGCTCCATCGGTTGGTTTAACACTTTTTTCCAAAAGTTTTTTCAATAGAACAATATTTCCAGATCTTGCCGCATATGAAAATGCTGTGTTCCCATCATTATCAACATCTTTTAAAGACATTCCTTTTGTAGAAAAATATTCTGCAGCTTTTAAATCTTTATCAGACGCGATGGCCAAAAGTAAAAGGTTTGCTCCATTAGCATATTTTTTTGTCGGATTAAGTCCCGCTTTAAAGAAAGCATCATACATCGCAGCATCTGACTGGCCGTTTGAAGCGGCAAAATCTGCAGGCGCTGTTCCGTGGCTGTCTTCAAAATTTACATCAGAACCTTTAGCAATTAAATATTGAACTAATTCGGTATTTCCTCTATACGCAGCCCAGTGCAGATAAATACGATTATCGTGAGTTAATTTGGTAATTGAATTTCCAGGCTGTTCTACTAAAAATTTGATAGTTGCAAAAGGAGCATCATTATTAATAGCTAAAGTAGTAACGTCAAAAGCATTGGCATTAGCTTCAGCTGGATTGTTTCCTTTAGCAATTTCTGATTGAACCGTTTCAACAGTTGGTGAAGTTTTCCAGAAAGCAGCGTCAAGCAACGCGTTTTTTTGCTGAGCGCTTGCAAATAAAGTCGCAGCAAATGCAAAAGAAACAAAAAGATTCTTTTTCATGTTTCGATAATTTATGGTTATTGAATTGTTCAAGATTGATTTAATTTTTGGAAATATTTTTAATCTATTTAGAATAAATAAAAATAAAAGCAAATGTAAAAATTAATATTCTTAAACCAAGAATAATTTACTGTAAAAAAGGAATTTTGGTGTTGTTTTTTTAAATTTAAGAATCCCCTAAATTTTAATTTTGTTTTAATTTGATCTGTTTTTTGAAGTGGAAGAAAAATGCTCAGATATGTTTTTTCTCTTTTGTTAGCATAATAAGAGTAAAAGTTAAAAATTGCGTAAATGCTTGATTTTTTAGGTATTGATTTTAGTGTGTTTTCCCGTTTTTTTGTTTTGGTTTTAAAGCAAATATTTGAAGAGTAGTGTTTTATGATTTCTTAAGGGGATGTGATTATTTAGAATAATTAAAAATAACTAACGTTTTTTTACTTTGAAATTCTGTTTTGAATTTCTCTTTCTTCAAATCGAATGTTGATAACTGTTTTCGTTTTCGACCTCAATAACCACTTTTTTTCATGTTGATAACTCACCATTATTTTTAGTGAAACAGCTAGCTCATTGTATATTACAGAACATTATTTTCATGTTGATAAAATTTGATTTACACTGAATTTTTGAAGTTTTAAAACTGTTGATAATTGGACAGATTTTTAACATCTAAAACTGGACTAAAGAATAACTGTGGGTTAAATTTGTACTTATAGAAATCACGCTAATACCTCCCCAAAATAAGCGCTCGTATTTCTATTTCAAAGTAGTCACTTAAAACTCTATATATATGTCAATTTTTGATAAAAGAATCAATTATAAACCTTTTGAATATCCTGAGGTTCTGCAATTTACCGAAGCTATTAATAAAGCTTACTGGGTACACACTGAAGTAGATTTTACTGCCGATACGCAAGACTTTCATGCGCATTTGGATTTGGCAGAAAAAACAGCAATCAAAAATAGTTTATTGGCAATTGCGCAGATTGAGGTAGCTGTAAAAAGTTTTTGGGGTAATATATATGAGCATTTTCCAAAACCAGAATTCAACGGATTGGGGACTACTTTTGCAGAATGTGAATTTAGACATTCTGAAGCTTATTCTCGTTTGCTGGAAGTTTTAGGATATAATGACGAATTTGAGAAATTATTGGATGTTCCTGTAATTCGCAGACGTGTAGATTATCTTTCGAATGTATTGAAAGACACAAAATCTCAGGACAACAGAAAATACATGGTTTCACTGATTTTATTCAGTATCTTGATTGAAAACGTTTCTCTTTTCAGTCAATTTGCCATTTTATTGTCTTTCACAAGATTTAAAGGTTATATGAAAAATGTGAGCAATATTATTGCTTGGACTTCAATTGACGAACAGATTCATGCCAATGGCGGAATTTATATCATCAATAAAATCCGTGAAGAATTCCCTGAATATTTTGATGCAGAAACTTTAGAATTAATTAGAGAAACGGTTAAAGAATCAATTTCTGTTGAAGCAGATATTTTAGATTGGATTTTTGAAAACGGAGCGATTGAAACTATTAATAAAGAAGATTTGGTAAACTTTATGAAATTTAGAATTGATGAAAGTTTGAAACAAATCAATATCGAAACTATTTTTAATGTTTCTCCAGAAGAATATTCAAAAATGACTTGGTTTGAAGAAGAGGTTTTTGCAAATAGTTTAGATGATTTCTTTGCGAAACGTCCGGTAGAATATACAAAACACGATAAAAGTATCACTGCAAACGATCTTTTCTAATACAAGCCTATAATACATTATGAATACAACAGACATAAACCCTGAAAACAATAATTTCGAACCACAAAACGACAGTAAAATGTGGTGGAAAAATTCTGAAAGTGAACAGATTTTAAATCGCGGCTATCTTTTAAAAGGAGAAACTGTAGAAGGAGCAATCGATAGAATTTGTACGGCTGCAGCAAAAAGACTGTACAAACCAGAATTGAAAGAATCTTTCATGGAAATGATCGAAAGAGGCTGGATGAGTATCAGTTCGCCAGTTTGGGCCAATATGGGAACAGAAAGAGGTTTGCCAATTTCTTGTTTTAATGTGCACGTTCCAGATAAGATTGAAGGAATTACGCATAAGCTTGGAGAAGTAATTATGCAGACTAAAATTGGTGGAGGAACTTCTGGTTATTTTGGTGAATTGCGCGAGCGCGGAAGTGCTGTAACCGATAACGGAAAGAGTAGTGGAGCAGTAAGTTTTATGAAGCTTTTTGATACGGCAATGGATACTATTTCGCAAGGAGGTGTTCGTCGTGGTGCATTTGCTGCTTATTTGGATATTGATCATCCGGATATTGAAGAGTTTTTGAAAATCAAGAGTATTGGAAATCCAATTCAGAACCTATTTACTGGAATTTGTGTGCCAGATTATTGGATGCAGGAAATGATTGATGGTGATGCAGAGAAAAGACAAATTTGGGCGAAAGTATTAGAGAGCCGTCAGCAAAAAGGATTGCCATATATTTTCTTTAGCGACAACGTAAATAAAAATAAGCCTCAAGTTTATAAAGATCAAAATCTTAGAATTAACGCAAGTAATTTATGCAGCGAGATTATGCTTCCGTCTACGCATGACGAATCATTTATCTGCTGCCTTTCTTCAATGAATTTAGAATTGTATGAAGAATGGAAAGATACTGAAGCAGTAAAATTGGCGATCTTTTTCTTAGATGCCGTTTTACAGGAATTCATTGAAAAAACAGAAGGAAACTATTATCTTTCTGCTGCGAATAAATTTGCTAAAAGACACCGTGCATTAGGTTTAGGAGTTTTAGGATGGCATTCTTATTTACAGAAAAACATGATTCCGTTTGAAGGAATGGAAGCTAAAATGAAAACTACAGAGATTTTCAAACATATTAGCGATAAAGCCGATAAAGCAAGTCAAGAATTGGCTAGAATTTATGGCGAGCCAGAATTGTTAAAAGGTTACGGAAGACGTAATACAACGACAATGGCAATTGCACCAACAACTTCATCTTCTGCAATTTTAGGACAGACTTCGCCAGGAATTGAGCCTTTTAGCAGTAATTATTATAAAGCTGGATTGAGCAAAGGTAATTTCATGCGTAAGAATAAATACCTTAAAAAACTGTTGGAAGAAAAAGGTTTAGATAATGAAGAAGTTTGGAGAGGAATTATGCTAAACGGAGGAAGCGTGCAGCACATGGAACAATTGACTCAGCAGGAAAAAGATGTTTTCAAAACATTCAAAGAAATCAGCCAGTTAGAAATTGTACAGCAAGCAGGAATTCGCCAGAAGTTTGTTGATCAAGGACAAAGTTTAAATCTTAATATTCCAGCAGAATTGGCTATTAAAGATGTAAACCGTCTGATGATCGAAGCTTGGCAGCAAGGAGTAAAAAGTTTATACTACCAAAGAAGCCAAAGTGTTTCTAAAGAATTAGTAACAAGTCTTGTTTCATGCAGCAGCTGTGAATCATAAAAATCATAAAGCCGAATCTTAAATTTGATTCGGCTTTTTTATTTAGAATGTGTCGAAAGGTTTCACGCAGATTTTACAGATTTAAGCTGATTACGACAGATATGAATTGCCTCCAGCTTTAGCTGGAGGTTTTTGTTTTAAATTGTAAAAGGCTTTAGCCAAATTCAAAGTTTGGCTAAAGCCTTCTTGCTGTCCTCTTTTACCTCCAGCTAAAGCTGGGAGGCAATTCATAAAAAAATAATTCAATTAAATTCTTGAATTACTTCGCCTGTTCGCTATCGCTCAGGTCTTGGCTAAAAAAAACATAGAGTCTTAGCGTCTTAGTGGCTAAAAATAACTCTAAACTTTAGACTTCAACCGACTCAAAGTTTCCTGAGAAATATTAATATAAGAGGCCACAATTTTATTAGGAAGTCGTTTTACAATAGCAGGATTTATTTTCAAAAGCTGATTGTATCTTTCAAAAGCATCCATTGTGGTAAATGACATTAAACGATTGGCATTATTTACGTACGCTTTTTCCAGATAATTGCTGTAAAACTCACGCCATTGCGGAATAATTGTCATTAAATGATTAAAATCTTCGTGAGAAATAGAAAGCAATTCCGATTTCTCGACAACCTGAATATTTTCGAGCGCTGGCATTTTAGTAATAAAACTAACTAAAGCCGTAGCAAACTGATTTTCGAATGCAATATATCGGGTTGCATCTTTTCCTTCTTCATTAATAAAGAAGATGCGAAGACAGCCTTTTGCAACAAAAAAAGTTTCTTGACTGATTTGACCTTGAGCCAGTAAAATTTCATTTTTTCCTTTTTTAATAAGTTTAAAATAGGAAAGAATGATTTCTAAATCTTCATCAGAAACATTAATGCTTTTTCGAATGGAATTGCCAAGCTGTTCGTATATCATTTAATTATAATCTCTAACGAATTTGCGGTAATATATAATATCTTCGATAGATAAAACCACTAAATCATGTTCTTGTGCAAAGCTAACAATTTTGTTCAGTTTCGCCATGCTGCCGTCTTCATTCATCAATTCGCAAAGAACAGCTTCGGGTTGTAAACCCGCTAATTTCATTAAATCGACACTTCCTTCGGTATGACCATTTCTTCCTAAAACGCCTTTGTCGTTTGCTCTAAGAGGGAAAATATGTCCAGGTTTTGCCAAATCTTCTGGTTTTGCATTTGTGGCTATGGCTGTTTTGATAGTTGTAACACGATCTTGTGCTGAAACTCCAGTTGTCACTCCGTTTCTGGCTTCAATTGTAATAGTGAAAGGAGTCTGAAAACTGCTCGTGTTTTCTTTTACCATATACGGAAGTTCCAATTCATCGGCTTTTTCATTCGCTAAGCAAAGACATACAATACCGCTACATTCGCGAATCATTAATGCCATATCCTGAACGTTCATATGATGTGCAGAAAAGATAAGATCGCCCTCGTTTTCACGGTTTTCATCGTCAGTTACCAAAACGCCTTTTCCGCTTTTAAGCTGTTCCAAAGCATTTTCAACACGTTCTTTACTCGAAATTCCAAATTGCACTAACGGACTTAATTCTGTACTGATCATAAATTTTTTTTAGAAATAATAAGAAACAAATCTAAAGCAGCTTAAAACCAAAAACTTTGATGTAAGTCAATAAATTGATGTTCTATTTTTTTAATGCTAATTTAATTGTCATAAAATCTTAATTTAGTACCCAAATTCCATAACCCAAAATCAATAAATACCGCCAATAAATGGAGAATATTGCCGTAATTATCATGCTGCTTTTCGGTGTAGCTTTTCTTAGTCTTGTTAGCAAAAGATATAATTTCCCGATTCCAATTGTTTTGGTTTTATGTGGTGTCATTATTAGCGTTGTGCCGGGACTTCCGGTGATAGCTTTGAGTCCAGAAATTGTGTTTATTATATTTTTACCGCCTCTTTTGTATCATGCGGCGTGGCATACCAGCTGGTCTGACTTTAAGCAATCCATACGTCCGATAACTTTTGCCGCTGTGGGTTTGGTATTTTTTACGACAGGATTAGTCGCTGTTTTTGCACATTGGCTTATTGATGATATGTCTTGGCCGTTAGCTTTTTTGCTTGGAGCAATTGTTTCGCCTCCCGATGCAGTTTCGGCAACTGCTATTACAAAAGGGTTAGGACTTAACCCCAGATTAATTGCTATTCTAGAAGGAGAAAGTTTAGTAAACGATGCTAGTGGTCTTGTGGCGTACAAATATGCGCTTACGGCAATCACAGCAGGAAATTTTGTTTTATGGCAGGCAGGATTGAATTTTGTATTGATGTCGGTTTTGGGTATAGCAATAGGTCTAGCCGTTGGTTATATCATGTATTATATTCATAAAAGATTTGTTTGTGATGATATTATCGAAGTGACGCTTACATTGCTGACACCATTCGCATCATATCTTCTAGCAGAGCACTTTGAAGGTTCGGGAGTTTTGGCTGTGGTGACAACAGGTCTTTTTCTGGCGGCAAGATCAGGAACAATTTTCTCTCATGAAAGCCGAATTATGACGAATACGATTTGGGACGTCTTAAATAACATCCTTAACGGTTTGATTTTTATCTTAATCGGACTTCAATTAAGGCAGATTATTGCAGGAATTAGCAATTACTCTGGGAATTCATTATTTATCTGGGGTGCGGTTATAAGTATCGTAGTGATTTTAGTTCGTTTCTTGTGGGTTATTCCTGCAACGATGATTCCACGAATAATTAGTAAAAGAATTCGAGAAAATGAAGCTTTCGATTATAGAAATATGATTGTTTTTGGATGGTCAGGGATGCGAGGTGTAGTTTCTATGGCTGCAGCATTGGCACTCCCTTTAATGTTGAATAAAACAGAAGAATTTCCGCTTCGAAATTTAATTATATACTTGGTTTTCTGTGTTATACTTTCGACTTTGGTTATACAAGGTCTTACGCTTCCGTGGCTTATCAAAAAACTGAAAATTGAGAGGTACTCGATACTGGCAGAAGAATACAATATTAGAAATGTAATTGTTTCAGAAACTATCGCGCATATAGAAGATAATTTCTCCTTACTGAATGATGAATTGCTTCATAATATTAAAAGTAAATACGAAGTAAAGTTCAACCGTCTGCAAAAGACTGAACTTCCTGCAAATTTCTTCGGAAATGGAAAGCTTCTTGGAGGCGAAATTTTTAATGATTTCACTAAAATTCAAATCGACTTGCTAAATGTAGAACGCGCAAAACTAGAGTCAATGCATAAATTAGGTTCTGTAAACGAAGAAATCTTTCGTAAAATAGAAAAAGAACTCGATCTCGAAGAAACCCGTTTATGGATGGAGATGTACGAGGAAAACTAATTTCTAATTGTGAATTGTAAATGGTGAATTATTAATTTATTCTTTGCGTAAAGCTCAATTCACAATTAACCATTTACAATTCACCATTAAATAACCCCCATTTTTTGCATTAAGAATGTAGCACTTTTATTTTTACAGATTCCGTTTCGGAGTTTATAATCGAAATGTAAATCGTTGTTCTGAATCTCAACTTCAAAGCATTGATTGGTTAAAATTTCAGGATATTCATTTGTAGTCAGACAAACTTCAATGTCGTGAGTTGCGATTGCACCGATGGCTTTTTTAGAAATTATTTTCTTCACCACTTCAATTGTTCCGTTTCTTTTGTCATCAGAATTTGTACCTCTTAAAATCTCATCTAATAGAACAAAAGCAGGCTGATTTTCAAGCGCGTCCATAATCTGTTTTAAACGTTTAATTTCAGCAAAAAAGTAAGATTCAGAATCGGATAAAGAATCAGATAATCGCATTGAAACTAATACTGGAAGTGGATGCACTTTAGCTTTTGATGCACAAACTACTGAACCGATTCCGCTCAAAACCATATTGATTCCTAAGCTTCTCAAAAACGTACTTTTTCCCGACATATTAGATCCGGTCAAAATCACAAAAGATTGTGGGTGAAATTGTGTGTCATTTCCAACTCTTGTAGCAGGATTCAATAATGGATGGCTTAGATTTTTAAATTCGATTTTATATTCTGAATTGATTTTAGGGAAAACGAAATCGTCGTTGTTGTATGCCAAATTTGCCAGACTGTTTAGTGCTTCAATTTCGCCAATAATAGAAACCCAATGATTCATTTCTGAAGCATAATCTTCTTTCCATTTTAAAAGTGCTCTTAAAACATGCAGATTGAATAAGAATGTTCCGTTGAATAAAGTGGCTGTTACAAAATTATTTATGGTGTCCATTCTAGAAAATAACTCAGAAAGCTGTTTCAAATGCTGGCTCGCTTTTGCATTCTTGAAATTCAATTGTTCTTGTAAATGAATTAACTTTTTGGACTGGAAAGATTCTTTTTCAATTTTTTCAATCAATAAACTGTACTGCTTTATGATGTTAGCGACATTATCAGCTTTTGCTATTTCTGATTGAATTCTTTTTACAGCTCTTCCTAAAACAATTAAATTGGCAATAAAGACATACGTTAAATAAGAAAGTATAATGGTTTTTGATGTAATAAAATACGCAGTCAGAAATCCAAAAAATGTTATTGGAAGAATAAATGATAATGCAGCTAAAACTTTAGGTAATGAATTATTTGTAAAAGAAGTCCAATGCTTTATCGCTTCATAAGATTGTTTAGAATCTTCACTAATGATTGCCAAGGCCTGGAATTCTTGTCTCCAATCAATTTTAGTTTTTAATTCGTTTACTGCTTCCTGATTTTCTAAAATTTCTGCCTCAGGCAGCGTATGCAGTAATAACTCAGCAAGTGTTTTTTTTCCGATAAAAGAAGCGGTTCTGTTTAGATTTTGGAATAAAGAATGTTCTCCAAAGATATCTAAATCGTAAGCATACGGATGGTGGAAATCGATAAATTCGACTCCATTTTCAAAAGGTGTTTTTTCTCTTTTCAGGAAAGCAATTTCATTCTGATTAATTTTTAAAAGTGTTTCTGCAAGCAATCTTTGAAATGAGACTTTCGAATGTATTTTCATTAAAAAAATAAAACCAGCAAAAGATAAAACAGCAAGTGAAACATAAAGTATTTGATCTGTCTTGATGTAATAAAACATAAAAAACAAGAAAAGGAAAATACTTATTAGCCTCAAAAGGCTTATGCTGTTGTATTTTTTGTTGGTTTTATTATAGAGTTCTGAGTATTTTGCAACGTTGTCTGGATATGCTTTCATTCTATTATTTTGCTTGAACTACAAATATAGCTTTTAAGTCACAAAATCATCAATATTGTTGTTTAATCTTCATGCATAACCAAAATCGGAATAGTAACTTCTTTGGCTATTTTTTTTGAAAAACTAGAATCGAAAAGACTTTCAAAGAAAGAGCGTTTGTGAGTTATGGTAGTTAGGATATCAATGTCTTTATAAAGCACAAAATCAAGAATGGTTTCTTTTACATCATCACTAGGTAAAACTAGAAACTCCACATTTTCTCCAGCAAATTCTTTTTCAAATTCTTTTCTGGCTTCTTCTGTGACATCAGAATTAGATGTTCTTACATATAAGCTTTTAACTTTAGCGTCAGTCTTTTTGGCAATCTTCAAAACTTTTTTTAGTTCTTTTTTGTCTTTTTCTCGGTATCGTGTAGTAAAACCAATTGTTTTTACCTTTTTGTATTTAGCATCGATAGGAATGCATAAAACAGGAACTTCAACTCCTGAAATTACAGATTCGGTATTGGAACCCGTGAAGAATTTAGTCCAGTCAGAAGCGCTGTTGGTTCCCATAATCACAAAATCGACTTGGTCTTCTTCGACCGCATTTTTAAGATTGTAAATAAGATCACCATCCATTAAACGGTGTTTGATCACAATATCTTCTAAATTACGTTCAGCTGCAATAGTGCGTAGTTTTGGAATTTCATCCTTAAACATTTCAAATTTTGCAAGCTCGATGGAACTATATATAGAAGCATAATTCTCTGGAAAGAATTGGCTGTCGTAAACAGGAATCTCGAATGTATGAAGTAAGATCAATTCGGCTTTTACAACTTTAGCAAATTCTAAAGCATGAACAAATGCATTGGTAGCAGCATCAGAGAAATCGGTTGGGAATAATATCTTTTTCATCGTATTTAAGATTAAGGTTTGTCTCTCAAATTTACTCATTCTGCAAAGAAAACAACCTGATATTTATCAGTATTTTAACAATTAATGATTTATTAATCTCAATTAATTTGAAGATTTCTTATTTGAACGCAGCTGTATTAACGCAGAAAAGAATTTGAGCGTTTTTTTATACCTTTGCAGCATGATAAATCAAGATTCTATAGTTGCTTTGGCTACGCCTTCGGGAGCTGGAGCTATCGCCATAATTCGTATTTCTGGAGCCGAGGCTATTACAATTGGTAATTCGGTTTTTAAATCTATTAAAAACAAAGATCTAACCAAGCAGAAAACGCATACTCTTCATTTAGGGCATATTGTAGACGGAAGCAAAACGTTAGACGAAGTGTTGGTTTCTGTTTTTAAAGGTCCAAATTCTTATACAGGAGAAGATACGATTGAAATTTCTTGCCATGGATCAACTTATATTCAACAGCAGATTATTCAATTATTATTACGAAATGGCTGTAGAATGGCTGATGCGGGTGAGTTTACATTGAGAGCTTTCTTAAATGGAAAACTGGATTTATCACAAGCAGAAGCAGTGGCAGATTTGATTTCGTCTGATAATGAAGCTTCTCATCAAATTGCGATGCAGCAAATGCGTGGCGGATTCAGTAATGAAATTGCTAAACTTCGAGAAGAGCTTTTGAATTTTGCTTCTTTAATTGAATTGGAGCTGGATTTTGCAGAAGAAGATGTAGAGTTTGCTGACAGAACGCAGTTTCATGAATTATTAAACCGAATTGAATTTGTTTTAAAACGTTTAATTGACTCGTTTGCTGTTGGAAATGTAATCAAAAACGGAATTCCAGTTGCGATTGTGGGTGAACCGAATGTTGGAAAATCAACTTTACTGAATGCTTTATTAAACGAAGAGCGTGCAATTGTTTCTGATATTGCTGGAACTACGCGCGATACCATTGAAGACGAATTGGTAATTGGCGGAATCGGATTTAGATTTATTGATACGGCAGGAATTCGTGATACTAAAGATGTTGTAGAAAGTATTGGAATCAAGAAGACTTTCGAAAAAATAGAACAGGCTCAGGTTGTAATCTATTTATTTGATGGATTAAAATTTCAAGCTTCAAGTTCTGAATTTGTAAATGAGATTGAACAGATTAAAAATAAATATCCGCTAAAGCCACTGCTTATTGTAGTGAACAAAAAAGATATTCTATCTGCTGAAGAAGTTGCAAATATTACTAATCAGCTAGAAAATTTAAATGCAAAACTATTATTGATTTCTGCGAAAGAAAAAATAGGAGTAGAGGATTTAAAAAATGAATTATTGTCTTTTGTTAATACAGGGGCACTTCGCAATAATGAAACGATTGTAACCAATACGAGACACTACGATTCTTTATTAAAAGCGTTAGATGAAATTCAGAAAGTAAAATTTGGTTTAGAGTCCGGGCTTTCAAGTGATCTTATGGCGCTTGATATTCGCGAAGCTTTGTATCAATTTGGATTGATTACAGGTCAAGTTTCTAATGACGAGTTACTAGGAAATATATTTGCTAATTTCTGCATCGGGAAGTAGAGGGCATAAAGAAACGCAAAATAAAAACAAAAAAAATAGCTAAAACTATATTAATTTGTGTTTTAGCTATTTTTTTGTTCAATTGTTTTTTTGAATATTTAGGTGATGTTTTGTTTAGGTTTTAGATTTTTTAAATGGCTTTAATCTAAATAGAGTGCAACTATCTTGGGCATTTAGTTGGCATGGGGTGAGCAGGATTTGAACTTTATCGCTGATACCCTGTCTATCCTAGGTTTTATAAAATGTTTTTGAACAACTTGTACCTTCAGATAAACACTGTCTAAGCTTTTAGTTGCAAAAAAGGTATCAATTCCAGTAAACGGTGTAACCGTAGACAGAGACTACGATAAAATAAATAATAAAAACCGCATAGTCTGCTATAGCGAGGTTTTGGTTCACTGTTAGTAATAAAAATGTTTAATAGTTAGTTTTATAGTTTGCAAAAGACTATTTCTCAAGAGTTAAAGTTCTACCTGCAAAATTGATTCTTCCGGTTTGAATGTTGCTAGATCCGTCTGGCTGTTTTCCGCCAACGAAAATGGTAAACCAGCCAGGTTCTACAACTCGCTGTTTTTTCTTGTTGATCATAGAAAGTTGTCTTGGGGTAATGGTAAAAGTAACAGTCTTTGTTTCTCCTTTTTTAAGATGGATTCGCTCAAATCCTTCTAACTGGCATATTGGACGTGGAGTAGAGGCTTTTTCATCCTTTACGTATAATTCAGCCACTTCATCTCCGTCACGTTCCCCTGTATTGGTTACATCAACAGAAACTTTAAAATCGGTTTCCGAACTGATTTTTTTTGGGAGCTGTAAATTAGAATATTTGAAAGTTGTATAGCTTAAACCAAATCCGAAAGGATACAAAGGAGTTTTGCGGAAGTAGCGATACGTTCTACCTTCCATATCATAATTTTCAAATTTAGGAAGCTGGTCTACAGATTTATAATACGTAACAGGAAGTCTTCCTGCTGGATTGTAATCTCCAAAAAGAACATCTGCAATCGCATTTCCGCCTTGCTGGCCCGGATATCCCGCAGTTAAAATTGCAGGCAGATTATCATTTGCCCAATTTATAGAAAGCGCGCTTCCGTTAATTAAAACCAATATAACAGGTTTTCCAGCAGCTTTAACCGCTTTCATAAGCTCTTCCTGATTGGCTGGAAGATTCAGACTTGTTCGATCACCGCCATTAAAACCATCTGCTTCCACTTTCATTTCCTCTCCTTCTAAACGTTCATTCAGCCCTAAAACAAGAATTACAGCATCGGCTTGACTGGCAGTTTGAACGGCTTGTTGAACCAAGTTTTCCTGCGGTTCTGCCCATAGCAGCTGTGCGATTGCATCTCCATAGAAATTCTGGTATTTAACTTCTATTTTATATTTTTTTCCTGCCTCTAAATCGATTTTCTGCGGACGAAAACGTGGATGATGATTGTTTTTTCCTCCAGTACTTTTTCCGCCTTCAATTTCAACAGTCATAAAAGGTTTCGACCATTCTGAAATATTATAAGTTCCCGTTTTAGGAACCATGAGATAACCAGTCCATTTCACGCTGTAATTGCCCATTTTCAAACGAGGATCTGGCGTGTTGATGTCCCAATGGAAATCGATATTATCATCAACGCGAGTAAAAAGAGGTATTCCTTTCCATTCAGTATTGTCAAAATATTCTCCAATTAAACCTTGTGTTCCATTTTCATTTTGAAAATATATTGATGGTATAATTTTCATCTCAGGAACTCCTTTTGCCAAATCAGTTCCTTTGGCATATAAAACTTTCGCATTTGGTTCCAGTTTGTTTTGAATTCCTTTTAAAACAGTAATGGGATTACTTGGAACTCCGCTGTAATTTCCCCATAAAGATTGGATATCATCTGCATTTGGTCCGATTACAGCAACCGTTTTGATATCTTTAGAAAGTGGCAATGTGTTATTTTGGTTTTTCAAAAGAACAATGCTTTTTTGCGAGGCTGTTCTAGCAAGAAAATCGTTTGCAGCATTATTGTTGACTGAATACGGAATCTGCGCAAAAGGAACAATCTCATCTGGATCAAACATTCCTAACTTAAAGCGCGCAGTAAATAAACGTTTTACAGCAATGTCAATATCAGCTTCAGCAATTAGTTTGCGTTCAACAGCTTCTTTCAGAGATTGGAAACTGCTTCCACATTCCAAATCTAAACCATTTTTTACCGCCAATGCAGAAGCACTTGCAGCATCATTTGTAATTTTATGGTACTTCCAGATATCAGTTACAGCACCACAATCTGATACGATGTAGCCATTAAATCCCCAGACATTTCTAAGAATATTAAAAAGAAATGGACTCGCGCTGGCCGACTCCCCTCTAAAACGGTTGTAAGCGCCCATAACAGAGTAAACGTGTCCGTCTTTTACCAAAGTTCTAAAGGCTGGAAGATAGGTTTCGTAAAGGTCGATATCGCTAGTATTGGCATCAAAAAAATGGCGGGATGGTTCTGGACCAGAATGTACGGCATAATGTTTGGCTGTTGCAACTACTTTCAAATATTTATCATTTGTGCCTTGAAGCCCATTTACATAATTAAGACCTAACTGGCTAGTTAGAAACGGATCTTCTCCATATGTTTCATGTCCGCGTCCCCAACGAGGATCGCGAAATATATTTACGTTTGGCGACCAAAATGTCAACCCCTGATACATTCCATGCTGCCCTCTTCTTAAGTATTCATGATGTTTGGCACGAGCTTCATTAGAAATTGTAGTAGCGACATCCAAGATCAATTGGCGATCCCAAGAGGAAGCAATTGAAATAGACTGAGGAAAAACAGTAGCATATCCTGCACGTGCAACGCCATGAAGCGATTCGTTCCACCAATTGTATTCTGGGATTCCCAAACGATCAATTGCAGGAGCAGAATCCATTAATTGATTTATTTTTTCGTCTAATGACATTCTTGACACCAAGTCATTGACACGCTGTTCTGTTGTCAGATTTGGATTTTTGTACGGAAAATTTTCTTGCGCAAAGGTGGTTAAAGCAAAAAAATGTAACGCAACAACTATGGATTTTCTTTTCATAGGTTTTTGATAGTGTTAGATTTATTATTTTTTGATTCGCTGTTTTTAAAGCAGGAAAACGAATTAGCAAACATCAATAGTAAAGTGCAAACTATTTTTTTGCTGACTTACAAAATTAGATTTTTATACCTCTAAAATTAGGATAAATTGCTAATTAGAGTATGTTATAAAGCTTTGTATTAATGATTTATAATTTTTGTTGAAATGCAGAAGGAAGACAAATCACTATTTTTATGGTGGTGTTTTGCTGTAATAGGCACTTCTTTTAGGTCAGGAAGAGAATTTTGATATTTTTGTGATCTGCTTAATTTTATAAAGTTTTCAATGAAAAGAAATGTGCTTATATTTTTTCTGTACTGGATGGGGGTTTTGTGCAGTGCGCAGCCTTCTGGTACGCTAACTCATTTTGCAAACGATTTAAAGTTAAGGCAATCCCGTATTCTTGATATCCAACAGGACAAAAAAGGATTTATCTGGCTGTCTACTTTTAACGGATTGATCCGCTACGATGGAAGCACATTTCAGAAATTTAGAGTAAAACAAAACAGTTCGCTGAATTTAATTTCCAATCGTGTTTTCAAATTTAAGTTTGACAATAGCGATCGAATTTGGATTCAGTCTGAAAAAAATGATATTTATTATTTTGATACTCGACAGCTGAGTTTTCATTATCCAGTTGAAAGCGGCTCCTTGAAGGCTGCGAATATTGCATTTGTAGATTTTAAAGTGATGCCTTCTGGAAGAGTTTGGCTTTTTCCTGAAGAAAGAAATTATGTAATCGCTTTTGAAACCAACAAAAAACTTAGAAAAATAGCCTTTGATCCAACAAAGCGCTGCGGAAAAATAAATGATATTTATGAGGATAAACAAGGGGCAACCTGGTTTTTTACTGAAGCTGGCACTTGTAGGTTAGATAAGTCTGATAAAGAGCCTCAATATTTCTTTTTTAATGGAAAACCTTGTGTGTACAATTCATTTTTAGAAACTAAAGAAGATATTATTTTTGGTGGAAACAATGGAGAACTTGCACGATATAATAAAAAAGCAAGCACATTTTTTGACTTTCTGCTGGATATTAAAGAAGATATCATTTATACAGAACTTGTTGCCAATACCAAAATGCTTATAATAACAGCAGGGCAGGTTTTTTATTTTTGTGATCTGAAAACAGGAAAATTAGATTCGTATAACAGCAAAACTTTAGCAGGATTTCCAAACAAAAAAATTAATTATTTAGGGTCGACACGTTCTAGACAATTTTGGTTTGAAGCTCAAGGCGAAGGGGTGTTTCAGTTTGATCTTCTTACCAAGAAAATCAAACGCATGCCTGTTGATTACAGTGATTCTGCAACAGCAGGAGGACAAAGGAAAAGTTTTATGATTACTTCTCCAAATGGAACGGTTTGGATACAATCTGGAAATGCTCCATTTTCTTACTGGGACGAAAAAAATAATAAACTTTCGTCTATAATTAGATGCATTAACGAATCCAAAGAATCGGTTTCAGATTTAATGCATACGGCAATGTTTGACAGACTGGGAAATCTTTGGTTTTGCTCTTTCAAACAAGGATTAGATTTAGTAACGTTTAGCAACAGGAGTTTCTCAACTCTAAATCTAGATTCTTCAAACGATCACCACAAACACAATGTGCGAAGTTTGATGAAGGACAGTAGAGGAAATCTTTGGGTGGCGAGCCGTAAAGAAAAAATTGCTTTGTTTGACAGCCAGAAAAAGAAAATCGGATTTTTGGCTTCCGATGGAACATTATCTCCGTCGGGACCGGGCTGGGGAGCCGATATTTACAGTATGCTTCAGGATAATAAAGGAAGAATCTGGATAGGAACTAGAGGAAACGGATTGTTTTGTTTATCTCCAACGGATCAACCTTTTAAATATAAAGTTGTTCATTATAAATACAATGAAAAAGACAATTACGGTATAAATTCGGATGATATTTTTAAAATTTTTCAAGCTTCAAACGGACAGATTTATATTGCAACTTGGGGCGGAGGGGTAAACATTATTCGCGAATCAAACGGCAGACTTCAATTCATTAATTTTAAAAATGAATTAAAAAAATATCCAATAAAAACCGCAGATAAAGTCCGTTCGATTGTAGAAAATAAAGACCACAAGATATTTTTTATTTCATCGTATAAATTGTTTTCTTTTTCGGAAGATACTCGATCTACAAGCAAAATAAAATTTAATGAATATTCTCAAGTTTCAGGAAATGATATTTTGGATATTCTAATAACGCACGACAATCAGATGGCATTGGCAACCAATGGCATGGGGCTGATTATGGCAGATTTAGATAAAAAAGGACAATTAAACGTTAAATCCATTTGGAATGAAATGGTTTCGTTTCCAGTTGAAGGAGTTGTAGCCATTGAGGAAGATAAAGCTGGGAAGATTTGGCTGATGAGCGACAATCAGATTGTTCGTTTTGATCCTAAAAACAATAGCGCCGAAACCTTTCCAGAATTAAAGTCTATTATTGGAACCGAGATATTTTCTGAAGCAACAAAATGTGAACTTTCAAATGGAGAAATCGCTGTAGGGTATTCTAATGGCGTAATTTATTTCAAACCAGAAAATATAAAACCTTTTCATTTTAAACCCTATTTAGCAATTTCTGGGTTTTTAGTGAATAATAAAGAATTACACGAAATAAATCCTGAAACTCCAAAAAATCCCGATTTGCTGGAAGAAGTTACGCTGGAGCACAATCAGAATTTTTTTAGAGTGCAAATTTCTGCTTTAGATTATTTAAAAAGCGAAAATATCGTCTATCGCTACAAATTGGAAGGGATTGATAAACAGTGGAATTACATTAAAGGCGGACAATCGATTAACTATACCAATTTAGGTAGAGGAAGTTATACGCTTTTGGTTTCTTCAACAAATGGACATAATTTATGGATGGACAACGAAAGACAAATTAAGATTACCATTCGTCCGTCGATCTGGGGAACTAATTTTGCTTATTTATGTTATTTATTATTGGCAGCGGGGTTATTTGTATTGACTAAGCGTGCGATTAGGACAATTTTAAAATTGCGCAATGATGTTAAATTGGAGAAACAAATGAGCGAATTGAAGCTGAAATTCTTTACTGATATTTCACATGAAATCCGCACACCCCTTACCATGATTGCAGCGCCTTTGGAGGTGATGCTTGCCGATGACGATTTGAAGGATTCGGTAAAAGGACAGCTACGCATTATTGAAAAAAGCAGTAATAAACTATTGAACTTGGTTAATCAGATTTTGGATCTGAGAAGAATTCAAGATAAAAAACTGGCTATTCGAGAAATTAATCTTGGAGAGTTCGTGTCTCATATGTGCGAAGATTTTGAAGAAATGAGCGCACAAAGTAATATAAATTTGAAAGTTAGTATTAATTCGCCACATCCAAAAATTTGGGCAGATCCAGACAGCTTGGATAAAATTTTAATTAACTTACTTTCTAATGCTTTTAAATATTGCAACAAAGGAGATTCTATAGAAGTAAAAGTCGAAGAATCAGAGAAACATGTCTTTTTAACAGTAAGCGATAATGGACCAGGAATTAGCCCTACACTTCAAAAAAGGCTATTTGTCCGTTTTTCAAATTACAATGAAAACCTTTCTAATCCAAGCACAGGTCTAGGCCTTTCCATTATTAAAGATATTGCCGATAAGCATGGCGCATCTGTCTTGGTTGATAGCATAAATGGTGAAGGGAGCAGTTTTCAAGTGGCTTTTTTAAAAGGATATCAGCACTTTAAAGGGGACGTGGATATTTTATTAGATGAAACAGAAGAACACTTTTCTGATGAAATGTATTTGGATTATGAATCTGAACACGAAAAAGCAATACCCGAAGAGCCGTTAAGAGAGCATCCAATTGGACTTGTTGTAGAAGATGATCCAGAATTGCGCGCCTTTATTGTTTCTATTTTAGAAAGCGATTACACGATTTACACCGCCGAAAATGGTGATGAAGGTTACATAAAAGCAGAAGAAATGTTACCAGATTTCGTTATCAGCGATATTATGATGCCTGAAAAAGACGGAATCGAAATGCTGAAGTCAATTCGAGATAATTTATCAACCAGCCATATTCCGGTTATTCTGCTTAGCGCGAAATCATCAATAGAAAGCAAATTGGAAGGTTTAGAATATGGAGCAGATGATTATGTGACTAAACCTTTTAATGTCAGTTTGTTAAAAGCAAAAGTAAAGAACGTTTTAGAACAGCGTGCTCGTTTGCAGCAATTGTTTTCAAGCGGCAGTACGATTGAAATTTCTAAGGAAGAGCCACTGCAAATATCCAACAAAGACCAGAAATTTATGTTTCAGGTTATCGCATTCGTTAAAGAAAACATGTCTAATTCTGATTTTTCTGTAGATGAATTAGGCAAATTAATGTGCATGTCACGCGCTAGTTTTTTCAATAAACTGAAAAGTATTACAGGCGTTTCCCCTGTTGTTTTCATTAGGGATATGCGATTAAGTGAAGCGGTAAGACTTTTGAAAGAGGATGATTTATTGATAAAGGAAATTTGTTTTGAGGTAGGTTTTAATGATCTAAAATACTTCGCAAAATGTTTCAGAGCAAAATACGATCATACTCCAGCAGAATATCGTCGACAATTTCGCTGATTAATTATTTGTAAAAAGATTTAATAGAAGCCTCATTATTTTAATGAGGTTTTTTTTTAAGTAAAATAATCAAGAATGAGTCTTTTATTTAGCCATTGCAATATCTGTTTTTATTTACAAGATTTTTTTTAAACTATATAAAAAAAGTAAGAAAAATTTATCGAATAACTGATTCTGAGTGCTTAAATAGCGATTTGTACCATTTCGAAAAGCAAAAATTACCCCATTATCAGATATGCTATTTCTAGCTTTGCTTCATAATCTTGATTGATTTTTAACTAACTAACCTTAAAACCAAAATTATGAACCAAACTAAATTTAACATTCAACCGCCTATTTTGGACTGTAGTCCTAAAATAAATCAACAGGAAAATTTTCATCATTTTTAATTTTTTAGAGATATGAAAATGATCAAAAATCTGATTCTTGGAGCGGGGATATTTTTTCTTCTTAATTCTTGCTCTAACGACGATCTTAAATATGAAAGCCATACAGTTAAAAAACTTGATTTTCAATTAAACGGCGAACCTTGGAATTTAAATGTAGGCATTTCAACCAGACCTCTTTTTGTTTACAAAGAAAGTGGAGAATATTTTGCGAATTACAGTTCGCTTTATCCTTTTTCGTTAGACGATGGAAAATACAAATTGGTAGCAACAGATTATCCAGAGCAAATGGTTCCGTCTCCAACGAACCTTAACGAACTCATTGTTCCACAGCCTGCATTGGCAAACCAGCCGGTAAATTTATCAGATGCAATGCCTTACGCTTCACCATTTGAAGAACCGTTAACGCTGAATATTATCACGCGTACGGGAATTCTTCGTTTGAAGACTTTAGACATCGTGGCCGATAAAAGTTATACCACAATTAAGACTACAGTTTTGGTAAAGAGAAGCGGCTACAAAGTAGTCGATGGAACTTACATAAAAGAAGACATGCTTGTAACTAGGAGTAAAGCAACAGCAAGTGGAGGGATAAATTACACTGATGATTTTGTCTTATTTCAAACTGGTGAGGAAGCTAATAATGTTCGCGTTAAAATAGAATGCCTCAATCAGAATATGGAAGTTGTAAAAACAAAAGAATTGCAGGGAACTTTTGCAATTGAGGGCAGTAAGGTTACGAGTGTCGACTTCCTTATAAACGAACCTTGATAAACTTCTTATCAAAACAAACTAAAACCAAATACTATTAGCCGCCTTTAGATTTATTGAAATAATAATATGATAGCTCTAGGAAGTTAGAGTCTGAACTTTACTGTATTCCATTATAAAATTCAAAGAAGGCTTTTAATCAAATAAAAATATTCTAGTTATGACTATAAAAAAATATATCTGGAGCATTTTGGTCATTCTGTTTCTTGCAGGTGGTACATATGCTCAGAAGCGTGTAACCGTGAGCGGTTCGGTTAGAGATAATATGGGAGGGATTCCTGGCGCAACAATTATGGTAAAGAATGAAAAAAACAATGGAGTTACCGATTTTGATGGGAAATTCAGTATAACAGTAACTGATCCAGAAACAGCCGTTTTGATCATCAAATTTGTTGGTATGAATGATGAAATAGTGCCATTAAAAGGGCGTACATCTGGAATTACGGTAACAATGAAAGAATCGAATAGCGAGTTGAATGAAGTTGTTGTAATAGGTTACGGTACGCAAAAACGTAAAAACTTAACTGGAGCCGTTGCCAGTATAAAAGGAACCGAATTGGCAAAAGTACCAACATCAAACGTAGCTGAAGCCTTGACAGGAAGACTTCCTGGAGTTCAGGTTACCACGGTTGATGGTTCGCCTGGATCCGAAGTGAAAATTAGAATTCGTGGAGGAGGATCTATTACTGAAGACAATTCGCCATTAATCTTGGTTGATGGTTTTGAGGTTGCCAACTTAAATGATATTCCGCCAACAGATATCGAATCGGTAGAAGTTTTAAAAGATGCTGCGTCTACAGCCGTATATGGTGCAAGAGGAGCAAATGGAGTTATTATTGTGACGACTAAAGTTCCAAAAGCCGGAAAAGTCTCGGTAAACATTCATAACTACACGCAAATTAAAACGCTTGCCAATCATTTGGATGTTATGGATCCTTATGAGTTTGTGATGATGCAGTACGAGTTTGCGCGTAAAGGAACTTCTAACCCAACTGCATTTTATAATATGTATGGCAGACCAAGCGAATTTTATATTTATAAAGGAAATAAAGGTACAGATTGGCAAAATGAAATTTTTGGTAGCAATCCAATCGCAAGATACACAGATATTAATGTAAACGGCGGAAGCGAGAAAACGAAATTCAAGTTTACGTTTGTAAATCAGGACCAGCCAGGTGTTCTGGTGGGAACGGGAATGCGTCAGAATTATATTTATCTGATTTTAAATTCAAAATTAACAGACAATCTTACGTTCGAATATCAAACCCGTTTAACCAATCAGACCATAGACGGTTCCGGAACAGATGGAGTGAGCTTGCTTAGGGCTTTGCGCGAGGCGCCAACAGGAGGTTTAGAAGATTATATGACTTTGCCAGAAGATAATACTTATTTTGATCCAGACGATTATGAAATTAAACCTCGTTTTAATCCATTTGAAGAAGCAGAGAAAAACTACCGTAAACGCACTACGAGAATATTTAACACTACTGGAGCTTTAACATGGACAATCAAAAAAGGATTGACCCTTCGCTCTTCATTCGGTTACGAATATAAATATCAGGAAGACGGCCGTTTCTGGGGTACAGATACAAAAACGGCATTAGAGAATAACAATATGCCTCTAACATATTGGTCTATGACCCAATCGCCACGCTGGCAGCTGAACAACGTATTAAACTACGGATTTAAATTAAAAGAACGCCACGATTTTCAATTGATGGTTGGACAGGAGATAAAAGATCAGGAAAGTTCACTTAAGTTTTTCCGTACCCGTTATTTTCCTGAAGACATAACTGGAGAAAAAGCTTTAGACAACCTAGCTTTGGGAACTCCTTTTGATAATGGTTCAAATGCAGAATCTCCAAATAGAATTTCTTCATTTTTTGGAAGAGCCAATTATGGTTATGACGATCGTTATTTATTTACGTTTACTGTTCGTACTGATGGTTCTACAAAATTTGGTCCAGACAACAGATGGGGAGTTTTTCCTGCGGGAGCTTTTGCTTGGAGAGTTTCGAATGAAAATTTCTTAAAAGACAGCCAGATGGTTTCGAACTTAAAACTTCGATTGAGTTATGGAGCTTCGGGTAATGATAGAATTAAAGGCGATTTATATGCAAAATATTACGGAGTTTCCAGAGACCGTTCTGTAGGATGGGGAGAAGAAAACCATTACTACTATAATTTTTACAACGACAAATACCTGAACAATCCAAACGTAAAATGGGAAACAACTTATACGGCAAACGTAGGTCTTGATTTTGGGTTTTTCAAAGAAAGGCTTACAGGAACTTTAGATTTCTATCACAATAAAGTAAAAGATTTATTAGTGCCATCTGATATTGCTTCGGTTTCTGGCTTTACCAAAATGATGACCAATGTTGGACAGACTTCTAATAAAGGTGTCGAATTTGCAATCAACGGTAGTGTTATTAAGAAAAAAGATTTTCAGGTTGATTTGACTTTTAATATTGGTTACAACAAAAATAAAATTGACAAACTGGCGAGTGGGGAACAGGAATGGATTTTAAGTTCGGGCTGGGCAGGAACACAATTGTTAAATGACGATGATTATCGTGCTTACGTTGGCGGAACAAAAGGCCAAATTTTTGGTTTTGTAAACGATGGCTTCTACACTATGGATGACTTTGAATCTTTTGATGCGGTAACTAAAACGTGGAAATTAAAAGAAGGGGTTGCCAACTCAAAAAACCTTTCGGGAGATCCAGTTCCAGGAAATGCCAAATTTAAAAAATTGACTCCTGTTGATCCTTCGGACCCAAACAGCTATGTAATTGGGGATAAAGACAGAAAGGTTATCGGAGACACAAATCCTGATTTTTCTGGCGGTTTTGGTGTAAATGCCATTTGGAAAAATTTCGACTTGACAGCATTTTTCAATTTCATGTCAGGGTTTGATGTCTACAACGCCAATAAGATTATGACGACTTCTTTCTTTCAGAACAACCAGAACAATTTCAGTATGGATGTAGGACTGAACAATCGTTGGAGAAATTATGATGATATGGGTAACGATCTTCGCTATTCGCCTGAACAGCTGGCAAAACAAAATGAAAATGCCACCATGTGGAACCCAGTATCTATAGGGCGCCCTATTGCTATGTCTTATGCGGTTGAAGATGGTTCTTTCTTGAGGTTAAACACATTGAGCATTGGTTATACTATTCCAAAACAAAACAGTTCAAAAGTGGGATTCAGCAGAATTAGACTATATGCTACAGGAAGCAACTTATTTGTTTGGACGAACTATTCCGGATACGATCCAGATATTAATCTGGAAACAGGATTAACACCAAATATTGATTACAATGCTTATCCAAGAACGCGCAATTACGCTTTTGGAGTACAGCTGTCATTTTAATTAAACAATATTAAATCTCACAAAGATGAATAAAAAGATAATATTTAGTTTTCTGCTAGTTGTTGCGCTGTCTTTTACAGCCTGCGATGAATATCTAGATGTACAGCCTGGATCTGGCTTTACCCAAGCAGAAGTTTTTAAATCAGAGAAAGACATTCAGTCTGCTGTTGCAGGTGTTTATACGCTGATGCTGACTGATGATGCTTATGCTAACCGTCTTGCTTTTGTTTTTAATATGAATACAGATGTAGAAATGTCTGGCGTTTCGACCAATACAGTAAACGGAAACGGTTCTGATATTGCGTGTTACGATCCAAAGCCATATTGGACTACTTTAAATGGTACTTGGAGTGCCATGTACAAAATCATCAATACTGCAAATGATGTAATTGAGGGAATTGAAAGCTCAGATCTATATAAAGCAGATCCAAAAAATGCTCCTTCTAATATTTTGCAGATGTATGGAGAAGTGAAAACAATTCGTGCAATGGTGTATCTAGACATTATCCGTATTTGGGGAGATGTTGTTTTCCGCACCAAATCTTCAACAGGAGATGAAAATTTTGCACAAGGAACTACAGATCGAAATGTGATTCTTGAGTTTTTAATTGATGATTTAAAGTCAGTTGAGCCTTTTATGAAGAACGCAAACGAATTGGATTATGGAGTGGAACGCGCTTCCAGAAGTTTCAATCAAGGTTTAATCGGATTATTGGCTCTAACAAGAGGAGGATGGACGCTTCGTCCAGACGAAAACAATCCAGCAAGTATCGGGCATATGGAAAGAGGAAAAAATTACGAGCAGTATTATGATATTGCAATCCAATATTTGGATAAGGTAATCCAGGGCAGACAGCACGATTTAAAATTGAGTTTTAGAGATTTTTGGATAAAGCAGAACAATTGGGAAACTCCAGTGAATGACGACGTTATTTTTTCTATTCCGATGCTGAAAAATTCTACAGGCGAGTACGGCTATTTTGCAGGAATTCCGATTATTGAAGGAAATCATCCTTACGGAAGCGCTTCAGGAACTCTTAGCTTATGCGGAGAATACCTTTATTCATTTGATAATAAGGATTTAAGAAGAGATGTTACCTGCGCACCGCTTTCTTACGATCAAAACTTAAATCAAGTAATTCGCTTGGATTTGGCACGTTTGGCTGTTGGAAAATGGTCTAAATTATGGATGAATGATCCGCTGGGAAGCACAAGCCAAAAAGGTACGGGAATCAACTATTCTTGGATGCGTTTTGCAGATGTATTGTTAATGTACGCAGAAGCGGTGAATGAACGTTTTGGTCCGCGTGAAGATGCTAAAGAATGTTTGCGACGTGTGAGAAGAAGAGCTTTCGCTCAAACAGATTGGGGAACTAAGGTAGATAATTATGTAATGTCTAAGTCATCGCCAGATCTGTTCTTTAAAGCTATTATGGACGAGCGTAAATGGGAATTTGGAGGAGAAAGCAAACGTAAATTTGATTTGGCTCGTTGGAATAAATTCAGTGAAGTGATTTACAATCAGTATTACAAATTATACAATTGGGGACGTGTAGCCAATGGAGCGTATGTTCCTGGCATTGATCAAGTTCCGGGAAGTATTTATTATAAAAATATTCCAGATCCTGTTAACTCTGGAAGAACAATCTTAGATATCAAAGGAATTGATGAAATCTTGCAGGCTCGCCCTGCAGGTTATACAGAACTTCCGTTTGCGGTAAGCTGGTATTCATTAAACAACGAAACAGCAAGCTACGAACCAAGAAACGATATCAAATGGAGTTTCAGAGGATTCATTAATTACAACAACGCCTCATCGGTATCTCCAACAGATCCATTGCGTTATTTATGTCCGTATCCTTCTAAGGTAATTACAGATCATAGAGGAGCCATTCAAAATTATTATGGATTTAATTTTTAAATCGAGCCAAGCATGAAAAAATTTAGAAAAATACTTTATATACTATCTCTTCTTGGTATCATTGCCTGTGGAGAAATGCTGATATCTTGTGAAAACGATGAGTTTAAATATCCGCAAGAACAAGATCTGTTTCAGCCAAAATTTGTACTTACTGCCCCTTTAGTAAAAGGCAACTCCATAGCTATTGTATGGTATAAAGTCAACGATGCGGCATCCTATACCATCGAGCTGCATTTAGACAATTATTACAAAAGTTTATACAAATCGTATACAACGACAGAAACGCAGCTTTTAATGGATGATATTCCATATAAAACCCAATTTTATATTAGGGTGAGATCTAACCATGCTATTGATGGGCATAATTCTCAATGGTCTTATACCAATGCTTTAACAGACGAGCGTCCGCCGTTTGATCCAATTTTGCATACAGTAGAAAAGGTTAATATTACAGAAACTGAAGTTACAGTAAATTGGGATATTTCTCCTGAAAATCCTGTTGACAGCATTTCTGTAGCGCCCGCACAATCTGCTGAAATTCCTGCAATTGGCCGTAAGCTAACTTCTGCGGAAATTGCCAAAGGAGAAGCAACAGTAATTGGCTTAGAAAAAAACACATTGTACAATGTAAATATTTTCGATAACAACAAACCAAGACGTTACGATAAGCCTTATAATCAGGTTTCTTTCCGTTCGGCAGGGCCATCAACATCAACAATTATTGTAACAAAAGGAATGGATTTGGATGCTTTATTGAGAACAAACAATGACGATCCGACCATTCCAGAAGGAACAGAATATTTCCTTGAAGCAGGTTCGTTGTTTAAAATTACGCCTTTTACCATTTCAAAAGGATTTAAATTGACAGGAGGAACTGAAGGAGAACGCCCTCAGATCGAAATGAACGGAAACTGGAATATTGCAGAAGGTTCTTATTTGTCAGAATTGGCTTTTGAAAACATTCGTTTTTATCAGACTATTGATGCAAGTTATTTCTTTAATAGCGGAACAGCTTGGAAATTAGATAAAATTACTTTCTACAATTGTGTTTTCAATTATTTCAAACGCGGATTCTGGAGACATCAAGGAAACGGAAAATACAAAGAAATTGGAGAATTTGATATGAGCTACTGTACGTTTGATCAGGTTGGAGGGCACTCAGGACCATACGGGACATTTGTATTCGGTTCTGCCGGAGCTGATAATGTGAAGAAAGCCAAATTCTCAAACTGTACTTTCATGAGAGATTACTATCAGACAACAGACAAGAACCGAAACTTTAAAAACCTGTTTGATTATGGTGCATCGGCTTATCCGATCCAATTAGAATACCAAAATATTACGATTTACGATTATGCATATAACAGGGCATTAATCAATATTCCGAATGCTGTAGGATCTACCTTAATCTTTAAGAATGTGCTGTTGGCATCTTCTTGCGGTAAAGTAATTCAAGCAATTGCGGCCAATACACCTGCAACTTACGGAAACAATTATACAACGACAGATTATCTGCTAGGTGCTGCTGCAATTCAAGGGACCGAACTGGGTATAAGTGCGCAAAATTTATTTGTTGATCCTGCAAATGGCAATTTGATGATTAAAGATCCAAATTCTCCAATTGTAACCAATAAAGTAGGAGATACAAGATGGTTGCCTTAAGTTTTGTTAATTAAGTGGTTTCAGTACTTTCATGAAGTATCCTTGTGGTTGAGGATACTTCGGTGTACTGTCTTGCTCAGATTAATAGAAGAAAATTAGACTTTAAAATATCAAGTTTTTTTGTTGATGTTTTAATGAAGCGAATTATATAATAAAAATCAATACAATGAAATTCAAACAATTGCTATTCGCCTTAGGATTATTTTGGTATTTAGGAGCTAACGCACAAGGCTGGAATGCCGACTTAGGAAATGGAAAATATAAAAACCCAATTTTGCATGTAGATTATTCTGATCCCGATGTTTGTGTTGGAGAAGATGGTTATTACATGACAGCCTCTAGTTTTAGTAGCACTCCAGGACTTCCTATGCTTCATTCTAAAGACCTTGTAAATTGGGAATTGATTGGATATGCATTGCAAAATCTGTTTCCTATAGAACATTATCAAACTGTTCGTCATGGCGATGGAGTTTGGGCGCCGTCTATCCGTTACCACAATGGTGAGTATTTTATTTATTGGGGAGATCCCGATTTTGGAATCTTTATGGTAAAGACCAAAAATCCTGCTGGTGTTTGGGATGAACCTGTTTTAGTAAAAGAAGCAAAAGGAATTATAGATACATGCCCATTTTGGGATGAAGACGGAAAAGCGTATTTATCTTATGCTTTTGCAGGAAGCCGCGCCAATGTGAAAACGGTTTTAATGCTGTCTGAAATGGCACCAGACGGAACTAAACTAATTGGAAATCCTGCTTTGGTTTTTGACGGGCATAATGGACACACTACCGTTGAAGGTTCAAAAATGTACAAACGTGAAGGATACTATTGGATTATGGCTCCGGCAGGAGGTGTAAAACCAGGATGGCAATTGGCAATGCGCTCCAAAAATGTTTGGGGACCTTATGAATATAAAGTGGTTTTGCATCAAGGAGATTCACCAGTGAATGGACCCCATCAAGGCGGTTATGTAGAAACGCCAAACGGAGACGGATGGTTTTTGCATTTTCAAGACCGTTGGGCATACGGACGTGTGGTTCATTTGCAGCCTGTGACTTGGAAAGACGGTTGGCCAATTATGGGAAAAGATTCCAATAAAGACGGAATTGGAGAGCCTGTTATGGAATGGACAAAACCAAACGTCGGGAAAAATTATCCAGCAACGCCATTAGTTTCTTCAGATGAATTTGATAGCCATCAATTGGGACTGCAATGGCAATGGCAAGCCAATCAGAATCCTGCCGAGCATTGGGGCTGGTCTTCTGCAAATCTTGGTTTTCTTCGTCTAAACTGTATTCCGAAAAAAGAAGGAATAAAAACCATGTGGATGATGCCGAATCTTTTATTACAAAAATTTCCTGGTGCCAATTTTACGGCAACAGCAAAATTGACTTTCGAAAATAATCCAGATGCAGGAGTAAGCGGTTCAGGTTTGATTGTTTTTGGTGAAGATTACGCTTATATCGCCATTGAACAGGATAAAGAGGGTAATTTGAATTTGGTACAGCGCGTAATGAAAAGCGCCAGAACTTCTAAAGAAACAGAAAGAGAAACAGCATCAATTTCTATAAAAAATAAAGAAGTGAGCTTGCGTGCAAAAATAGAAATGCTTCAGAATAAAGAGCCTTTTGACGCCAAAGCTACTTTTTATTACAGCGTTGATGGGAAGAATTTCAAAAAACTAGGAGAATCGTTTAAACCAGCTGCAGGACGATGGGTGGGTGCTAAAATCGGACTTTTTGCAACAGGATCGAAAGCTATAAATGACAGCAGTTATGCCAATTATGATTGGTTTAGAGTTGAAGAAAATTAGAATCGTATGAAACATAAAATAAAACATTGTTTTCTCGCTTTGTTCGTTAGCATGATTTCTTTTGGACAGCCAAAATCTGATCTCAAACAGAAAGGAACAACAATAGAATGGGCAATTAAAATGGCCGATTCAGATCAGAAACGTGTTCCAAATCCAGTATTTCTGGATGGAGTCAAATATCCCAAATGGAATTATACAAATGGCTTGGTGGCTCTTGCCAATCAGAAATTGTACGATTATACCAAAAATCAGAAATATTGGGATTACGGACTTTCTTATGCTGAACAATTAATAGATAAAGATGGCAACATTCTAGGCGGTTATGAACTCGATAAATACAGTTTGGATCTGATAAATTCTGGAAAAATACTTTTTGAAATTTATAAAAAGACAAATGATTCACGCTATAAAAAAGCAATGGATCTATTGCACAAACAATTAGAAGGGCATCCAAGAAATTCTGATGGAGGTTATTGGCATAAAAAAAGCTATCCATGGCAAATGTGGCTGGATGGCGTTTACATGGCAGATCCTTTTTCGGCGCAATACGGAGAAGTTTTCAATGATCCAAAAGCGATTGATGATGCGATTCTTCAAGCAGAATTGATTCAGAAACACGCTTTTGATGCTAAAACAGGGTTGAATTTTCATGGTTATGATGAAAAACGGGCGCAATTCTGGGCAAACAAAACTACTGGAACTTCTGCGCACGTATGGGGGAGAGCGCAAGGGTGGTATTGTATGGCTTTGGTTGATATTTTAGACTTTGTTCCAGAAAATCATCCTAAACGAAAAGACTTAATCAAAATTGTTCTACAGGTTTTTGATGCTGTTCTAAAAGCGCAAGATTCTAAAACAGGAGTCTGGTGGCAAGTAATGGATCAGCCAGGAAGAAAGGGCAATTATCTGGAATCGACTTGTTCAACGATGTTTGTGTATTCTTTTGCTAAAGCTTACAACAAAGGTTATGTAGACCAAAAGTTTCTGAAATCGGCAAGAAAAGGTTTTAATGGAATTCAAAAAGAATTTATAAAAGACAATGAAGACGGAACTATTTCTATTTCAAAATGCTGCGCCGTTGCGGGATTAGGAGGTAAGAATCCTGAAGATAGAAACGGTTCATTTGAATACTATATTTCTGAACCTATTAGAGATAACGATGCAAAAGCAGTTGGTCCTTATATTCTGGCTGGAATCGAATTACAAAAATCTCTAGACAAAAAATAATATATCAAAATTACAATGGGTTATGATAAAAACTAACAGCACACTTCTTATAACAGCATTTCTTTTTGCGGTTTTTTCATGTATTGGACAGAAGAAAGGAACTGTAAATGCGTCGGACAAAAAAGCTAAATCAAGTCTGAAAATCCCTTTCAAAATGCCAGAGGTGCAAATTCCGAAGTTTAAAAGCGACACTTTGAATATTGTTGATTTTGGAGCAATACCCAATACAGAACAGCTTTGTACAAATGCTATTAATTCGGCAATTGAAAAATGTTCTAAGTCGGGTGGAGGAGTTGTGGTTATTCCTGCTGGACTTTGGACAACAGGACCAATAAAACTGGAAAGCAATGTTAATCTGCACACGCAAAATGGTGCTTTTGTTTCTTTTACTAGTGATTTAAAGCAGTACAAACTGATAGAGTCGTATTTTGAAGGAAACAAAGTCATTCGCTGCGAATCGCCGATTATGGGAGTTGACTTGGAAAACATTGCGATTACTGGTCAGGGAATTTTTGACGGAAACGGGGCTGTATGGAGACCTGTTAAAATCGGAAAAATGACTGCCGGACAATGGGACGAATTAGTAAAATCTGGCGGCGTTCTGTCTAAAGACGGAAAAATCTGGTATCCATCTAAAGGAGCTTATGAAGGGAATGAGGAAAGAAATAAATTGCCTAAAAAGGAAACCGTAGAAAACATGGAGCCTTACAAAGAAGCGCTTCGTCCGGTTATGGTGAGTTTGGTTAATTGTAAAAAACTGCTTTTAGACGGTGTCACTTTTCAAAATTCTCCTGCCTGGAACGTAAATCCGTTAATGTGCGAACATCTTACGCTGCGCAATTTGACGATTCGAAATCCGTGGTATTCTCAGAATGGCGATGGCCTCGATTTAGAATCCTGCCGTATCGGAACGGTAACCAATTGTCGTTTTGATGTTGGGGATGATGCAATCTGCATTAAATCTGGAAAAGATAAAGAAGGACGAGACCGTGCAAAACCAACCGAATTATTTGTGATTACAGATTGTGTGGTTTATCACGCACATGGAGGTTTTACAATTGGGAGCGAAATGTCGGGAGGCGTTAAAAATATATTTGCCAAAAACCTAACATTTAATGGAACAGACTGTGGACTTCGTTTTAAATCGGTCCGCGGCCGCGGCGGGGTAGTGGAGAATATTTGGATGGAAGACATTCGCATGAATAATATTCCAACAGACGCCATCAATTTTAACTTGTATTATTTCGGAAAATCTTTATCAGAAGATAAAACAACAGGCGAAATAACAGTAGCGAAAGAGGCTATTTCTGATGAAACGCCGGCATTTAAAAATATGCATTTCAAAAATATTTATGTAAACGGTGCCTCGCAGGCTTTAAAAATAATGGGAATCCCAGAAATGCCGGTTGCCAATATTGAATTTGAAAATATGATTATCCGTTCAGATATTGGAGTCCAGTTGAACTATACGAGCAAAATCGCTTTTAAAAATCTTGATTTAAGATTAGACAAACCAGGAATTGCAGTAAGTTTTTCAAACAGCCAGAATGTGAGTTTGGATGGTTTGAAATCTACGGGAGAAAATCAAATGTTTTGGGTTGGAGGTTTAGAAACAAAAGATATTTCATTAAAAACCAATGGTAAAAAAATGGTTATGGATAAAGATCTAAAAGTGCTAGAATCGATTAAAGGCGAAGTAAAAGTGGTGGATTAAAACACAAAAAAAATGATACTATTCAAATTTGCAGCAGTTTCCATTTTCTTTATGAATCTTTCGTTTGCAAACGATTCTCCAAAAGAAATCAAACCATATGATATTGTTGTGGATGCCGATGGAAAAGGAGATTATAAAACGGTTCAAGAAGCGTTTAATTCGGTGCGATTATTAAAAACATCAGAAACTAAAATTTTTGTAAAGAATGGAATCTACAAAGAGAAACTGGAATTGGCCTTAAACAAAAATAACATTACGCTGGTTGGAGAAAGCAGAGAAAACGTAATTCTGACTTATGATGATTATGCATCCAAATCGAATGGTGCAGGAGGAACTGTCGGAACTTCTGGATCTGCCAGTTTTATTGTTGCAGGAAATGGCTTTAAAGCGCAGAATATTACGTTCGAGAATTCGTCTGGCCCAGTTGGGCAGGCAGTGGCAGTTAGAATTGACGGAGACAGGATCATATTCGAGAATTGCAGATTTTTAGGATTTCAAGATACTTTATATCCAAGAGAAAGTGCCAGCAGACAGTATTATAAAAACTGTTATATTGAAGGAACAACTGATTTCATTTTTGGAGGTTCGACCGTAATTTTTGACCAATGTGAAATCTTCTCAAAAAAAGGAGGCTCTTATATTACCGCTGCCAATACACCAGAATCCAGTCCATACGGATTTGTCTTCCTAAACTGCAAACTGACATCAAATTCAGGAGATTACTCTTATTTCTTAGGAAGACCTTGGAGAAATTATGCCAAAACTGTTTTTATAAGATGCGAAATGGATTCGCACATTAAACCATTAGGATGGCATAATTGGGGAAAACCAGAAGCCGAAAAAACGGTTTTTTATGCCGAATATCAATCTACAGGGGCAGGAGCAAATGCTGCATCAAGAGCCAATTGGTCACATCAGCTTTCAGCTACACAATTTAAAAAAGAATATTCTATGAAAGCCATTTTTAAAGATTGGAAACCGAATTAAAGTTTTTAAAAACATCTTTTCAGAAGTTATAATCGATTAAATAAATAGAGTATGAAGTTTCAAAACAGAAAAATAAAAGCAGTATTTATTTGGGTCTGGATCTTATTTCTTCAAAAGATGAACGCGCAATATTTGGAAGGATTAACTCAGGTTAAAGACACTTCTTTCAATAATAGAAGCGCCTTCAAAAAAACATTAAAATACTTTCCTAATATTTCTCCCGTTTCCGAAATGCATTTTGATGGCGTTGTGCAGAAAAACGGCATCGTATATTGCACTTACGGAAAACGGAAAATGAAACTGGATGTTTTCTTCGATAAAAATAAAAAAGAAAAACAAACTGCAATTATACTTATTCATGGCGGTGGTTGGCGATCTGGAAGTCGAGAACAGCATCATCAGATGGCGCAGAAATTAGCAACTCTTGGCTATGTCTGTTTTACGCCCGAGTACAGACTTTCGACAGAAGCGCTTTTTCCAGCAGCAGTTTACGATATAAAAGCTTCGATTCGGTGGGTTAGAGAAAATGCAGAAAAGTATAATGTTAATCCAGATCAAATTGTTTCGCTTGGATTTTCTGCTGGTGGAGAACTGGCCGTTTTTATGGGAGTAACAGGCAATATGCCACTGTTTGAGGGAGAAGTGACAAATTCAAACTCAAAATCTCAAGTCAACGCTATAGTTGATATTGACGGAACACTATCTTTTACCCATCCTGAAAGCAGCGAAGGAAATGACACTAAGAATATTTCGGCAGGAACCTATTGGTTTGGCTATTCTAAAAAGGAAAATCTTAAACTTTGGGAAGCTGCTTCTCCGCTGTCTTATGTAAACGTTTCAACTCCGCCAACTTTATTTATTAATAGTTCGATTCCTAGAATGCATGCCGGAAGAGATGATTTCAGAAAAGTTTTGACAGAAAACGGAATTTATTCGGAGGTTCACGAGTTTGAAAACTCACCGCATGTCTTTTGTCTTTTCAATCCTTGGTTTGAACAGACAATTCAATATATAGATCAATTTTTAACTAATGTTTTTAAAAAATAAAGAATTATGAAGTCAAGATTCATTATTTCAATTCTCTGCATGGCTTTAGCATTTGCGGTAATGTCTTTTATAAATGTAAAACCCAAAACTACGGTTTATTTGATTGGAGATTCTACTGTTGCTGATTATGCTAACAATTATGAAGAAGGAAAAGATTATAAGAAAACGCGATATCCTGTTACAGGTTGGGGACAGGTTTTTCAGCAATTCTTAGCAAAAGACAGTTTGAAGAAAATCGATAAGCTGATTAAAACTGACAGCGCTTTTGTTGATGATAGAGCCAGAGGAGGACGAAGCACCAGGACTTTCTTTCAGGAAGGTAGATGGCGACTGGTTTACGAAAATCTAAAAAAAGGCGATTTAGTTTTAATGCAGTTCGGCCATAATGATGCTGCCGAAGATAAGCCTGAACGATATGTAAATATTGAAGGCTATAAGGAATTCCTAAGGCTTTTTGTAGAACAGACAAGAGCAAAAGGAGCAAAACCAATTTTGATTACGCCCGTAGCCCGAAACTTTCCGTGGAAAGACGGAAAACTGCAGAATATACATGGTTTATATCCTCAGGCAGTAAAAGATGTAGCCAAAGAATTGGATGTGCCGTGCATTGATTTAAACCAAAAATCAATCGATTTTTTTACCCAAAAAGGGCAGCCTTATGTGAGTGAAAATTATTTTATGAATTTCAAAGGAGGTATATACGAAGCTTATCCGGAAGGACAAAAAGATAACACACATTTTCAAACTAAAGGAGCTGAAGAAGTGGCAAGATTAGTTTTTGAAGGAATGAAAGAATTAAATTAAAATTTTATTTAAACCGCCAAAAGGGTTTGAGATACAAGAAAAAACTCTTTTGAAAACTATTACTAACTAAAACCATATTTAAACCAAATGAAAAAACAACTTTTTATTCATCTATTCCTCGTACTGTTTACAGTAATGGGGTTTTCTCAAACCATTGAGAAAATTGAAGCCGAAACGTTTAACCAGGCTTCAGGAGCAAGGGCAGAAACCAATGCTGCCCGTTCGGGAGGCGGAAACGTAGGGTATATTAAAAACAATACCTGGATTAAATTTAATGCAGTTAATTTTACAGAATTTGTTACCCGTTTTGATGTTGCCGCGGCGGGAGCGACCGGTGGAACTATCGAATTTAGATTGGGTTCGGCAACAGGAACTTTAATTGGTTCTGCAACGATATCAGGAAGCACAAGCTTCACCGATTACAAGAAGTTCTCGGCAGCCATTACACCAACGACAGGTTCATACGATCTGTATCTCGTTTTTCTTGGGCCTGGAACGGGATACTTATTTAACGTAGATTATTTCGAAAAAGTAACAGACAACCCAAATGCGGTGACACACAAATTGACTGTAGATGTCAATCCGGCCTCATCTGGAACTGTTACGCTTAATCCTGCTGGAACTACATTTGCAAAAGGAACCGAAATAAAATTGACTGCCAATAAAAATTTTGGCTACAGTTTTAAGCAATGGGTAGATGATAAAGGAGCTGTTATTTCAACAGCCAATCCGTTAACACATACTTTAAATGCAGACGTGACCTTAGTCGCGCAGTATGATGCTGTACCAACTTATGCTTTAAACGTAAATACAAACGGAGCTTTTGGTTTAGGCGACTATACGGTTTCTCCCGCAGGAAAAGACGGCGCATTTTCGGTTTACGAAAGCGGAACCAATGTTACAATTACAGCTGTAGAAAACGATATTATAAAATTCAGCAATTGGGCTGATGGATCCACTTCATTAAGCACTTCTGTAGTGATGAATGAAAATAAAACAGTTACAGGAACATACGCCAATCAGACTTTTATTGCAGGATGGACATTTAAAAATGATCAATACGCAAATCCGAGAGTTGCAGAATTATATTCAAAAGTAGAAAATAGACCGCAGCTATTTGCCTATAATATGGCAGACAATGTTTTTGCACCTAATGTAAGACTTCAAAATAGAGGAGGAAAGAATGGATTTTGCGTCTGGAATACCGATAGAGGTAATTTTTACTATTTTATGACAACACTTTCGACTGTGGGGTATAAAAATGTAAATGTTGCTTCAGGTTTATTGGGTTATTATTATGGGTGTGATGAGTGGACATTCCAATATTCATTAGACGGAGTAAATTTTGTGAATGTTTCGGCTCTAACGACAATCAATACAGGAACGATAACCAATATTGGCGGAGTTCTTCCTGCTGAAGCCGAAGGAAAGGAAAAGATCTATTTAAGATGGTTTCCAAACATAAATGGACCAAAACACGGATCTGCAATAGATGTTACAGCAACAATTCTATCCAATTTAATGATTAAAGCCGATGAAGTTTTGGTTAGCGATACTGTTGCGCCAGTTTTAGAATCTTCATTTCCAACAGAAGCGGCAGGTTCTGTGGCAGCCAATGGAAGCATTATTTTAAACTATAACGAGCAGGTTCAATCAGGAATAGGAAATGCTGTTTTAAATGGTAAAAATCTAAATGCCGAATTTGTAAATAAAACGGTAAAGTTCAGTTATTTCGGATTAGAATATAACAAACAATATAATTTTACGTTCCCAGCAGGATTTGTAAAAGACCTTTCTGGAAATGACGGTTCAGATCTTACTTTGTCATTTAAAACAATGGAAAAGCCAATTCCTGCCAAACGTAAATTTGATTTAATTGTAGATGCAGATGCTACAGCAGATCAAATAGCTTCAGGTAAATATGTAAAGACAATTGCAGAAGCTTTTAATGCCGCACCTAATAATTCGGCATCAAGATTTTTGGTATTGATTGCCAATGGGACTTATAATTTGGGAGGAGACGGTACCAACCCGCAGGATGTGGTTTTAAAGCTTCCATCAGGAAAAAATAACGTTTCGCTGGTTGCGCAATCTAAAGACAAAGTCATTTTGCAGGGAAATCCAGGATGGGGAATTAAAAATGCGGTTCTCTCCATTGAAGCGAATGATTTGTATATGGAAAATGTAACCATCGAGCACAAAGACGGAATTACAACTTCTGGACAAAGACCAGCATTGAATCCAGCAGGAGATCGAAATGTCTATAACGGAGTTCGCCTTAGAAGCAAGCAAGACACTCAGGTAACAGGAGGAAAAAGAAGTTTTTACTATAAATCAACAATAGAAGGAGATGTTGATTTTATCTGTGGCGGAGGAACGCATTGGTTTGAAGAATGTCAACTGGTTTCGGTTGCTGCTGGGTATATCGTAGCTCCAAATCATGATATGGCTACTCAATACGGTTATATTTTCAATAACAATACTATTTCGGCAGCTACAAGCTATTATTTAGGACGTCCTTGGCAAAATGCACCAAGAGCCGTTTATCTCAATACAAAAATGATGACTGAACCTAATACAGCCGGATGGGCAAGTATGGGAACCGTACCTGCGCTTTTTGCCGAATACAATAGCGTAAACGGAAATGGTGTATTAGTAAATACCGATAATAGAACTAATATATTTACAGTAAACGGCGTTGCCCAGACAGGAAATTATAATCCAGTTTTGACCAAAGCACAAGCTGATGAATTTACTATAGAAAATGTATTAAGCGGAACAGACAAATGGGATCCGCGCAGAGTGGTAGAGCAAATTGCAAAACCTTCAAATCTTGTCGTTTCTGCTGCAAATACCTTAAAATGGGATGAAAATCCATATGCAATATGTTATGTAATTAGCAAAGAAGGTAAGGTTTTAGGAATTACTACTGAAGCTACTTTTGCAGACCCTTCAACAGCCGCGGGAACTTACACGTATACTGTTCAAGCAGCAAATGAATACGGAGGATTGAGCGATTTGAGCAGTATTAGTATGGTTCTTAATGGTGGAGCGACTAAATCTTCAATTACTTATTTTAATTCAATTGACGGAGTGTCTCTATCTGGTTTAACTCCAGCAGAATATACTGAGGGGACAGTGGCGAAATTGCCAATTCCAACTTTAGCTGGATATACGTTTTATGGCTGGTCATCTTCATCCACAGTTGCCAACACATTAAATGAAATTGCGGCTACAGCAACAGGAAGCCAGACTTTATATGCTTTTTGGGGAGCTGGAGGAAACAATAAGCCAAATGAAGTTATGCCACCTTCCAATTTTGATTATGAATTTACTGCGGCAGTAAATAAAAGCTGGGACAATGCAGGAAACTATAATCCAGCTGTAATGCCAATTTCAGGTAAAACCGTTTCTTGCACCAAAGAAATCGAAACAACTGCGACAGTTTTTCCTGCTGATATGACTTTATCTGGCGTAGGAACACTTCGCTTGAGAGGCGCTCACAAAGCCACGGGCGTGTTGACTTTTAAAGAAGGAACACGAGTGTATTACAATACAAGTGGTGCGGGCATGACTTTAGAAGCGCCGATAGTTATTTCTGGAAATGTAAAATTCGAAATGATTTCAGGCATTGCCAATCAAACCATAATGACTTTAAACGGACCAGTTTCTGGAAACGGAACCATTTCGCCATTAAATATTGGTCAAGGTGTAAATGCGAATACCGGAACTTTGCTTCTTAAAGGCGATAACAGCGAATTTATTGGAACTTGGGATCTCACGCAGAAAAGCACAAAATACCCTGCATTAAATTATCCGACAGTAATTGAAGGAGCTTCTGCAAATGCTTTTGGTTCTGGAGCAATTAAAATAGGTCAGGACAATTATGTTGTTTTCAGTCATGAGCGTGCAGCAGGTTCGACTTTAAATTTAAATATCACAGAAAACGGGAAAGCGTCATTGAATGCCGTTTTAAATGTTCAAAAACTTACCATTAATGAAGTAGATTTTAAAGAAGGAACTTATGATAAGACGACAAATCCTGAATTCTTTACTGGAGAAGGAAAAATCGAAGTTAAAAAAGAAGTAACAGGTGGTGGTACAGATGCAGTTCCAGCTTTTCCAGGAGCTGAAGGTTATGGTAAATATGTAACAGGAGGCCGTGGAGGGAAAGTGATTTATGTAACAAATCTAAATGATTCTGGAGCGGGTTCGCTTCGTGATGCGATTAGTCAGGCTGGTCCTAGAATTGTTGTTTTTAAAGTTTCGGGAAATATTGAATTAAAAAGCGAATTGAATATTACCGATAATATTACAATTGCAGGACAAACAGCTCCAGGAGGCGGTATCACTTTAAAAGATTATAATGTTAAAGTAAGAGGAAACAACATTATTTTGCGCTATTTGCGCTTTAGAATGGGAGATACCAATGATGTGGAGAATGATGCTTTAGGCGGACGTTTTCAGAAGAATATCATTGTAGACCACTGCTCTATGAGCTGGTCAACGGATGAATGTGTTTCGTTTTATCAAAATGAAAATTTTACAATGCAATGGTGCATTATTTCTGAAAGTCTCCGAAACTCTGTTCACGCAAAAGGAGCGCATGGGTATGGTGGCGTTTGGGGCGGAAAGAATGCTTCTTTTCATCATAATCTTTTAGCGCATCATGATAGCCGCAATCCGAGGTTGGGAGAATATGCAAATGATATTTTTGCAAAAACCGATTTGGTGGATATTCGCAACAATGTGATTTACAATTGGGGCGGAAATAGTTGCTATGGCGGAGATGCTATGAATGTGAATTTGGTAAATAATTATTGGAAACCAGGCCCTGGGACTTCAAATTCTACCAAAGAACGTATTCTATCGACAGGAAGAAGTTTGGACACTACTTCGCCTTTATACGGAATTTGGGGAAAATATTTTGTTGACGGAAATTATGTTGTCGGATCAGAAAGAGCCACTCAAGATAACTGGACATACGGAGTATATAGCCAGTTTCATGGCAGCCAACTTCCTGTAAGTGATGCCGATAAAGCTTCAATCAAAATTAGCGCGCCTCATGCTTTTGGAGAAATAACAACTCATAGCGCCACAAAAGCGTATGAATTGGTTCTAGAAAATGCAGGTGCCAATTTATACCGAGATGCGGTAGATAAAAGAGCGGTAGATGATACTCGTTCTGGTACGGCAAGTATTATGAATGGAGGAAACGGAAGCACAAACGGTTATATTGACACGCCTTCAGCAACTGGAGGGTGGCCAGTATTACCTTCTGGAGAAGTTCCAACAGATACAGACAGTGACGGTATGCCTGATAAATGGGAAACAGAAAAAGGATTAAATCCTGCCAGTTCAGCAGATGGAAATCTAAAAACGATTGACGGCAAGTACACCAACGTTGAGGTTTACATCAACAGTCTTGTAAATCATATAACAGAGAACCAAAACGGGAGTTTAGAGGTTTATGTAAACCCTCAGAATTTTGTTGAAAAATACAATGCCGCCGAAAACGGATCTAAATTTATTATGGCAAGTGGCACTTATACAGCTTCAGCTGATCTTGCTGTTAAAAACCATAAATATACATTTATTCCTGATGCCAGCGCAAAACCTGTTTTCGCAGGATCTTTTATTTCAGAAAACCCAGAAATTGTTTCAGGAAGTTTCAGTTTTGATGGTGTTGATTTTGATTTAACTAATGCTGGTTCAAGTTTGCTTCAATTGAAAAAAGGAGCAAGTGTGTCAAGTTTTGAAATTAAAAATTCGACTATTAAAGGAATTAAACAAAGTTTATTGGTGACGGAAGGAGCTTCAGAGAACGCAATTTCTAAAATTGCTTTAGAAAATTGCATTATCGACGGAAGCGCAGCAACAGGAGGAAGTTTTATTCAGCCGGATTCGCATATTGTAAATTCGATTTCAGTTAAAAATTCGACTATTTTCAATTTTGAAAAGGCAAATAGCTTTTTAATTCTTCAAAATAAAAATACCGCATCTCAAACGGTTAACGTTACTTTTGAAAGTAATACTATTTATAATTTTGGTAATCAAACAGGAAATGGTTTTGCGTTTGTCGACAATCAGTATAGCGCAGCTTCAACTTATTCTTTCAAAAATAATATTGTACAGGATGAGCGTGAAACTGCAAAAACAATTAACCTGTTCATTTCTAATAATGCTGTAGGTGCAGGAAAACTGGTTTTAGACAATAATCTTTTAGTTGGGGTTGCTTCTCAGATAGTAAAAGGAGCTGTTACTGTCCTAGAGTCTAACGTTAAGACATTATCTGGTTTAGGGATGAGTGTGTTAGTATACCCAAATCCAGCGCAAGGTAATTTCAGCTTTTCTAAAAACTCTCCTTTAGCGAAAGCTTCTTTAGAAGGAGGAGTTCTTGGAGATCCTAGATGGCTAAAAGCTGAAGCAAAGTTTTCTCAAATTAGCTATATTAATTCTATTGACGGGAAAGCCATTATACTTGATCCTGCCGAATATATGGAAGGTGCAGTTACAAACTTAAATACGCCAAAATTAGAAGGTTATACTTTCTTCGGATGGTCGACAACAGCAACAGCGTCTGGATTATTAAAAACAATTCCGGCAACTGCTACGGGAAATCAGACGTTTTATGCTTTCTGGGGAGAAGGGGGGAATAACAAACCAGATCCAAAACCTACTGTAAAATCAGGGGTTTCGTATATAAATTCAATTGACGGCAAAGCTATTTCAGGCTTAACTCCAATTGAATATACAGAAGGCATGGCATTGGTACTCCCAGTTCCAACTTTAAAAGATTATACTTTTTACGGATGGTCGGTTTCACCAACAATACCCAATACTGTAAAAGAAATTGCCAGCACTGCTACAGGAAATCAGACCTTTTATGCTTTTTGGGGAGAGGGAGGAAACAACAAACAGGATGAGCCGCCAACTTTTTATAGCATTTCGTACTTGAATCTGCCTGCAGGAGTAGTTAATCCAAACAAAACAAGCGCACAAACAGGAATTGCTTTTATGCTCGAAGAAGCACAATGTTCAGGATATCGCTTTTTAGGATGGTATGCTGATGCTTTGTACGCAAAAGAGATAACGGGTTTTAGCACCACTCAGAAAGATAATTTTACGCTGTACGGGCGCTGGAAAAAACTTGGAGAGTTTTTAGTTTTCCCAACAGTAGCTACAGGAAAAGTGACCTTGAAATCAAGTGCAGAATTTGATCAATTGGCTATTTTCAGTATGAACGGATTTTTGGTTAAACAAGTTGATGCAATTGGTTCTGAAGCAGAGATATCAGTTTCTGATTTGGCTTCTGGCAGTTATTTCATCAAAAGCCTTAAGACGGGACAGACTGCTAGAATTATTGTTAAGTAAGATTAAGAATTCGTGACGGAGCTTTATGCCTGTCGCGAATAATCTAAAACTGATTTTTTAAATAAATTATCGTAGTTATGAATAATAATATAAAATTATTAGTATTGATTTTTACTGTATTGCTTTCATCTTGTTCAAGTGATGGTGAAAGCAATCTGGATAGCAATGCAAACAAAGGATTCTTAAAAATTGGCAGTCAAACGGTAGAATTATCGCAAGGCTATTTGGAGAATTATGGCATTTGTGGAAATGCGTATAACATTGATTTTTCGTTGCGTTCTAAATCTATTTCTGCTGCTGAGGATGGAGCAGTAGTTTACTTCGAATTGTTTTCTTCCCTTCAAAATAATTTAGCAAAAGGAGATTATAGTTATGGAGGTTTTTCTGAAGCAACAGCTTATACTTTTACAAAATGGGGACAATCTTTATTGGGAAAAAATATAAATGCGGAAAAAGGAGCTCTGTCGATTACAAACGGCACTAGTATTCGGCCTACTGAAGGAACTTTTAAAGTTACCGAAAACGGGATAAAATATAAAGTCAGTTTTACGGGGAAAGGCACTGCAAGCATTTATAAAGATGGTGTAATTGCGGCAACTCAGAATAATGTTGCTTTTAGCATGCAGTATTTTGGAGATGTAAAGAAATCAGAGGGAAAAACATTTACATCTACCGCCAAAAATGCCAGATCAAACTTCATAAGTAAAAAAGATCACTCCGTTATTTTTAATTGATTGAGTCTATATAAGCATTTTATATTTTAAAATCCGTTACTGATCTAAAGCCTGAATTTGTCAGGCTTTATTGATTTATAATATTTGCATGTATAACTAGTTGTAGATCATTGTTCAAAGATATATAATTAATACAATGTTCAATATGCTGGAAACTAAATGTGTAAGGTAAACTTTTAAGCGACATAAATTCTTATATTTGATTCTGACAGATGCGACAGAACCATACCGTAACATAAATGAAAAATACAACTCAAATGGGCAATAGCAAATTGATTTTTTTATTTGTAGCCTGCATTGCAATTCTCTTTTCCTGCTCGACAGCAAAATATCCTGCATCGGCAATAAAAGAAAATAGCGATTCTCAAAAATCTGATTCGCTCTATCAGCAAATTAAAAGGCTTGGACTAGAACTCACCAGAAAGAACAACGTTCCCGGTTTAGCTGTGGCAGTTATTCAAAATGGGAAGATTTCATGGATACAATGTATTGGTTATGCAGATGTTAAAAGCAAAAAAGCGGTTACGGGGCAAACAATTTTTAATATTGGATCTATTTCAAAGACTGTATCTGCATGGGGATTTATGCAGCTGACGGAAAAAGGCTATATAGAATTAGATGAGCCAGTCAATCAGTATTTAACCCGCTGGAAATTACCCCAATCATCCTTTGATTTATCAAAAGTAACATTGCGCCGCATATTAAGCCATACAGCGGGACTGTCTGTACATGGCTATGGAGGTTTTGAGCAAGGAGTCCAATTATTAAGCTTAGAAGAATCTCTTTTGGGAAAAACAAAAAGAAATGGGGAAAGCGTACGTCTAATTAGTGATCCGGGAACAAAATGGGAATACTCAGGTGGCGGCTACACTCTTGCGCAATTGCTTCTTGAAGAGAGGACAAATGAAAACTTTGCTTCTTATATGAAAGAAAATGTTTTTAAACCTTTAGGGATGATGCATACTAATTATGAATGGACAGAAGAAATGATGGCAAGTTCTGCAACTGCTTACGACACTTTAGGCCGTCCGATCAAGAATAGAGTGTTTACAGAGCAGGCAGCGGCAGGCTTGCAGACAACGGTGCTAGATTTGGCCCGTTTTGCAGAGTTATCCATTGAGGGCAGTTCCAGCCAAATAAATGAAGTATTGAAACCAGAAACCATAAAACTTATGGAACAGCCTGTTCCCCCATCCTCTAAAGAAGGCGAAAGCGGTCTTGGATATCGATTTATGAATTATGAGGGTCTTCGAACGATCGGGCATACAGGAGAAAACATAGGCTGGAGCGCTGCAATGTTTATGCATTTGCCTACTAGGAGTGGAATAATAGTACTTTGTAATGGGTCTAACGGAGATCGTGTCTGGTTTCCTATTTATCAGAGCTGGGCAAAAAAAGTAAAAGATGCGCAAGCAACCAAGCATTAAGTAATGGAAAGCAATGCTAAAGAGTAAAGAAGGCTGCGTATCGAACCAGTTTTTACTTCTTAACAGTGCCCATTATTGTAGCAAAGGTTTAAATTGCTATACTTAGGATGTTTAAATTACTTGCTTAACTGTCTTTGTAATATTGCTTACTATCACAGAGTTTGAAGTTGTTCTTTATTATTTGGCTTGTCTACATTGTTTTGATATGCTTTAGAATTTTATAAAATCGGTTTTTTGGGCTATCATTTTTGGTTGAAATTTATTTTTGAAGGAAAAATCCTTAATTACTTGATTTTTTTTTAATACATAAGTTTTATGTTATCAAGATGTTAGGTGAAATTCACAAAAAAAGATGAAAAAAAATCATAAAAAAGTATTGTAAATGCAGATAAACTATCTACTTTTGCACCCGCTTTGAAACACAAGCGAAACAGAAAGAAACACGTTCGTAGACAT
>RCUK01000239.1_pt1 | contig 60478 bp, 58 predicted proteins | sample 2166381 | NCBI WGS metagenome assembly RCUK01 (sample SAMN09932809, study PRJNA488358) | compost metagenome | isolation source: compost soil in an enriched community | place: Germany: Experimental Botanical Garden | reverse complement strand
CTGATAGACTTCCGCTCCTTTTGCGGGAGCCCCTGCCGGGGCTCTCCTTGCTGGGAAACATCATGTCCGACCACGCTACCTCCGGGCACGGCAACCGTGCGCTTGCCCTGGCCACCCTGGCCATCCACGGCGGACAGTCGCCGGATCCGAGCACCGGCGCGGTGATGCCGCCGATCTACGCGACCTCCACCTACGCCCAGTCCAGCCCCGGCGAACACCAGGGCTTTGAGTACTCGCGCACCCACAATCCCACCCGCTTCGCCTACGAGCGCTGCGTGGCGTCCCTGGAAGGCGGCAGCCGCGGTTTCGCGTTCGCCTCGGGCATGGCCGCCAGTTCCACGGTGATGGAGCTGCTGGACGCCGGCAGCCACGTGGTGGCGATGGACGATATCTACGGCGGCACCTTCCGCCTGTTCGAGCGCGTGCGTAAGCGCACCGCCAACCTGCAGTTCAGCTTCGTCGACCTGACCGACCTGGCCGCGTTCGAGGCCTCGATCACCGCGCAGACGAAGATGGTCTGGATCGAAACCCCGACCAACCCGATGCTCAAGATCGTGGATATCGCCGCGGTGACCGCCATCGCCAAGCGCCATGGCCTGATCGTGGTGGTCGACAACACCTTCGCCTCGCCGATGCTGCAGCGCCCGCTGGAGCTGGGCGCCGACCTGGTCCTGCACTCGGCCACCAAGTACCTCAACGGGCACTCGGACATGGTCGGCGGCATGGTGGTGGTCGGCGACAACGCCGAGCTGGCCGAGCAGATGGCGTTCCTGCAGAACTCCATCGGCGGCGTGCAGGGCCCGTTCGACAGCTTCCTGGCCCTGCGTGGCCTGAAGACCCTGCCGCTGCGCATGAAGGCGCACTGCGCCAACGCGCTGGCGCTGGCCCAGTGGCTGGACAAGCACCCGGCCGTGGAGAAGGTGATCTACCCCGGCCTGCCCAGCCACCCGCAGCATGAACTGGCCACGCGCCAGATGAACGGCTACGGCGGCATCGTCTCGATCGTGCTCAAGGGCGGGTTCGAGGCGGCCAGGCGCTTCTGCGAACGCACCCAGCTGTTCACCCTGGCCGAATCGCTCGGCGGCGTGGAGAGCCTGGTCAACCACCCGGCGGTGATGACCCATGCTTCGATCCCGGTGGCCCGCCGCGACCAGCTCGGCATCAGCGATGCGCTGGTGCGCCTGAGCGTGGGCGTGGAGGAACTGGGCGACCTGCAGGTGGACCTGGAAGAGGCACTGGGTGCCGAGGTCCGCTGAGATGGGCATTCTTTCCGTCTTCGGCAAGAACCGCTCGCTCGCCTTCGAACTGACCCAGCGCGAAGTGCTGGGCCGGTATCGCGGCGCGAGTTTCGGCCTGTTGTGGTCGCTGATCAGCCCGTTCCTGATGCTGCTGGTCTACACCATGGCCTTCGGCTTCATCATGAAAGGGCGCTGGCCCGGCTCGTCGGGGTCGACCACCGACTTCGCGCTGATCCTGTTCGCCGGCCTGACCGTGCACGGCTTCTTCGCCGAGTGCTTCACCCGCGCCCCGCAGCTGATCGTGAGCAACACCAGCTACGTCAAGCGCGTGGTGTTCCCGCTGGACATCCTGGTGTGGAGCATGACGCTGTCGGCGCTGTTCCACCTGGTGATGAACATGGTGGTGCTGCTGCTGCTGTACCTGTGCGTGAAGGGCAGCATCCATCCCACCGCCGTGCTGCTGCCGGTGGTGCTGATCCCGCTGGTGATCCTCACCGCCGGCATCGGCTGGATGGCCTCGGCGCTGGGCGTGTACCTGCGCGACATCGGCCAGATCGCCGGCGTCATCGCCGCGGCGATGCTGTTCCTGTCCTCGGCGATCATCCCGGTCGAATCGGTGCCGGCCAGCTACCGCATCGTGTTCGAGCTCAACCCGCTGACCTTCATCATCAACCAGGTGCGCGAAGTGGTGATCTGGGGTCGCCTGCCGGACTGGACCGGGCTGGCCATCTATACGTTGATCGCCTGCGTGGTGGCCGTGATCGGCCACCGCGTGTTCACCAAGCTGCGCGTGGGGTTTGCCGATGTCCTCTGATACCGCCTCGACAGACACCGTCATCGAGGTCAACGGCGTGGGCAAGTCGTACCACATGTACGAACGGCCCTCGCATCGCCTGTGGCAGGCGCTGGCCGGCAAGCGCAAGTCGTACTACAAGGATTTCTGGGCGCTGCGCGGGGTGAGCTTCTCCATCCGCCGCGGCCAGACCGTGGGTATCGTGGGCCGCAACGGCTCGGGCAAGTCGACCCTGCTGCAGATGATCGCCGGCACCTTGAACCCCACCGAAGGCAGCATCTCGGTGAAGGGGCGGGTGGCGGCGCTGCTGGAACTGGGCAGCGGCTTCAACCCGGAGTTCACCGGCCGCGAGAACGTCTACCTCAACGCCACCATCCTGGGCCTGTCGCGTGCGCAGATCGAGCAGCGCATGGAGAGCATCCTGGCCTTCGCCGACATCGGCGAGTTCATCGACCAGCCGGTGCGCAGCTACTCCAGCGGCATGTCGGTGCGCCTGGCCTTCGCGGTGATCGCGCACGTGGACGCGGACATCCTCATCATCGATGAGGCGCTGGCGGTGGGCGATGCCTTCTTCTCGCAGAAGTGCATGCGCTTCCTGCGCGAGTTCCAGAAGAACGGCACGCTCCTGTTCGTCAGCCACGACGCGGCGGCGGTGACCAACCTGTGCGAGAACGCGGTGTGGCTGCAGAACGGCCAGATGCGCCTGGTCGGCACCTCCCAGGAGGTGATCGAGGCGTACATGACCGAGCAGCACGCCGTGGGCCGCCGCGATGCCGGCGATGCCAACGTTGTGGTCGGTGAGAAGCGCGCGCGGCGGCCGGTCGGCGATGCCCCGGACGTGCGCGCGCAGGCGCGGCAGGAGGCCGGCTGGAGCAACCGCATCCAGACCTTCGAGTTCGACCCGGACAACGTCGGCCAGGAGTTCGGCGCGCAGGGTGCCCGCATCGTCGAGGTGCAGCTGCTGGATGAGCATGGCCAGTCGGTCGGCCTGCTGGCCGGTGGCGAGCTGGTGCGGCTGGACATCACCGTGGAGCTGGCGCAGTCGCTGCAGAACCTGATCCTGGGTTTCTACGTCAAGGACCGCCTGGGCCAGCGCCTGTTCGGCGACAACACCTTCCTGGCCTGGCAGCATGCCCCGGTCTCCGGCGAGCCCGGCGAGCGGGTCTCGGCGAGCTTCCTGTTCCGCATGCCGGTGATGCCGTCCGGTTCCTACATGGTCGATGCAGCGGTGGCCTCCGGCGACCAGCACGACCACACCCAGCAGCACTGGATCCACGACGCGCTGGAGTTCCGCGCGACCGACGAGACGATGCGATACGGGCTGGTCGGCCTGCCGATGCTGGCCATCGAGCTTTCCAAGGAGAAGAAATGATCGAGTTCACTGGCGAGCGCTTCGTTCCCAGCGAGCAGGGCGTCATCCGGCAGGAGCACCTGCATCGGTACGCCTGGTGCCTGCCCATCGTGGCCGGCAAGGACGTGCTGGACCTGGCCAGCGGCGAAGGCTATGGCAGCGCGATGCTGGCCGGCCAGGCGCGCTCGGTGCGCGGCGTGGACATTTCCGCCGATGCCGTCGCGCATGCCGCCGAGAAGTACGCCGACCGCGCCAACCTGCAGTACCTGCAGGGCTCGGCCGCGCTCGTGCCGCTGCCCGAGGACTGCGTGGACGTGGTGGTCTCCTTCGAGACCGTCGAGCACCTGCTGGAACAGGAGCAGATGCTGGCCGAGATCCGCCGCGTGCTGCGCCCCGGTGGCGTGCTGGTGATGTCCTCGCCGAACAAGGAGGTCTACTCCGACAAGGCCGGCTATCACAACGAGTACCACGTCAAAGAGCTGTACCTGGACCAGTTCGTCGCCCTGCTCAACACGCAGTTCCCGGCGGTGCGGATCGTCGGCCACCGGATGTCGGTGGGATCGACCATCACCCCGCTGGAAGGCCGCCTCGAGGGTGACTACACGGCCATCACCGACGGCGGGCAGGCCATCGAACAGCGCGTTGCCGCGCTGCCCGATCCGGTCTACTTCATCGCCGTCGCCGCTGCCGATGCCACGTTGCTGCCGGCCACCCCGGCCTCGCTGCTGCTGGCCGAGCAGGAAGACCTGTACAACCACCACCACGAAGTGGCGCGGTGGGCGCAGGCCCAGGACAGCGAAATCAACGCGCTGCGCGGTCACGTAGCCGCGCTGAAGGGCGAGCTGGAGCAGGCCGCCGGCGTGCAGGCCGAGCTGCGCGCGGACATCGGCAAGCAGCAGGCGCATGCGGCCGAGCTGCGCGAGCTGCTGGCCGATGCGATCGTGGGCGACCACGCCCGCACCCAGCTGCAGGCGCAGGTGGACCAGCTGCGCGCCGACAACGATGCCAGCCAGGCCACCAACGCGGCCCTGCTGAGCTCCAGTTCCTGGCGGGTGACCAAGCCGCTGCGGTTCCTCTCGCGCGTGCTGCGCGGCGACTGGAACGCAGTGGCCAGTTCGCTGCGCGCCACCGGGCTGGCCCGGATGCCGCTGCTGGCGCCGTTGGTGCGCCCGGTGCGGCGCTTCCTGGTGCGGCGCAGCTACGCCCAGGTCAAGCAGCTGGAAGGCCTGGGCCTGGAGTACGTGAAGGCCAACATCGACGTCTGCCTGGCGACCACCGTGCTGCACAAGGTGGACGCGCCGCTGGTGTCGGTGATCGTGCCCACCTACGGCAACCTGCCTTTCAGCCTGGCCTGCGTGCGCTCGCTGTCGCGCGCCACCACCCATGCGTCCTTCGAGGTGATCGTCGCCGAGGATGCCTCCGGCGATCCGGACATCGGCAAGCTGCGCCACATCCCCGGGCTGCGCTACCACGAGAACGAGAAGAACCTCGGCTTCCTGCTGTCGTGCAACCACGCCGCGACCCTGGCGCGTGGCCGCTACGTCTGTTTCCTCAACAACGATACCGAGGTCACCGACGGCTGGCTGGATGCGCTGCTGAAGGTGTTCGAGACGTTCCCGGATGCGGGCATGGCCGGGTCCAAGCTGGTCTATCCCGATGGCCGCCTGCAGGAAGCCGGTGGCATCGTCTGGGATGACGCCAGCGCCTGGAACGTGGGCCGCCTGCAGAACCCCGCTGCGTCGGAGTTCAACTACGTGCATGAGGCCGACTACATTTCCGGTGCGGCGATCCTGCTGCCCAAGTCGCTGCTGGATGCGCTGGGCTGCTTCGACCCGCACTACCTGCCGGCCTACTGCGAAGACACCGACCTGGCCTTCCGCGTGCGTGCGGCCGGGTACAAGGTGTACTACCAGCCCGAATCGATGGTGGTGCACTACGAAGGTATCTCGCACGGCACCGATGTCTCCACCGGGGTCAAGGCCTACCAGGTGGCCAACCAGAAGAAGCTGCGCGAGCGCTGGCAGGAAACGCTGGAACGCGAGCATTTCGCCAACGCCGAACTGCCGTTCCTGGCGCGCGACCGCTCGCAGCTGCGCAAGACCGTGCTGGTCATCGACCACTACGTGCCGCAGCCGGACCGCGATGCCGGCTCGCGCACGATGGACCAGTTCATCGGGCTGTTCCAGAAGCACGGCATGAGCGTGAAGTTCTGGTCGGACAACCTGTGGCACGACCCGATCTATACCCCGCGCCTGCAGCAGATGGGCGTGGAAACGGTGTATGGCCCGGAGCACATCGAGAACTTCGAGGGCTGGATCGCCGCCAACGGTGGCTGCATCGACTACGTGCTGCTGAGCCGGCCGCACGTGGCGGCCAAGTACGTCGACGCGCTGCGCCGGCACAGCCGCGCCACGCTGCTGTACTACGGGCACGACGTGCACCACCAGCGCCTGGCCGAGCAGCTGAAGATCGCCGACGACCCGCAGGTGGCCACCCAGCGGGATGCTTTGCAGCTGCTGGAAGAGTCGCTGTGGGGCAAGGTGGACACGATCTATTACCCCTCCGAACTGGAAACGGCGCACGTCGCGCGCTGGATGGACGGCCGCGAGGGCGTGCGGGCCAAGAACTTCACCATCCCGGTGTATGCGTTCGACCGCTTCCCGCGCGTGGACGCCGAGGGCCTGCCGCGCCGCAAGGGCCTGCTGTTCGTGGCCGGTTTCGCCCACGATCCCAACGTGGATGCGGCGGTGTGGTTCGTCGAACAGGTGCTGCCGCTGATCCGGGCGCACGCGCCGGACATCGAGGTGAACCTGGTCGGCTCCAATCCCAAGCCGGCGGTCCAGGCCCTGGCCAGCGACACGATCAATGTGACCGGCTACGTCACCGACGAGGAGCTGGAGATGTACTACGCCCACAGCCGCGTCGTGGTCGCCCCGCTGCGCTTCGGTGCCGGCATGAAGGGCAAGGTGGTCGAGGCGATGCGCTTTGGCGTGCCGCTGGTGACCTCGCCGGCCGGGGCCCAGGGGCTGGCGGCCGCATCGGCGTTCATCGCCGTGGCCGACGATGCCCAGGCCTTCGCCGATCACGTGCTGCGGCTGCTCGAAGACGACGCACATTGGCTGGCCATGTCCGGCCAGGCGCAGGCGTATGCCCGCCAGACGTTCTCCGAGCAGGCCTTGTGGAACATCGTCACCCATGACATCGACCCGGCGCCCTATGCCGATGTCGACGCGCGCCGCGAACGCGTGCGCGCCAACACACCGAATGCGAATTGAGGACCAGGCCATGAAAGTACTTGTGATGGGTGCCACCGGTTTCGTCGGCAGCTACCTGATGGAACGGGCGATCGCCGCCGGCCATGAGGTGCTCGGGACCAGCTACAACCCGACCATCGAACCGAAGGACTGGGCCGCGTTCCAGGACCGGGTGGTGCGTTGCGATATCCGCTACCGCGAGCAGACCTCGCAGGTCATCGATGCCTTCCGTCCGGACGTGGTCTACCTGCTGTCGGCGCAGAGCTATCCGGCGCTGTCCTGGACCGCGCCGGCGGAAACGCTGGATACCAACGTGGTCGGCACCGCCAACGTGTTCGAATCCATCCGCGCCGCCGGCATCGACCCGGTGGTGGTGGTGGCCTGCTCCAGCGCGCAGTACGGCGAGGTGGCGGCCGAGGACATCCCGGTCAAGGAGTCGCACCCGCTGCGCCCCCTGCATCCCTACGGGATCAGCAAGGTGGCCACCGAGATGCTGGCGCTGCAGTACTGGTCCAACTGGAAGATCCGCAGCGTGTGCGCGCGCATCTTCAACACCACCGGCGCACGCAAGGCCGGTGACGTCTGTGCCGACCTGACCCAGCGCATCGCGCGCATCGAAGCCGGCCAGATCCCGCCGGTGCTGAAGGTGGGCAACCAGGACACCTGGCGCGCCATCACCGACGTGCGCGACCTGGCGTCGGCGCTGGAACTGCTGGCCGAGAAGGGCGAGCCGGGCGGCATCTACAACATCAGCGGCGCGCGCACCTACCAGATCCGCGAGATCGTGGCCCAGGTGGTGGCGGCCGCGCGGGTGCCGGTGGAGATCCAGGTCGACCAGGGCCTGCTGCGCCCCAGCGACGAGAAGGTGATCTTCGGCGACTCCTCTCAGCTGGTGGCACGCACCGGCTGGCAGCAGCAGGTGCCGCTGGAGCAGACCCTGACGGACATGCTGGCCTACTGGCGGCAGACCCTGGGGGTAGTGGACGGGAGCGGCGCATGATCGTCCGCTCGCGCGCCCCGCTGCGGCTGGGCCTGGCCGGCGGCGGCACCGACGTGTCGCCGTTCTGCGACCAGCACGGTGGCTTCGTCATGAATGTCACCATCGACAAATACGCCTACGCGACCATCGATGCCGCGCCGGACGGTACGGTCGCCTTCCATGCCCAGGATGCCGAAGCCAGCGAATCGCTGCCCGTGGCCGAGGTGCAGGCCAGCGCCGGTCCGCTGCAGTTGATGAAGGGCGTGTACCTGCACCTGACCGACCGCTACCTGGACGGGGTGCGCCCGAGCATCCGCGTGCGCACCCATTCCGATGCGCCGCCGGGTTCGGGCCTGGGCTCGTCCTCGACGATGGTGGTCGCGCTGGTGGCAGCCTTTGCCGAGTACTTCTCGCTGCCCTTGGGCGAGTACGAAGTGGCCCAGCTGGCCTACCAGATCGAGCGCGGCGACCTCGGCCTTTCCGGCGGCAAGCAGGACCAGTACGCGGCGGCGTTCGGTGGCTTCAACTTCATGGAGTTCTATGCCGAAGACCGGGTGATCGTCAATCCGCTGCGGATCAAGGACTGGATCTGCGCCGAGCTGGAATCCAGCCTGGTGCTTTACTTCACCGGGGTTTCGCGCGCATCGGCGAAGATCATCGACGAGCAGTCGCGCAACATCAAGGAAGGCCGCACCGACTCGCTCGATGCCATGCACCGGCTGAAGATCGAAGCGACCCAGATGAAGGAAGCGCTGCTGCGCGGCGACCTGGTCCGGTTTGCCGAGGTGATGCAGTCCGGTTGGCAGGCCAAGAAGCAGAGCGCGTCGAGCATCAGCAACCCGATGATCGACGAGATCGAGGAGCGTGCGTTCGCCAATGGCGCCCGCGCGGCCAAGGTCTCCGGCGCCGGTGGCGGCGGCTTCATGATGTTCGTCTGCGATCCGGCCGATCGACTGCGCCTGGTGCGCGCGCTGGCGCAGGCCGGCGGCACCGTCTACGACACCCACTTTACGCACCACGGAGCCACATCATGGAAACTGGGATGAGCAAGTTCATCGAAGACGAGTTCGGCAAGGCGCAGGAGAATTTCCGCCGCATGGCCGCCGATGCCGAGCTGCAGCAGCAGATCCTGGACGCGGTCGCACTGTGCGTGCAGGCCCTGCGCGCCGGCAAGAAGATCCTGTTCGCCGGCAACGGTGGCAGCGCCGCCGATGCCCAGCACTGGGCCGGCGAGCTGGTCAGCCGCTTCTACTACGACCGCCCGGGCCTGCCGGCGATCGCGCTGACCACCGATACCTCGATCCTGACCGCGATCGGCAACGATTACGGCTACGACTACACCTTTGCCCGGCAGATCGAAGCGCTCGGCCAGGAAGGCGACGTGTTCGTGGCGATCTCCACCTCGGGGCGCTCCAAGAACATCATGCGCGCACTGGAGGCCTCCGAGGCCAAGGGCGTGCGGGTGATCGGCTTCACCGGCCAGGGCGGCGGTGACATGCTGGCGCGCTGCGACATCTGCTTCCGCATTCCGTCCAACGAAACCCCGCGCATCCAGGAAGGCCACGAGTTCGTCGGCCACCTGCTGTGCGCGCTGATCGAAAGCGAAATGTTCCCGCGCGCGGACGCGGGCTGATCCAGCGAGATGACGGCGCGCGCGATGATTCACCAGCAGGACACCCAGCCATGACCGTGGCCGATGAAGCAATCGTGCTGGTCGGGGGCTTCGGCACCCGGCTGCGTTCGGAAGTCCCCGACCTGCCCAAACCGCTGGCGCCGGTGGCCGGACGTCCGTTCCTGGCCTATGTGCTGGACAACCTGGCCCAGGGCGGCATCCGGCGGGTGATCCTGGCCACCGGCTACCTCGGTGAGCGGGTGGAGGAGGCCATCGGCAGCCGTTGGCAGGGCATGAGCGTGGTCTACTCGCGCGAGCCCGAGCCGCTGGGCACCGGCGGCGCGTTGGCGCTGGCCGTGCGGCAGCTGCAGGGCCAGGCCGTGCACCTGAGCAACGGCGATACCTTCCTGCGTTACCTGCCCCGGCAGCTGCAGCAGCGGGCAGAACAGGAGCAGGTGGCGTTGGCCGTCGCGCTGGCCCGGGTCGAGGACGTGGGCCGCTACGGTGCGGTCGAGCTGGCCGATGGCCGGGTGGCGGCATTCAACGAGAAGGGCGGCCACGGACCGGGTTTCATCAACGCGGGCAGTTACTTCCTCGGGGCGGCCGCCTTGAGTGCGTTGCCGGACCGGGCGGTGTTCTCCTTCGAGACCGATGTGCTGCTGCCACGCGCGGCCAGCGAAGGACTCGCGGCCTGCGTGGACACGGCCGACTTCATCGATATCGGCGTGCCCGAGGACTACCGGCGCGCGCAAACGATCTTCGCGGGCAGCGTCCCGTGAGCGCGCCGCGGCCGGGCTGCGTGCCAGGCCCGGCCTGGCCGGCCGCTGGCGCGGCGTTGGGCCGGGTGCTGTTCCTGGACCGCGACGGCGTGATCAACGTCAACCACGGCTATGTGCATACCCCCGAGGGCACCGAATGGGTGCCCGGGATCGTCGAGCTGTGCAAGGCCGCCCAGGCACGCGGTTACGCGCTGGTGGTGGTGACCAACCAGGCCGGCATCGCCCGGGGGTACTACAGCGAGGCGCAGTTCGCCGCCTACACCCACTGGGTGCACCAGCACTTCGCGGCGGCGGGGGTGTCGATCGTGGCGACCTACTACTGTCCGCACCATCCGCAGGCCGGGCAGGGCGACTACCAGGTGGACTGCGACTGCCGCAAGCCGGCACCGGGCATGCTGCTGGCCGCCGACCAGGCCCATGCGGTGGACTGGGCCGGATCGCTGCTGGTCGGTGACAAGCGCACCGATATCCAGGCCGGCCAGGCCGCGGGGGTCGGCCAGTGTTTCCTGCTCGGGGACGATACCGGTGACGGGGTACTGTCGGCCGGCTCGTTCCACGCCTGCGCCACGCTGGCGCAGATCCAGGCCCTGCTGCCCGGCTGAACACGGCGCTGTAGCGCGTTTTGCAAAACTCCGACTATGAATCTGTGCTGTAGCCGCGCATTTTCATGGTAAGAATGCACCCGTCGCTAAGATGGCGTTCACGTGAGAGTTTGCAATGAGGGTGTTTTCCCGCTTGATCCCTGTGTGTCTGCTGGCGGCCGCCGTGGTCGGCTGCTGCGATGAAGAGGGGCGGCGCCGTGCCGGCGCGCAAGGCACCAGCACGATGCCCGCCGAGTTGGGCGCTGCTCAGACCGATGCATCGGTGGCGGGGATGAGCGTCACCCATGCCAGCGTCACCGGGGTCACCCTGACTCCCAGCGTCACCAAGGTGAGTTGCCGCGCTGGTCGCGGCGCGGCCGCCGAGGTGCAGGTCAACTGGAGCTCCACGTTGCCTGGCCTCACCTTCGTACAGATCACCGCCGGCAGCCGCACCCAGGTGGCCAAGCTGTGGGTGGAAGGGGGCGCCACGGGCTCCGAACGCACCGGGCCGTGGATCGAAGACGGCGGCGAACTGACCCTGCTCGACGGCACCGACCGCGTGATCGGCGTCGTCCGGGCCACCGCCACCGCCTGCACCACCGATACCCCGTCCGCACCCTGATGCGGTCTTCTGGAGCACTCTCTTGAAATTACCTGTTTTTGGTTTCGGCGCCAGCCGTTTCGTGCTGGCCTCGCTGGTGGCCGGCTCGCATCTGTGGTCGAACATGCCGCAGGGCTATGCCGCCTATGCGGTGTGGGCGTTCTTCGTCCTCAGCGGCTTCCTGATGACCCTGGTGCTGACCACCAAGTACGGCTTCGATGGCCGCGGCATCAAGGCCTACGCGTTCAACCGCTTCATGCGCATCTTCCCGCTGTACTGGCTGGCGGTGATCATGGGCCTGCTGACCCTGTGGTACTACAACGGGATCGGCATCGACCTGCGCCCGATCAACGGTGAGTTCCACATGCCCAAGGGCCTGCAGGACTGGGCCTACGTGCTCACGCTGTTCCCGGGCATCCAGCGCGGTGGCATGCCGGTGCCGGTGGCCAATGCGCTGGCCATCGAAGTGGGCTTCTACCTGCTGCTGCCGCTGATGGCCACCTCGCGCGGCGCGGCCGGCCTGGGCGTGGTGATCGGCGCATTGTTGAACCTCAAGATGGGCATCGTCACCGAGACCTTCGGCGATCGCTACGCCACCTTCCTGCCGTGTCTGCTGCCGTTCGCGGTGGGCTCGCTGGTCTGCCACTACCGCACCGCGCTGGAGCGGATCCGCATGCCGTGGACCAGCTCGATCGTCTGGATGCTGCATGGCGTGGTCTGGGTGTTCTTCCAGTCCTGGCCGTGGACCTGGGGCCTGTATGTCTCGCTGCTGCTGTCGGCATGGATGGTGGTATCGCTGCATGCGCAGCCGGCAGGCAAGGCCGACAAGCTGCTGGGCGACCTCAGCTATCCGATCTACCTGATCCACACCACGGTGGCGGCCTGGTTCGTCTGCGCCTGCGGCTTCACCCGCCCGTTCGTGAGCTTCTTCCTGCCCGCCTTCGCGGCCACGGTGGTGCTGTCCTGGCTGATCGTGATCCTGATCGACCGGCCGCTGTCGCGCCTCAAGCGCAAGCCGCCGGCGCATGTGGCCGCGGCAGGCTGATCGCGCGTGCCGGTGCGCCTGCCAGGGGCAGGGCACCGGCGGTGGATCATCGACGGACTAGCGCGCGGCGGGCGCGCAGGCCGGCAGTTCCACCTGCGACTGGGCCAGCACCCCCTGGCCATCGGCGCGGACCAGCGACAGCACCGAGTGGTTCTGGATCGGATGCTCGATCGACAGCGTGGGCTGTCCCGGGGCGGTGGTGGCCAGCAGCGTGCGGCTGGCACCAACCGATTCCACCCACAACTGGGCGCCGAACGGGGCCAGGTCGTGGGTATCGAAGCTGACCTGGACCGGTTGCGCGCTGCCATCGGTGGCGCAGCTTCCCGGCTTCGGCTGTGCGGCCAGCACGGCCGGGACCGCCGCCTGCCGGATGCGCGGATCGAAGTGCTGGTCCTGCGGCTGGCCGGGCCCGAAGCCGGGAATGTTGGCCAGCGAGGGGTACAGCCGATACCGCATCTGGAAGGCGGGCGAGAAGATGTTGAGCTGTTTTTCCATCAACAGGCCCATCAGCTTGGCCCGACGCTCGGCCGGATAGCCGCAGACGGTCATGATGTCCGGGCACGGGCCCGGTTCCTGCAGCGGATCGGCCGCCAGCGTCTGCATCGACAGCGCGGCGTTCTGCCAGTACGGGGTCAGGTAGTGCGGCAGGCCCCAGTTGGCACGCGAGACGTACCACTGCACCGAGAGCAGCATCGCCAGCATCACCACCACGACCGTGCGCTCGATCCACAGCCGCACCCGGGAGGCATCCAGGTCGATCTGGCACAGGCGCTGCTGGAACAGCACCGCCACCGCCACCAGGCTCATCTGGTAGGACATCACATAGCGCGGCTGGTGCAGGTAGTTCCAGTCGTAGGCGGGCACGCGGCTGATGATGATGCCGGCGGTCAACGCATAGGCCACCAGCATCAGGAACGTGGCCATGGCCAGCGTGCGGGTGTAGCGGCCATTGCGCCAGGCCTGCAGGATGCAGAACCAGAAGTACGCGTGCAGCAGCGCCGCCGCGGACGCGCACAGCAGCACCGCCTTGGGCGTGTTGGCCGGGAACCAGCGAGCCAGGTGCTCGATATGGATGAGGCTGTCGGAGAAGGGGATCAGCAGGCCGCGCAGCGCGTCCTGGTTGAGCAGGGTATCCACCAGCGAACCCTTGGCCACGATCAACGCCGATGACGCACCGGCGCGATAGGCCACCCAGGCCAGGAAGATCCGTGCCAGCACCAAGCCGGCGACCGCGCAGCCGACGGTGATCGCCTTCTGCCGGTGGTTGCTGCCCAGCAGCGGCACGCATGCCAGTGCCGCGGCGATCACCACCACCACGGCGATCTCGTCGATGCAGGCGCCCAGCAGGGCCGTGGCCAGCAGGATCCACAGCGGCCGCTGGCGTTCAAGCTGGGTCATCACCAGCGAGAAGTACAGCGTGCCCAGCACCAGCGGGATGTAGCCCAGAGTGGCCAGCGGCCAGGTGTAGATGTTGGAGCTGTTGAGCGACAGGCCCAGCGCGAACACCAGGCCGATGCACAGCCAGGAGAGTGCATTGCGCAGCGGGTCCGGCAGCGGCTGGCGACGCATCTCATGGGCCACCGCGCAGCACCACAGGATGCCGATGGCCGTGCCGATCAGGCCTTCGATGCCGAAGTCCAGTGCGTAGTAGCGCGTGTGGAACAGCAGCACCAGCTTCTGCAGCGGCTGGGCGTGGTCACCCGCGCCGCGCTGCACGAACAGGTCCAGGAAGGTCAGCGTGCCATCGAAATAGCGCGTCAGGAAACTTTCCAGGAAGTACCAGGCGTCGGACTGGACCAGCGGCGTGGCCGCCGCATCGCTGTACAGCAGCGCATTGCCGCACGCTGCGGCCACCAGCATCAGCCCCAGCATGCGCACCAGGAAGGCGACAGGTGCCTGGACCGGCAGCGCCCGCCAGGGCGGGACCGCGCCCGGGCGGAGGTGCGGCATGGTCATGCCACCTTCCCGAGTGCCGCCTCGGCCGCCTCCAGCACCTTGTCCAGCTGTGATTCCACGCCGATCCACAACGGCATGCGGACCAGCCGCTCGCTGATGTCGTTGGTGACCTGCATGCTGGAACCGGTGCGGCCGTGTTCGAGGCCTGCCGGGGAGGAGTGCAGGGGGATGTAATGGAACACGGCCTGGACGCCGTCCTGGCGCAGCGACTGGATGAACGCGGTGCGTGCTTCCAGCGAGGGCAGCAGCATGTAGTACATGTGCGCGTTGTGGGTGCAGTGCGCCGGGATGGTGGGCCGGGTCAGGCGGCCGGCGGCTTCATGCGGGGCGGCCCACTGGTGGTAGCGCTCCCAGATCGCCAGGCGACGGGCGGTGATGTCCTCGGCCGCGTCCATCTGCGCGGCCAGGAAGGCGGCGGTGATTTCGCCGGGCAGGAACGAAGAGCCCACGTCCACCCAGGTGTACTTGTCGACCTGGCCACGGAAGAACCGGCTGCGGTTGGTGCCCTTCTCGCGGATGATCTCGGCACGCTCGGCATGGGTGGCGTCGCGGCACAGCAGGGCGCCGCCTTCGCCGCTGATGATGTTCTTGGTTTCGTGGAAGCTGAGCGCGCCCAGGTCGCCCAGCGTGCCCAGCGGGCGGCCCTTGTAGGTGGACATGATGCCCTGCGCGGCGTCTTCGACCACGGCCAGGCCATGGCGCGCGGCGATCGCCAGGATGGTATCCATCTCGCAGGACACGCCGGCGTAGTGCACCACGCAGATCGCGCGCGTGCGCGGGGTGATGGCCGCTTCGATCAGCGCTTCATCGATGTTCAACGTGTCCGCGCGGACATCCACGAACACCGGCACCGCGCCGCGCAGCACGAAGGCGTTGGAGGTGGACACGAAGGTGTAGGAGGGCATGATGACTTCGTCACCGGGCACCAGGTCCAGCAACAACGCCGCCATCTCCAGTGCCGCGGTGCACGAATGGGTCAGCAGCGAGGCGCTGGCGCCGGTGCGTGCGTTCAACCAGGCGTGGCACTGCTTGGTGAACGGGCCATCGCCACTGAGGTGGCCGTTGGCGTGTGCATGGGTGATGTTGACCAGCTCCTGGCCGGTCATGAAAGGCTTGTTGAACGGAATCACTGTCGCTCCTGATCGTGGCGGGTGTCGGCCTCGCGCACGCATTCCATGATGTAGTGTGTATAGGGAACAAAAAGCATATCGCCCCGCACCTGGCCCCTGGCCACGGCGAATTCGGCCTGGGCCAGCGCCAGGTAGGCATCCGGGGTCCGGATGCTCTTGCCGCGGTCGCGGGCGATCAACGCATGTGCAATCGCCGACTGGCCCTGGATGTAGGTGCCGTCCAGCGAGATGAAGCGGCCGCCGGGTTTGAGCGCGGCATGCGCGGTGCGCATCAGTGCGCGCGCGCGGTCATCGTCGAGATGGTGCAGGATGCCGATCGCCAGGACCAGGTCGGCCTTCTGCTGCTCGCCGCCGTCGACGCGGTAGTCGGCCACGTCCATGCACTCGAAGCGCGCGCGCTCGCCGTGTCGTGCGCGTGCAGCCAGCACGTACTCCTCGGAGAGATCGAAGCCGACGTACTGGATCCCGTCGGGCATCTGTGCAAACAGCTCGCCGGTGCCGCAGCCGATGTCCAGGATGCGGTCGCCGGCACGCGGCCGGATGTGGTCCTTGATCAGCCGGGCCCGCGAGCGCTTGGCGCCCAGCAGGTTCTGAAGCAAGTCGTAGACCTTGGGATGCGAGAGCAGGGCGTGCAGTCCATCGGTCTTTTGCGACATATTCAGGTCCCTGAGCGTGAGAGCACGATGACCCCGAGGATGATCAGGGCGGTGCCGGCGATCTTATGTGAGTCGAACGACTCCCGGAAGAGCCAGACCGTCAGCACGGCCACCAGCGGGAAGCTCAAGGCGGTGAACGGGTAGGCCTTGCTCAGCGGCATCCGGCCGATCGCCGCCATCCAGCACAGCGATGCGCCGAAGGCGGCGGCGAAGGCACTGATCACCCACGGATTGAGCAGCAGGGTCAGGATGGCACGCGGGTTGAGCCCGTCGATGGTCGCGCCCGGATTGAGCCCGACCTGCCACTTCAGGGTGATCTGGCCGTAAACGGTCAGCAGGATGGTCAGGGCGATAAAGACGTAGCTCATCAGGGGTCAGGTCGCAGGCAGGGTGATCTTGCGGGTCAGGACGTCGAGCAGGTCGGTGCCGTCCCATACGGGGTGGAAATCCAGCGCACGGCCGAACGGGACCACGCGGTCCACCGCGCGGTTGCCGAGCGTGGACAGGAAGCCGGTCAGGTCCTGGGCACTGAAGCCATGCTGGACCAGGGTCTGGTCGCGGTCGTCGAGCTGGGCGGCCAGGTCGGCCAGCTCGGCCAGCGCGATCTCCACCACCAGCCCATGGCCGGACTGGATCTCGCGCAGGTGGCCATCGGCGCGCGGGGTTTCCAGGCGCAGCGGGTACAGCCCCATCGCATCGGGGCTGTGCACGCCATGGCCCAGTGCCGCCAGCAGGTTGGCATCGGTGACGCGCGCCATCAAGGCGGCCGGCTCATCGTCGATCTGCCCGGCCTGGTCACGCACGGCCGGCCAGAAGCGGGACTTGGCCGCGGCGATGTCCGCGGCGCCGCCGATCCAGTACAGGCAACGCGGCGAGGAGCAGGCCTGCTGACCGAACCACAGCACATCGTTGCAGAAGCGTCGGGCAAGCTCCTGCAGTTCGGCCGCGTCGGCGGTGGCGAGCGCGGCGGCGCGCACCACCGCCACGCCGAAGCGGTCGGGGAAGGCCAGTTCCACCGCCAGCGGGGCGATCGGCAGCGAGCGGATCTTGGCCACGGTGGCGTCGCCGCCCCAGATGATGCGCGCATGGCAGTGGCGCGAGATCAGGCCGGTGACCGCATCGTCATGCGGATAGGTCAGCAGCACCGCGCGCTCCAGCACCTGCAGGTGCACGCCTTCTGCGTGCATGGCGTGCAGGATCGAGACCAGCGCATCGCGCTGGGTGCTCTGCTTCTGCGACAGGCGCGCCACGTTGGTGTTGCCGGCCAGCACCGACATCAGCCAGGCATAGGCGAACAACACGTCCACGTTTGCCGGGGCCAAGTGGAACACCAGGCCACGCGCCAGGTTGAGCTCGCCGCTGCGGGCGGACAGGCGCTGGGACAGCTGGTTGACCGCCGCGCCGCGGAACCAGTGGCCCAGCGTGGCCAGCTCGGGGTGTTCGCGCAGTTGCGGCAGGGCGAACACGCGCCGGGAAAACTCGGCGACGAACTCGCGCAGTGGCGCGGAGAACGGCAGCATCGGCGGCAGCGCCGCCAGGCGCGCCAGCTCGCTTTCCAGGGTGGCCTGGGGACGGATTGAGAAAAGCAGGGTGGTCATGCGTTGGGTACCGTCCGAGTGTCGCTGCAGCCGCGGATTTCCACGTTCTTGATCCGGCCCAGCACGCCGAAGTGCTTGCCGGGTCGCCCGCATGGGCAATCGTCTTCGCCATGGATGACGCCCAGGTCTTCGGTCAGCAGGCTGTGCCCGGGATAGCTCTCGGGCAGCAGGCTGAGCACCTGGATGGCACCGGTGGTGCCATGGGCGACCGGCTGCAGGTCCTGCAGGTCGCGCACGATCACGTCGGCGTAGGCCGGTGCATGCAGGTGGCCGTGTTCGCACTCGAAGAAGATCGAGCCGACCTGTTCCACCATGCCGTAGTAGTTGTGCACGCGTTCGATGCCGAAGGTCTCCGACAGCGCGGCCTTGTAGGCGCTGTTGTCCACCTTCTGTTCGTCCATCTTCTTCCAGCCGCCACCGTGCACCAGCATGCTGCCCGGCGGGAAGCGCAGCTGCACGCCATCGCGCCGCGCTGCCTGGATGAAGGACTGCCAGACGATGAAGGTGAAGCCGAACAGCAGCACCGGTTCATCCGGATGGGCCTGCAGCCACTGCTCCAGCACGGTCCAGTCCGGCTGCAGCGATTCGTCCAGCAGGTACAGGTGGTCGCGGCCGAAGTTGGAGAACCCCAGGATGCCGGCGGCGCGCGCGTTGAAGCGGCTGCGGTCGCGCAGGAAGCTGTCATCGTCCACGACCAGCATGCGCATGCGCTTTGCCCCGGCGAAGTGCGAGAAGATCCGGGTCAGCGCGCGCGCCTGGGCGCGGGCGGTATCGGCATCCAGGAAGATGCGCGAGACCGCCGCGCCGGTGGTGCCGCTGGAGACCAACGTGCGCGATACCTGACCGTCCTCGATGCTCTTGAGGTCCAGCAGTTTGAACATGCGCACCGGCAGCCACGGCACCGCCTCCAGCGAGGGCGCAGGCGCCACCGGCCACAAGCCCTCGAGCACGCGCGCATACGGCAGGCAGCGGGCCTGGTGGTGCGCGGTCAGGCGGTTGAGCCCATCCAGCAGCCAGGCGCGCTTGTGCGCCCGGTCCAGTCCGAACACATCCACGTCCAGCGCGGCGGCCGGCGGGGTCGCGGGCGAGGCAGGCAGGGTCACGTTGCAGCTCCTTGGCCGGCGATCTGCCGGAGACTCTGGTAGTCCACCTTGCCGCTGGCCATCAGCGGCAGGGCGTCCAGGTGGATCGCGCGGACATGGCCGCCGAAAAGTTTGTAGCGGGCCTGGACCAGCTGGCGCACCTGCGCCGGGTCGGCGACCGCTTCGCCGTGGCTGAAGGCCACCAGGTCGTCGTCGCCGCCCGAGCAGGCGATCTGCTGGCCCAGTTCGGCCGACAGCATCGCCTCGACCTCGTCCAGGTTGACCCGGTTGCCGGAGATCTTGAGGAAGCGCTTGGCCCGACCGGTGATGAAGTGGAAGCCCTCGTCGTCCACCCGGACCAGGTCGCCGGTGTGCAGCACGCCGTGCATCTCGTCGCCGCGGGCCAGGTCCGCGCGGTGCTCGGCGTAGCCAAGCATGACATTGGGGCCGCGGTAGACCAGCTCGCCGCTGGCCGCATCGACCTCGATCGCACCGCCCGGCACGGCCACGCCGATGCTGCCGACCTTGTCCAGCAGGCGGTCGGCGGGCACGTAGCTGATGCGCGGCGAGGCCTCGGTCTGGCCATACATGACGAAAAACGCCAGCTTGTGCTGCAGGCTTTCCTCGGCGAAGTACCGCACCAGCTCGTCGCGCAGGCGCCCGCCGGCCTGGGTGAGCATGCGCAGGCTGGGCAGCTGCATGCGCGCCAGGCCCATCCTGCGCAGGATCTCGAAGGTGGCCGGCACGCCGGACAGCGAGGTGACGCCGTGGCCGCGCGCGGCGTCCCAGAACGGGCGGGTCATCAGGCTGTCGTTGCTCAATACCACCGAACCGCCGCAGGCCAGGTGGCTGTTGAGGATGGACATCCCGAACGAATACGCCAGCGGCAGGGTGGTGATGGCCCGGTCGGTCGGCTGCAGGCCCAGGTAGGCCACGATGGCCTCGGCGTTGGCATCCAGGCCGCTGGCCGACAGACGCACCAGCTTGGACGAGCCGGTACTGCCGGAGGTGCTCAGCAGCAGCGCCAGGTCCGGGTGCGGGGCAGGCGCCGGCGGCGCGGCCTCGGCGTTGCGGACATGCAGTGCCAGGGCCTGGCCACGCAGCACGGTGTGGTAGCCGTCGGCAGCCTCGCCGGGGCTGGCCACCCACTCGGGCTGGTAGTGCTGCACCAGTGCGGCGAGCAGGGCCGCGTCGGTGTCCGGCTGCAGCAGCAGCGGAACCTGGCGGCCACTGCGCAGCGCACCCAGGTACAGCGCCACCGCATCGACGTGGCTGGGCATGCACAGCAGGCCCATGCCGCGTCCGGCCGGCAGCGATGCGGCGTGGCGGTCCGCCAGCGCGGCCAACGCGTGGTAGTCGTACTGGCGCTCGCCATCGATCAGGGCCACCCGATCGCCGTGTTGTTCCAGGTTCCAGAACGGCATTCAGACCACCATCTGTCCGTCGATGCCGATCACCTGCCCGGTCACGTAGCTGGCGGCATCGCTGAGCAGGAAGGCGACCAGTTCGGCCACCTCCCCGGGAGTACCGGCACGGCCCATGCCGATGGAGGCCACGCGCTTGGCGTGGGCGGCCTCGGGCATGCTGCGGGTCATGTCGGTGTCGATGAAACCGGGCGAGACCGCATTGACGCGGATCCCGCGCGGGGCCAGTTCCTTGGCGGCCGAGCGGGTGGCGCCCAGCAGGGCGGCCTTGCTGGCCGAATACAGGCTCAGCCCGGCGGCGCCGTTGACGCCCATGATCGAGACCAGGTTGACGATGCTGCCCTTGCCGGCACGTGCCATCAGCCGCGATGCGTACTGCATCGCCATCAGCGGTGCCTTTACGTTGACCGCCAGCACCTGGTCGATGTCCTCGGCGCGGATCATGCCGAGCAGGCCTTCGTGCAGCACGCCGGCATTGTTGACCAGGCCATCCAGGCGCCCGAAGCGCGCGAACACCTGCTTGAAAAGCGCGGCGATGGCATCGGCGTCGGTGAGGTCCAGCGGCACGCACAGCGGCGCGGGCGCCGACAGCGCCTCCACCTCGCCGGCCAGCCCGGACAGCGCCTGCTCGTCACGCGCGACCAGCACCAGCTGGACCTGCTGCGCGGCCAGGTGCAGGGCGATCGCCCGCCCGATCCCGCGCGAGGCCCCGGTAACCAGCACGACCGGCACGGAGGCGGACATGTTCAGACAGCCGCGCCGTGCTTGCGCAGGATCTCGCGCGCCTTGCCGACCGAACTCATGTCGATCACTTCATCCATGTCGATCATCACGCCGAAGGCTTCCTCCAGCGCGCCAACGACGGACATGTGCGCGATCGAATCCCACTGCGGGATGGTCGCGTAGCGCAGGTCGTCGTGGATGGTGTCCGGGGCGATGCCCAGCACGCGGGCGAACACGGCGACGACTTTATCTTCGGCAACGACATCGTTCATAGAAATTTCCTGAACCCAAACAGGGTGCTGTTGAAATGGAAGCCAAGCCGGGCATACAGATTGATGATGCCGGTGTTGGCTGCGGAAACCAGGGTGGTGCACTGCTGGATGTCGCGCGCGGCCAGTGCCTCGAGCGCGGTGATCCACAGCGGCACGGCCAGCATGGCGTAGGGCGCGGTGGCGCCGGTCAGCAGCAGCTCGGCACTGCGCTGGGCGATATCCACGCGTTCGGCATGGAAGCCGATGGTGCGGCCGCGCGACTCGGCGACCTGGGCCAGGCCGCCGCTGACCAGATCCTCGATCCAGTTGGCGGTGCGCTGGGCGGCGCGTGCCGGATCGATGGCCGGATCCTCCAGGAAGCGGCCGTGGGCGAAATCGGTGGCGGCAATGCGGCGCAGCTCGGGAACGTCGGCGGCGGTGGCCGGGCGCAGCGTCGGCAACATGCCGCGCGGCACCGCCGGCAGGTTGGCAAAGCCACTGCGCGACACGGTCAGCGAGGTTTCCACGAACTGGTAGCCCTGCTGCAGCAATGCGGCCTTGGCCACCGCGTGCATGGCATCGACGCGCCCGAACAGATACCGCACCGATTGCCCGGCGCACCACTGTTCCAGCTCGGCCAGCAGCGCAGTGGCCTGGTCGACCGAGGCGATTTCCAGCGCGGTGACTTCGGCGGTGGCAAACCCGAGCGCGCGCTCGTCCCACGGCGTCAGGCGGGCGGCGAGGCGGCCCTGGCCATGGTCGAAGACGATGCTCATCGGGCTTCCCGCGCGTCGTTCACCGCATCGGCGATGATGTAGTAGGGGCGGTGCTGCACGTTGCGGAACACCTGGCCGACATACAACCCGACCACGCCCAGGCAGAACATCACCAGCCCGCCGATCAGCCACACCGAGCCGATGATGGAGGTGTAGCCGGCCACTTCAATGTCCCCGTCCCACCAGCGCAGCAGGCTCATGCCCACCAGCACGAAGGCCACCAGCGCACACGCGATGCCGGTGCCGGCAACCATGCGCAGCGGCTTTTCCGAGTAGCCGAGCGCGATGTTGACCGACAGCTTGATCAGTTTGCGCAGCGTGTAGGACGTCTCGCCCACCGCGCGCGCCTGGTGCTGGACCGGCAGCTTGCCGGTGCGGAAGCCGGCCCACTTGACCATCAGCGGGAAGGAGCGGTCACGCTCGGGCATCTGGCAGACCGCCTGGATGACCTTGCGGTGGTAGATGCCGAAGTTGGCCGTGGTCGGATCCTGCGGGACACCGGTCAACCAGCCGAGCAGGGTGAAGAAACTCCACGACGACAGCCGCTTGAGCGGCTTGTCCTGGCGTTCGATGCGCTGGGCGAAGACCACGTCGAGGTCTTCCTGGTTGGCTTTGCGGTAAAGCGCCGGGATCTCGCTCGGGGCATCCTGCAGGTCGCAGTCCATCACCACGGTCCAGCGCCCGTTGGCATGCTCGATACCGGCGGAGATGGCCGAATGCTGGCCGAAATTGCGCGACAGGCGCAGCCCGCGCAGCCACGGCCGGGTCCGCGACAGCTCCTCGATCCGCGCCCAGGCGCCATCGGGGCTGGCGTCATCGACGAGGATCATCTCGAAATCGACCCCGATCGTCCCCACCGCAGCCTGCACCTGGTCGACCAGGTCTTCCAGGCAACCCTGGCAGCCATACACCGGCGCCACCACGGAAAGCTCCAGCGGGGCATCCTGCGTGGGGCGGCTGGAAAAGGGGGGGGCTGTCATGGGGTAGTGGATCCTCGCCGACGGTCGTCGATTATAGCTTCCCCCATCCCGCAGGGGCCGGACCGCGCGGCGGGGCGCGTGCCGCGATCTGGCTGAACGCGCCCGGGCCCGCAGCGGTGCGCGCGCGGCGGCTGCGGCCATTTACCCGCGGCATACGCCCGGATGGCAACAGGCCGCGCGCATCTCGCGACCTGTTGCGACCCTGCCAAGGCGTCGCGCAAGGGTGACCGCCAGCTGACCCGGGCGTGCACCGTGGCACCGCGCCCGCCCTGCTCAGCGGAAGGACAGGTACTTGTGGCCGAAGTAGCTGGAGAACACCGGCACCGCCACCCCGATCGCATGGGCGATCTCCAGGCGCAGCGTCGCCACCCCCAGCCACGGCAGCAGATGGAAGGCCAGCACGGTGGAGACGATCCAGGTCTGCAGCACGGCGAACGCGTTGACCAGCACGAAGTAGAACGCCGAATGGTGCAGCGGGCGGCTGCTGTCCTTGAACACGAACAGGCGCGACAGCACGAAGGCGGTGAGCATGCCGGTCAGGTAGGCCAGCACGATTGCCGGGGTGAAGGCCAGCCACTGGCTGTAGCCGATCCGCGACAGGACGTTGACCAGCGCGGCCAGCCCGCCGACCAGCAGGAACAGCAGGAACTGCCGCGAGGCCAGCGCCTGGATCATGCCACCACTTCCCGCGCCAGCATCCGGCCAAAACCGATGCTCTCGGAGATGCCGCGGTCTTCGGGATAGTAGTGCGAGGTGTCGGCCACCCACAGGCCCTGCACCGGCAGCCTGCGCGGCGGCAGCCGGTCCAGGAAGCCCGGCTCGCAGATCGGCTGCGCATGCCGGTAGCGGCTGGCGTGGATCTGCAGGAAGTCCTCGTCCACCAGCGACGGATTGATCTGCATCAGGTAGCGGCGCACCTTGTCGATGAACACCGCATCGGGATCGGCGTATTTGGGGTGCTCGCCGGGCATGTAGAACGGCACGTACACGATGTGCGCGTCCAGCGGGCGCAGGTTGGTGTATTCCACGATGCCGGGGATATCCATGTCCGGATCGTTGGTGTTGACCCAGAAGTTGTCCGACACCGGCCGGCGCAGCTTGGCGATCACGCACACCACCGCGATGTTGTTCAGCGCGCGGAACCGGGCCAGGATCGGTTCGGGCAGGTCCGGCGCCAGCCGCGGCACGAACGGCAGCGGCACGGTGGAGACCACCTTGTCGAAGGCCAGCCGCTGGCCACCGACTTCCACGCCGCGGACCTGGCCGTCTTCGATCACGATCCGCTGCACCGGTGCGCCCAGCCGCACCTCGCCGCCGTGGCGCAGGATGTCCGCATGCAGGCCGTCGAGCAGGGTCGAGGAGCCCCCTTCGAGGTAGCCCAGCTTTTCGCGCATCAGGTTGTAGCGCGAGCGCCCGATCCGGCGGATCCGGCTCCAGATCCATGCGGCCGACAGGTTGCCGGCGTAGTCGTAGAACTTGTAGTCGAACAGCTTGCGCCACAGCACCTCATACGCTTCGGCACCGACCCAGCGCCGGATCCAGCCGGAGGCCTCCACGTGGTCCAGCGGCGCCCAGTCGGTGCGCCGGGTGCACAGGAACGCGTGCAGCCCGTAGCGGAACTTGGCCACCAGGCCCAGCCCCTTGAAGCGCAGCAGGGCGACCGGGTTGCCCCAGGCCTGCAGGCGCTTGTCGAACCAGTAGCCCATGCGGGTCTGGGTCCAGCGCATCTTCGCGGCCAGGCCGAGCTCGTCCAGCACGGTCAGGAAATCCGTATCGGAGGTGCAGTGGAAGTGGTAGTAGCGCTCGATCTGGAGGCCGCCGAAATCGAAGCTGGCGGTCATCCCGCCGACCCGGTCATCGGCCTCGAAGATCACCGGGTGGTGGCCGTCGCGGGCCAGTTGATAGGCCACGGCCAGGCCCATCGGGCCGGCGCCGAGCACGGCGATGCGTTCGCTCACGATCAGAACTCCAGGGTGATGTCGCCGTACTCGGGGTCGTTGAAGGTGGCATCGATCGCCGTGGCGAACGGCGTCGGGGTGACCCCGAAGATGCCGGGCCAGTCGATCACCTCGAACTCGTCGTGGGCGACCAGCGCCTTCAACTGCGCGGCGGTGAACGGCGGGTCGCGGTCGAACACGGCCCAGGTCGTCAACAACACGTGGAACAGGCGGTAGGGGATGTGCAGCAGCCGGGCGCGGGCGCCGGTGCCGCGCTTGATCTGGGCGATGATGTCGACATAGTCGACCTTCTCCAGCCCGGTGATGTTGTAGCGCTGGCCGGCCATGCGCGAGCGCAGGCAGCTGGCGATGATGGCGGCGAAATCGCCGGCATACAGCGGCTGGCGCATGAAGCGGCCATCGCCGGGAATCGGGAACACCGGCACCTTGCGCATGAACCGCGCCAGCCAGCCCAGGTGCTTGCGGTCGAACCAGCCGAACATCAGGGTCGGGCGCAGGATCACCGCGGCGATGCCGCTGTCGACCACCTGCTGTTCCTGCTGGCGCTTGGTGCGGGTGTAATCGTCATCGGCCACCGAACACACCACCGAGGAGCTGACGTGCACGGTGTAGGGCACGGCGTGGCGCTGGATCGCCTCGAGCACGTGCGCGGTGGCGGTGATGTTGTTGCGCACGAACGGCACCGGGTCGATGCCGCCGATCTGTGCCTGCAGCATCACCACCGCATCGGCACCGGCGAAGTGCTGCTGCCAGGGGCCGGGCTCGGCCAGGTCGGCCAGCGTGGTGACCAGCTCGGGGTGCATGCGGCGCAGGATGGCCAGGTTGGCCTCGTGCTTGTCGATCACCACCAGGTTGCGATAGCCCTGGCGCTTGAGGATGGCCACCAGGTTCTGGCCGACCAGCCCGGCACCGCCAGGCAGGATGATCTTCTGCGCGAACGCGTCGGTCACGGCCGGGCTCACAGCGCGGTCCGGTTGAACACCGCCTGCGGCAGCAGGCGGATCACCAGCATGATCAGGCGCCAGAAGCCTGGGGCGTACAGCACCGGCGTGCCGCGCGCGATGCCGCCGACGATGCGTCGGGCGACCTGGTCCGGGCTGGCCCACAGCGGGCCCTTGCGCAGGTGCGCGGTCATCGGCGTATCGACGAAGCCGGGCCGGATGTCGACCACGGCCACGCCGCGCTTGAACAGGCGCTGCCGCAGGCCGCTCAGGAACGCGCTGGTGGCCGCCTTGGCCGCGCCGTAGGCGTAGTTGCTCTGGCGGCCGCGGTCCCCGGCCACCGAGGTGATCACCGCCAGGGTGCCGTGGCCGGCCTCGGCCAGGCGGTTGGCGATGGGCACCAGCAACGCCAGCGTGGCGCTGCCGTTGGTGGCGAACTCGGCCATGAACACCTCCACCGACGCCTCGCACGCGGCCTGGTCGGGCAGGGTGCCATGCGCCACCAGCACCACGTCCGGCGTGCCCAGCACCTTCCAGGCATGGGCGAGCATGCCGGCATGGGCGTCCAGGTCGTTGACGTCCAGGGTGTACTGGCTGACCTGCGCAGCCCCGCGCACGCCCAGGTCGGCGCCGATCGTGGCCAGGCGTTGCCCGTTGCGTGCCACCAGGCAGAGCGCCGCGCCGCGGGCCGCATAGCGCCGCGCGACCGCTTCGGCGATGGCGGAGGTGGCGCCGATGATGAGGATCTTCTGCATGCTTACTCCGTGACCCGGCGCCAGAAACCGGATGAAAAACGAGGGTCGATGAACGATGAGAACGCCTGCCAGCGCGGATAGGCCTGCTGGAAGCCCTGCGCCGACATCCGCGCATCCTTGGCCGGGTACAGCGCGCCGCCGGCCGCATCGACGACCCGGTCCAGCCGTTGCAGCAGCTGGAACAACGCCGCGCCGGTATTGGGGAAGTCCAGCGCCAGGGTGGTGCCCGGGCGTGGGAAGGACAGCATCCCGCGCGAGGGCATGTCGCCGAACTGCTTGAGCACGGCCAGGAACGAGCCCTGGCCACTGCGGGCGATCTCCTGCAGCAGGGCCGCCACGCCGGCCTCGGCCGCGGCCGGGGGCAGCACGCACTGGTACTGCAGGAAGCCGGCCGGCCCGTACATGCGGTTCCAGTGGGCGATGCCGTCCAGCGGATGGAAGAACGGCAGCAGGTGGGCCACCGAGCGCTTGCGCCGCGCCGGCTGGCGCCAGTAGTACAGCGCATTGAACGGGCGCAGGGTGAGCCGGTTGACCAGCGACAGCGGTGGCGTCAGCGGCATCGCCAGCCGGCCGCGCGGTGCGGCGGGGCGCTCCTCCACGCGTTGCGCGGCATGCTCGGCACGGGTGAAGTGGCCGCGCCCGAGATGGCGCCCGCGGGCCAGGCAATCGATCCAGGCCACGCTGTACTCATGGGTGGACGCGGACGCGCGCGACAGCGCGAAGAACTCGTCCAGGGCCCCGAAGCGGATGTTCTCCACCTCCAGGCTGCTGCCCGGAACGCGGCGCAGCTGCAGTTCGGCCCAGGTCACCAGGCCGGTCAGGCCCAGCCCGCCGACGGTGGCAGCGAACCAGCCCAGCGCATCGTCGTCGGCCCGGCACAGGCGGCGGCTGCCGTCGCTGCGCAGCAGTTCGAAGGCGACCAGGTGATGGCCGAAGCTGCCATGACGGTGGTGGTTCTTGCCATGCACGTCGTTGGCGATCGCCCCGCCCACGGTCACCTGCGAGGTGCCCGGGGTCACGGCCAGGAACCAGCCCTGCGGCAGCACCAGCGCGGCGATCTCGGCCAGGGTGGTGCCGGCTTCGCACTGCAGGCGGCCGGTGGCCGGGTCGAAGGCGATGAAGCGGTCCAGTCCGCGCGCATGCAGCAGGGTGCCGCCGGGGTTCTGGCAGCTGTCGCCGTAGCTGCGGCCGTTGCCGTACGGCAGGGCGCTGCCGCTGAACGCCGGCAGCGCCTGCAGACGGTCATGCACCCGGACCGAGGTGTGCGACGCGCGTGGGTAACGCCCCCAGGAAGCGCCGTCGTCGTGCATCAGATCGCCACCAGCGCGCACAGCGCACACAGCGCGGCCACCACCTGGCTGGCGCGGTCGGTGGCGGCGAACACGATCGGGTCATCGTGCATGTCGCCGCGATGGGCGATCACCCAGGCGCGGCTGACCCAGTACAGCAGCACCGGGCAGATGAACCACAGCAGTTTGGGATTGCTGTACAGCGCGATGCTCTCGGGGCTGTTGATGTACAGCGCCATCACCATCACCGCGATGTAACCGGCCGCTGCGCCCAGCGATTGCAGCAGCGGCAGGTCGTCCACGCCGTAGCCGCGCCCGCTGGCGGTCTTGCGGCCGCGGGCCAGCACCGCGTGCAGCTCGGTGTAACGCTTGAGCAGGGCCAGCGAGAGGAAGATGAACATGCTGAAAGCCAGCAGCCAGAACGACAGCTCCGCGCCGATGGCCACGGTGCCGCCGATGATGCGCACCGTATACAGGCCGGCCAGCAGCACCACGTCGAGCATGACCACGCGCTTGAGTCGCAGCGAGTAGGCCAGGGTGGCGGCGTAGTAGACCAGCAACACCCCGGCGAAGGCCGGACTGCAGGCCATCGCCACCAGCAGTCCGCACAGGGTCAGCAACGGCGCCACCAGCAGCCCGTGCAGCAGCGGCAGGCGGCCGGCTGCGAAGGGACGGTGACGCTTCCGCGGGTGCTGCCGGTCCGCGCCCAGGTCGAGCAGGTCGTTGAGCAGGTAGACGCCGGAGGCGCACAGGCTGAAGGCGGTGAAGGCCAGCAGCGCCTGGCCCACCGCCAGCGGTTCCAGGAAGCGGTGCGCGGTGAGCAGCGGCACCAGCACCAGCAGGTTCTTCAGCCACTGGTGCAGGCGCAGCGCCTTCAGCCACGCTGCGGCGCGTGGCGCGGCCGGCCAGTGCGCGTGCACGGTGGTACGCGCGGCCGCGGCACGGGCCAGACGCGCGTCGTTGTTGACCACCCAGGCACCGGCGGCGTGTTGCCACACCGCCAGATCCACCGTGCCGTTGCCGACGTAATCGAAGCCGCGCTCGCCGAAGGCCTGCACCAGCGCCTGCGCCTTGTGCGGCCCGGCCAGGTTGTGCTGGCCGTCGCTGGCGATGACCTGCTCGAACAGGCCCAGGTGGGCCGCGATCGGGGCCACCAGCAGGGCATCCGAGGCGGTGCACAGCACGCGCGGGCGTTGCTCGGTGGTGCGCAGCAGTTCGAGCACCTGCGGGTCGTAGGGCAGGTGTTCGGGCGCCAGGGTGACCCGCGCGGCGATCTGGCGCTTCAACGCGGCCTTGCCCTGCAGCAGCCAGAACGGCAGCAGGAACAGGGACAGCGGATGGCGTGCCAGCAGCACCAGCAGCGACTCATACAGGATGTCCGTCGCCAGCAGGGTGCCGTCCAGGTCCACGCACAGGGCGTGGCCGGGGGCGCCGACGGAGACGGAGGCATGGGTCGAAGACATCGTTGGGGGCGCAGCCGGCAATCAGGTGGCAGCGATTGTAACTGCCCCGCGCAGCCGCCTCTTCGCCGCGCCGGTGGTGGCAGCTCAGCGGCGTTGCCGCAGTTCCAGCCCGAGCACCGCCACCAGGCCCACCGCCATGGCCAACCACAGTGTCACCAGGCGCACGCCGATCGCCACCACCATCGCATCGGTAGCGCTCACGCCCAATGGCTGCAGCATCAGCACGATGCCCAGCTCGGTGGTGCCCACGCCCCCGGGTACGAAGGACAGGGCACCGATCAGCATCGCCAGCGGATAGATGCCCCAGATCACGCCGGCCGGCAGCGTCAGGCCCATGGCATGGCAGATCAGCACGAACACGGCCGAGGTCAGCCCCCAGGCCAGCAGGCCGGCGCCCAGGCTGCGCAGCAGGCTGCGCGCGTCCAGGCAGTAGCCCAGCTCGGTGATGGCGCGGGCGGCGAAGGCCACCAGGTGCGGCAGTGCCCGTCCGGGCAGGCGTGCGCCCAGGCGCGCCAGCGCATGCCGGGCCGGGGCCCAGGCGGCCGCGCCGAACACCAGCACCAGCACCGCCAGCACGAGTGCGGCCAGCACACCCAGCGCCGGGAAGACCGGCGCCGCCAGCAGCGACAGCAGCAGAATCACCGCCAGGTCGCTGGCGCGTTCAAACACGAACACCGCCAGCGTGCGCTCGGGCGGCACGCCCTGACGGGCGAAGTAACGCACGCGCAGCAGTTCGCCCGCCTTGCCGGGCGTGGCAGTGAGCGCGAAACCACTGAGGTAGGCGGACAGGCCGGGGCGCCACGGCACCGCGTGGCCACGCCGGCGCAGCAGCCATGCCCATCGCGCATAGCGGACCAGGTAGCTGGCCAGCACCGGCACGGTGCACAACAGCAGCGGCAGGGCCAGTTCACCGAGCCGGGCGAAGAGGCCGCGGCCGGCATCGAGCCAGCACAGCACGCCTGCATAGGCCAGGCAGACCAGCAGGACGCACAGTGCAGAACGTTTCCGCCCCCGGGGCGGAGCGTCAGGCTCCGGCCCGGGGGCGGCGAGGGTCGTCCTCAAGCTGGGTCGCTGGCGCCGATCAACCCAGCGCCGCTTCCAGTTCCGGCAGCAGCGTGAACAGATCACCGACCAGGCCGATATCGGCGATCTCGAAGATCGGCGAGTCCGGGTCCTTGTTGATCGCCACGATGGTGCCGGCGTCCTTGATCCCGGTCAGGTGCTGGATCGCACCGCTGATGCCCACCGCCACGTACAGCTCCGGGGAGATGATCTTGCCGGTCTGGCCGACCTGCAGGTCACTGGGCACGTAGCCGGCGTCCACCGCCGCGCGCGAGGCACCGACGGCCGCGCCGAGCTTGTCGGCCAGCTGGAAGATCACCTTGAAGTTCTCTTCCGAACCCACGCCACGGCCACCGGAGACCACGCGCTTGGCGCTCTGCAGGTCGGGGCGGTCGCTGGCACCGGCGGCCAGGCCGACAAAGCGGGTATGGGTGGGCAGGGCGGCATCGACGCTGGCCGCTTCCACCGCGGCGCTGCCGCCCTTGGCCGCTTCCGGCCAGGACGCGGCGCGCACCGTGGCCACCACGATCTGGTCGGCCGGTACGTCCACGGTGATGATCGCGTTGCCGGCGTAGATCGGGCGCTTGAAGCTGTGGCTGCCTTCGACGGTCATCAGGTCCGAGACCTGGTTGACGCCCAGCAGGGCGGCCACGCACGGCATCAGGTCCTTGCCGAAGGTGGTCGAGGGGCCGAACACATGGGTGTAGCCGGTGGCCAGCTGCGCGATCTGCGGGGCCAGCACCTGGGCCAGTGCCTGGGCATTGGCGGCGTTGGCCACGGTCAGCACCTTGGCCACGCCGGCCAGCTGCGCGGCCTCGGCGGCCACGGCGGCCGGGTCGGCGGCCAGCACCAGCACGTCGATGCTGGCGCCGCTGATGGCAGCGGCCGCGCTCACGGTCTTGGCGGTGGCGGCGTTGAGCTTGCCGTCGTGGTGTTCAGCGACAACGAGGATCTTGGTCATTACAGCAACCCCTTCTGCTTGAGTGCGGCGACCAGTTCGGCCGCGTCCTTGACCATCACGCCCTTGCTGCGCTTGACCGGCGCGGCGTACTGGGTGGTCTTGAAGGTGTCGGCGGCGTCCACGCCGAGGTCGGCCAGCTGCAGGGTCTCCAGCGGCTTGGCCTTGGCCTTCATGATGTCCGGCAGCTTGATGAAGCGCGGCTCGTTCAGGCGCAGGTCGGTGGTGACCACCGCCGGCAGGTCCACTTCCAGGGTCTCCAGGCCGGCGTCGACCTCGCGGGTCACCGTGGCCTTGCCGCCGTCGATCTGCAGCTTGCTGGCAAAGGTCGCCTGCGGGCGGCCCCAGAGCGTGGCCAGCATCTGGCCGGTCTGGTTGGCGTCGTCATCGATGGCCTGCTTGCCCAGGATGACCAGGTCCGGCTGTTCCTTCTCGACCAGCTTGAGCAGGGTGCGCGCGGCGGTCAGCGGCTGGATGGCCTGGTCGGTGACCACGTGGATGGCGCGGTTGGCGCCCATGGCCAGGCCGTTGCGCAGGTGGGCCTGGGCATCTGCCGGGGCGATGGTGGCGACCACGACGTCGGTGGCGATGCCCTGGTCGCGCAGGCGCAGCGCTTCTTCCAGGGCGATCTCGTCGAAGGGATTGGGCGACAGCTTGACGCCATCGGTGACCACGCCGGAACCGTCCGGCTTGACCTGAATGCGGACGTTGTAGTCCACCACGCGCTTGTACGCGACGAGGATTTTCATCTGGTACTCGATCCTTGTAGTGCCGGTCGCTGACCGGCTCACGGTAAGGGGGAACGTCCGGTGCCCGGAGGCCACCGGTTCGGGGGGTGGGATCTGGATTCTAACTGGCCCGGGACAACCATGCGAATGCGTATGGTGATGCTGCATTGCGGCACAAATCCGGCGTCGCACCGGCGTTGTTCACCTCCAGCAGGCAGTCGTGAAGACAGGTGCGTTGTATCCTGTTGCGCTGAGTCGGGGCGCCAGAAGGCGGCCCCGCCGCACATCGAACAGGAGAACGGGTAGTGCCCACATGGCTTGTCACCGGCGGTGCCGGATTCATTGGCGGTAACTTTGTCCTCGAAGCAGTCGCCAAAGGCGTTCGGGTCATCAACCTGGACGTGCTGACCTATGCCGGCAACCTGAAGACCCTGGCCCCGCTGGAGGGCAACCCGGACCACGTGTTCGTGCAGGGCGACATCGGCGACCGCGCGCTGGTCACCCGGCTGCTGGCCGAGTACCAGCCCGAGGCGGTGCTGAACTTCGCCGCCGAAAGCCACGTCGACCGCTCCATCGATGGCCCCGGCGCGTTCATCCAGACCAACGTGGTCGGTACCCTGGGCCTGCTCGAAGCGGTCCGCGACTACTGGAAGGCGCTGCCGGCCGACCAGGGCGCGGCCTTCCGCTTCCTGCACGTGTCCACCGACGAGGTCTACGGCACCCTGGGCGAGACCGGCAAGTTCAGCGAAACCACGCCCTATGCGCCCAACTCCCCGTACTCGGCCTCCAAGGCCGCCTCGGACCACCTGGTGCGCGCGTTCCACCACACCTACGGGTTGCCGGTGCTGACCACCAACTGCTCCAACAACTACGGCCCGTACCATTTCCCCGAGAAGCTGATCCCGCTGGTGATCGCCAAGGCGCTGGCCGGCGAGCCGCTGCCGGTCTACGGCGACGGCAAGCAGGTGCGCGACTGGCTGTTTGTGAGCGACCACTGCGAAGCGATCCGCACCGTGCTGGCCAAGGGCCAGGTCGGCGAGACCTACAACGTGGGCGGCAACTCGGAAAAGCAGAACATCGAGGTGGTGCACGCGATCTGCGCGCTGCTCGATGCACGCCGCCCGCGCGCCGACGGCCAGCCGCGCAGCAGCCAGATCACCTACGTCACCGACCGTCCCGGCCATGACCGCCGCTATGCCATCGACGCCTCCAAGCTCAAGGACCAGCTGGGCTGGGAACCGAAGTACACCTTCGAGCAGGGCATCGGCTTCACCGTGGACTGGTACCTGGACAACCAGGAATGGGTCAACGGCGTGCTCGACGGCAGCTACCGCCTGCAGCGCATCGGCACCGCCGCCTGAGCGGCGGCGACCACAAGACTGAGGAGCAACGCATGACTCAACGCAAGGGCATCATCCTGGCGGGCGGCTCGGGCACGCGCCTGTACCCGATCACCAAGGGCGTCAGCAAGCAGCTGCTGCCGGTGTACGACAAGCCGATGATCTACTACCCGCTCAGCGTGCTGATGCTGGCCGGCATCCGCGAGGTGCTGATCATCAATACCCCGCACGAGCAGGCGCTGTTCCAGGCGTTGCTGGGCGATGGCTCGCAGTGGGGCATGAACATCGAGTACGCCGTGCAGCCCAGCCCGGACGGGCTGGCCCAGGCCTATCTGATCGGGCGCGATTTCGTCGGCGGCAAGCCGAGCTGCCTGGTCCTGGGTGACAACATCTTCCACGGCCACGGCCTGCGCGAAGTGCTGCGCAACGCCGACCAGCGCGATACCGGCGCCACCGTGTTCGGCTACTGGGTCAACGACCCCGAACGCTACGGCGTGGCCGAATTCGACGCGGCCGGCAAGGTCATCGACCTGGTGGAAAAACCGGCCAAGCCGCGCTCCAACTACGCGGTCACCGGCCTGTACTTCTACGACGGCCATGCCAGCGATTACGCGGCCGAACTCAAGCCGTCCCCGCGCGGCGAGCTGGAGATCACCGATCTCAACCAGCGCTACCTGCGCGAGGGCAGCCTGCACCTGGAGGCGTTGGGCCGCGGGTACGCCTGGCTGGATACGGGCACCCACCAGTCGTTGCTGGAGGCGTCCAACTTCATCGAGACCATCCAGACCCGGCAGGGCCTGCAGGTGTGCTGCCCGGAAGAAATCGCCTTCGGCCAGGGCTGGATCAGCGCCGAGCAGCTGGAGGCGCTGGCCGCCCCGCTGATCAAGAACGGCTACGGCCAGTACCTGCATACGCTGGCGCAGCGGGGCGTGGTGCCGTGAAGATCATCGACACTGCGCTGGCGGGCTGCAAGGTGATCGAGCCGGCGGTATTCGGCGACGAACGCGGCGTCTTCTTTGAAACCTGGAACGCGGCGCGCTTCGGCGAGCACGGCCTGCCGACCGCGTTCGTGCAGAGCAACGTGTCCTCCTCGGCCAAGGGCGTGTTGCGTGGCCTGCATTACCAGTGGCCACGCCCGCAGGGCAAGCTGGTCACCGTGCTCGAAGGCGAGGTCTACGACGTGGCGGTGGACATCCGCCGCGGCTCGCCTACCTTCGGTCGCTGGGAAGCGGTGGTGCTGAGCGCGGAGAACAAGCGCCAGTTCTGGATCCCCGAGGGCTTCGCGCACGGCTTTGCGGTGCTCTCCGAGCGCGCGCTGTTCTCCTACCTGTGCACCGACGTGTACGTGAAGGAACACGACGCCGGCATCCGCTGGAACGATGCCGACATCGCCGTGGACTGGCCGATCAGCGCGCCCACGCTGTCGGCAAAGGATGACAGCGCGCCGTTCCTGAAGGACATCGCCGAGGACCGCCTGCCGGTGTACCAGCCGTGACCGTGCTGCTGTTCGGCGGCAACGGCCAGCTGGGCCAGGAACTGCGTCGTGCGCTGGCGCCGCTGGGCACGGTCGTGTCGACCACGCGCAGTGGCACGCTGCCCGATGCCAGCGCCTGCGAAACGGCCGATTTCAACCTGCCCGGATCGCTGACCGCGCTGCTGGATCGCCTGCGCCCGGACGTGGTCGTCAACGCTGCCGCCTACACGGCGGTGGACCGCGCCGAAGAGGAGCGTGATGCTGCCTGGCGTGCCAATGCCGAGGCCCCCGGCGTGATCGCGCGCTGGTGCGCGGCCGCGGGCGTGCCGCTGGTGCATTACTCCACCGACTATGTGTTTGACGGGCAGGGCACGCGCCCGTACCGGGAGGACGACGCCACCGCGCCGCTCGGCGTGTATGGCGCCAGCAAGCTGGCCGGGGAGGAGGCCGTCCGCGCCGCCGGTGGCCGCCACCTGATCTTCCGTACCGCCTGGGTGTATGCCGCGCACAGTGCCAATTTCCTGCGCACGATGCTGCGCGTGGGCGCCGAGCGCGAGGTACTGCGGGTGGTCGCCGACCAGGTTGGCACGCCGACGCCGGCGGCGCTGATTGCCGATGTCACCGCGCAGGCGCTGCAGCATGGCGGTGGCCTGTCCGGTACCTGGCACCTGACCGCGACCGGCCAGACCAGCTGGCATGGCTTTGCCGAGGCGATCTTTGCCGAGGCGGTCGCGGCCGGAAAACTGGCGCGCGCACCGACGGTGCAGGCCATCACCACCGCCGAGTACCCCACGCCGGCCAGGCGCCCGGCCTATTCGCACCTGGCCGTGGACAAGCTGGAGGCGGACTTCGGTATTGCGCTGCCACGCTGGCAGGACGGGTTGAAGCGGGTGATCGCAGCGCTTTGAAACAGCGGCTGCCGGTCTCACGCAGCACATGAAAAAACCCGGCATCGGCCGGGTTTTTTTTTGCGGCATCCTGCCGCGATCAGGTGCGGCCGTAGGTGTCCTCGAAGCGCACGATATCGTCTTCGCCCAGGTAGCTGCCCGACTGCACTTCGATCAGTTCCAGCGGCAGCTTGCCCGGGTTCTTCAGTCGATGGGTGACACCGAGCGGGATGTAGGTGCTCTGGTTTTCGGTGAGCAGCAGGACCTCCTCGCCACGGGTCACTTCGGCGGTGCCACTGACCACCACCCAGTGCTCGGCGCGGTGGTGGTGCATCTGCAGGCTCAGCGTGGCACCGGGCTTGACGGTGATGCGCTTGACCTGGAAACGCTCGCCATGGTCGATCGAATCGTAGGCGCCCCACGGACGGTACACCTTGCGGTGCCAGGTGGCCTCGGGCCGGGCGTCGGCCTTCAACTGCGCCACCACCTGCTTGATCTCCTGCATGCGGTCGCTGCGCCCGACCATCACCGCATCATCGGTCTCCACCACGATCACATCGTCCAGGCCGACCAGGGCGATCAGGCGCTCGCCGTAGGCGTAGGTGTTGCGGCAATCGATGGCGATGACATCGCCGTGGTGGGCATTGCCGTCGCTGTCCTGGGCCGATACGTCGCGCAGCGCGGTCCACGAGCCGACGTCGTTCCAGCCCGCGTCCAGCGGCACCACCACCGCCTCGGCGGTCTTTTCCATCACCGCGTAGTCGATCGAATCGGAGGGCACCGCGGCGAACGCGTCCCTGTCCAGCCGGGTGAAATCGGCATCGCGGCGCGCCTGCTGCCAGGCGCTGCGGCTGGCGGCCAGCATCGCCGGGTTGAACTTCTCCAGCTCGGCCAGGTAACGCGAGGCCTTGAACAGGAACATGCCGCTGTTCCAGAAGTACTGGCCGGACTGCACGTACTGCGCGGCGGTCTCCGCGTCGGGCTTCTCGACGAAGCGGTCCACCGCGCGGACGTCGCCGGTGCCGGCGGCCTTGATGTAGCCGTAGCCGGTTTCCGGGCCGGTCGGGACGATGCCGAAGGTGACCAGCTTGCCCTCGCGTGCGGCCGGCAGGGCGCGCAACACCGCCGCGCGGAACGCGGCTTCATCGGCGATCACGTGGTCCGAGGGCAGCACCAGCAGCACCGCGTCCTCGCCGTCGCGGGTGGCTTCCAGCGCGGCCACCGCGATCGCCGGGGCGGTGTTGCGCCCGACCGGCTCGAGCAGGATGGCCAGCGGCTGCACGCCGAGCTGCTGCAGCTGGTCGGCGGCCACGAAGCGGTGCTCCTCGTTGGCCACCACCAGCGGCGCGCGCCCGGCGATCGGCGCGATGCGCTGCCAGGTGGCCTGCAGCATGGTCAGTTCGCCGGCCAGGGCCAGGAACTGCTTGGGGTAGGCCTCGCGCGAGAGCGGCCACAGCCGGGTGCCGGAGCCGCCGGACAGGATGACGGGAAGAAGGTCGTTCATCGGTGCACGCGCCTCACGATGCGGTGAGCAACTGGGAGATTTCGTCGGTGCGTTGCTGCAGCAGGGCCGCATCGCCACGGGTTTCGATGTTCAGGCGCAGCAGCGGCTCGGTGTTGGAGCTGCGCAGGTTGAAACGCCAGTCGCCGAAATCGGCGCTGATTCCGTCGGTGTGGTCCAGCGACGGCGACTGCGCGGCGTAGTGGTCCATCACCCGGGCCACGGCGGCCTTGGCATCGGCCACCTTGAAGTTGATTTCGCCGCTGCACGGGAACTTGGCCATGCGCGCTTCCACCAGATCGGCCAGCGAGCGGCCCGATTCGCAGACCAGCGCGGCGATCAGCAGCCACGGGATCATCCCCGAGTCGGCATAGGCGAACTCGCGGAAGTAATGGTGCGCGCTCATCTCACCGCCGTAGACGGCGTTTTCGCTGCGCATCTTCTCCTTGATGAAGGCGTGCCCGCTCTTGCACAGCACCGGCTGGCCGCCGGCCTGTTCGACCATTTCCACGGTGTTCCAGGTCAGGCGCGGGTCGTGCACGATCTTGCCGCCGGGCTGGCGCGCCAGGATCGCCTGGGCCAGCAGGCCGACCAGGTAATAGCCTTCGATGAAGCGGCCGTTGTGGTCGAAGAAGAAGCAGCGGTCGAAATCGCCATCCCAGGCGATACCGAAGTCCGCGCCGTGTTCGCGCACGGCCTGGGCGGTCAGTTCGCGGTTTTCCGGCAGCAGCGGGTTGGGGATGCCGTTGGGGAAGCTGCCATCGGGGTCGTGGCAGATGCGGATGAACTCGAACGGCAGGTGCGGGGCCAACAGGTCCACGATGGTACCGGCGCCGCCGTTGCCGGCGTTGACCACCAGCTTCAGCGGCTTGAGCGCGGCCGGGTCGACGTAGCTGAGCAGGTGCGCGATGTAGGCCGTTTTGTCCGGCTGTGCCTGCAGCCCGCCGGTGGGCGCGGCCGGCGCGGCGGTATCGGCTTCGACCGCGTCGGAGATCGCCAGCAGGCCGGTGTCCGAACTGATCGGACGGGCCTGCTCCTTGACCAGCTTCATCCCGTTGTAGTCCATCGGGTTGTGGCTGGCGGTCACCATCACCCCGCCGGCGGCCTTGAGGTGGTCGACCTGGAAGTAGACCTCCTCGGTGCCGCACAGGCCGATGTCCAGCACCTCGCGGCCGGCACCGCGCAGGCCGGCGGCCAGCGCGTCCTGCAGGGCCGGACTGGTCAGGCGCACGTCGTGACCCACCACCACGCTGCCCGGGGCGAGCTGGGCGGCCAGCGCCACGCCGATGCGGCGGGCCAGGTCTTCGTTCAGTTCGTCCGGCACGCGGCCGCGGATGTCGTATGCCTTGAATGCGGGGAGCGTCATTTTCAGTCCTTCTGCAAGTCAGCGGGCTAGTTTAGCGGCAGGCATGTATGGGAATCGTTTTCACCGTCCTGGCCGTCCCGTGCGTTGCGTTCGGTTCAACCTACAATGACCCCTTACATCAACGAGGTGAGGGCGTAGATGAGCAATTCCCCAGACAACGCCGGACGGCGTGGCAAGCAGTACGCCAGCGCGGCCGACGCGCTGGACGGTGTGGTGGCCGACGGCCAGACCCTGGCCGTGGGCGGCTTTGGCCTGTGCGGCATTCCCGAGGCGCTGATCGCCGCGCTGCGCGATACCGGGGTCAAGGGCCTGACGGTGATCTCCAACAACGCCGGCGTGGATGGCTTCGGCCTGGGCCAGCTGCTGGAAACCCGCCAGATCCAGAAGATGGTTTCGTCCTACGTGGGCGAAAACAAGGAGTTCGAGCGCCAGTTCCTGGCCGGTGAGCTGGAGCTGGAATTCAACCCGCAGGGCACCCTGGCCGAGCGCCTGCGCGCTGGCGGCGCGGGCATCCCGGCCTTTTTCACCGCCACCGGTTACGGCACGGTGGTCGCCGAAGGCAAGGAAACCCGCGAATTCGACGGCAAGCACTATGTGATGGAAACCGCGCTGCGCGCCGACGTGGCCCTGGTCAAGGCCTGGAAGGCCGACGCGGCCGGCAACCTGGTGTTCCGCAAGACCGCGCGCAACTTCAACCCGGCCTGCGCGATGGCCGGCAGGCTGTGCATCGTGGAAGTGGAGGAGGTGGTGCCGGTGGGCAGCATCGATCCGGACCAGGTGCACCTGCCGGGCATCTACGTGCACCGCATCGTGCACAACCCCACGCCCGCCAAGCGCATCGAACAACGCACCGTGCGCCAGGAGGCGAACTGAGATGGCCTGGACCCGTGATGAAATGGCGCAGCGCGCCGCCCGCGAACTGACCGATGGCGCCTACGTGAACCTGGGTATCGGCCTGCCGACCCTGGTGGCCAACCACATCCCCGAGGGCGTGGACGTGTGGCTGCAGTCGGAGAACGGCCTGCTCGGGATCGGCCCGTTCCCGACCGAGGCCGAGGTCGACGCCGACCTGATCAACGCCGGCAAGCAGACCGTCACCGCCCGCGCCGGCGCCAGCTACTTCGGCAGCCACGACAGCTTTGCGATGATCCGCGGCGGCCACATCAACCTGGCCATCCTCGGCGCGATGCAGGTCACCGACAAGGGCGACCTGGCCAACTGGATGGTGCCGGGCAAGATGGTCAAGGGCATGGGCGGGGCGATGGACCTGGTCGCCGGCGTGCAGCGCGTGGTGGTGCTGATGGAGCACACCGCCAAGAGTGGCGAACACAAGATCCTGGGCGAGTGCTCGCTGCCGCTGACCGGCGTGGGCGTGGTCGACCGGATCATCACCGATCTGGCTGTGTTCGACGTGACCGACGCCGGCCTGGTGCTGGTCGAGGCCGCGCCGGGCGTGGGCATCGACGAACTGAAGGAAAAGACCGGCGTGGCTTTCGCCACGGCCTGAGTGGCGTCTCTACCGGGCGCCGCACCGGCGCCCGGTATTCAAGGGGAATCCCATGGACCTGCATCTGCGCGACGCCGATGTCCGCTGGCACCGCCATTGGCTGGCGGCCGAGGCCGCCGACGCCCTGCAGCGCACGTTGCGCCAGGACGTGCCGTGGGAGGTGCACCGGATCCGCATGTTCGGGCGCCAGGTCGACTCGCCACGGCTGAGCTGCTGGATGGGTGATCCGGCCGCGCGCTACCGCTATTCCGGCACCGACTTCGTGCCGGCGGCCTGGCATCCGGCATTGCTGCCGCTGCGTGACCGCCTGGCCGCGTTCTGTGCCGCGCCGTTCAACAGCGTGCTGCTCAACCGCTACCGCGATGGCGACGACGGCATGGGCTGGCACAGCGACAACGAGCCCGAACTGGGGCCGGCGCCGTTGATCGCCTCATTGAGCCTGGGCGCCGAACGACGTTTCCTGCTGCGCCGGCGCGAGGACCATGCGCGCAAGGCCGAGCTGACGCTCGGCCACGGCGACCTGTTGCTGATGGGCGGGCAGACCCAGCGCCATTATCAGCATGCCCTGCCCAAAAGCACCCGGCCGCTGGCCGAGCGCATCAACCTCACTTTCCGCTGGATTGACGCAGCCGGGTCGGCATGACCTGTGCCTGCTGGTGATCGGCCTGGCCGGTCACCAGCGTCCAGCCCACCACCTCGGTGGTCATGGCCTGCAGGCTCTGCTCGAAGGCGCGCGCGACATCGGCCGTGGCGGTGGTCGGCACCGGCTGTTCCTGGCGGAAGGTGCGGTCGGCGACCACGCGCTGGTCGATCACGTGGATCAGCTTGGCGTTGACCTCGATCAGTGCCGTGGGCGTCGGCTGGCCGCGGTAATCGGCTTCGAACCGGCGCACGTCCATGGCCAGCTTGTAGTCGGCGCGGATACCGGTGGTGGCGCGGGCGACCCCGCCGATGCGGCCGGAATCCTCGAAGCCGCGCAGCAGCGCGTCGTCGAGCATGTCCGTGGCCGGCTGCGCCCAGCTCACGCCCTTGTACACCTCCAGCTCGGACGGCGACGGGCGCACGTTGATGCGCGGACTGTCGACCACGCGCGCGGCGCTGGGCTTGACCAGGATCAGCTGCCAGTCGACCTTGGGCCAGCCGGGATCGGGCTGGACGCGCACGATCGGCGAATAGATGGTCACTGCGCTGCGCTCGTTGCTGCCCAGCAGCGAGCAGCCGCCCAGCAGGGCGATCAGGGCCACCGGCAGGAGGGTGCGGGTCAGGGTCGGGCGGCTCATTTGGGTTCGAACTCCTTGGGCGCATCGCGGCCCAGCAGATAACGTGCCGGGTTGTTGTCCAGCTTGTCGCTGACCCGGCGCAGGTCGCGGATCAGCCCGCGCAGCTCGGTCAGGGTCGGGCCCAGCTGGGCCAGGCCATCGTTGGCGAAGCTGTTGATCGCCGCGCGGTTCTCGCCGAGGATCGAGTCGGCGCTGCCGGCGGCCGAATCCAGCTTGGTCAGCGTGGTTTCCAGCTTGTCCAGGATCGGCGGCAGCTGCTGCACCAGGTTCTTGTCCAGGCGCTCGATGGTGCCGTTGGTGGTCTTGAGCGTGACATCCAGGCTGCGCGCGGCGTCGCGCGCGCTGAGCAGCAGCGCCTGGGTGCCCTGGTCGCGGTCGGCCAGGCCGCCGCTGATCGTCTCCAGGTTGGCCAGGGTGGCGTTGATGCTGGCCACGTTGCGGTCGCTGAGCACCTGGTCCATGCGCTCGACGATGCGGTTGGCCACGTCGGTGATGTTCTGCAGGGCCGAGGGCGTGGTCGGGATGATCGGCGCCGGGTCCTTGTTGACCGCCGTCAACGCGGCGGCCTGCGGGGTGCCGCCGCTGAGCTGGATGATCGACGGCCCGGTCAGGCTGGTGATCGCCAGCTTGGCGCGGGTGTCGGTCTTGACCGGGGTGTTGGAGTTCAGCCGGATCCGCGCCACCACCTGGCGCGGGTCGTCGGGCACCAGGTTCAGTTCGGTGATCGAGCCGACCGCGATGCCGTTGTACTGCACCGGGCTGCCCACCGACAGGCCGGTGACCGCCTCGCGGAAGACCACGCGGTACTCCGTCCAGGTGCGGTCGGAGGAGTACTTGGCCGCCCACAGGCCGAAGGCCAGCAGCGCCAGGCCCACCACCAGGGTGAACGCGCCGATCAGGACGTAATTGGCTTTGGTTTCCATGGTCTAGTTACCCGCGAGAAAACGTTGGTTCATGGCGTGTCGTCCTGGTGGGCGCGTGGCGTGGGCCGCGGCCCGGTGCCATCGTCGGCGTTGTCCGGGCGCCCGGCGCGCGCCGCGCGCGCGCGCGGCCCGTGGAAGTATTCCTGGATCCACGGGTGGTCCAGTTGCTCGATCTCGTGCAGCGGGGCATTGGCGATCACCTTCTGGTCGGCCAGCACGGCCACCCGGTCACAGATCGCATACAGCGTGTCCAGATCGTGTGTGATCAGCAGGACGGTCAGCCCCAGTGCTTCCTGCAGGGTCTTGATCAGACGGTCGAACGCGGCCGCGCCGATCGGGTCCAGCCCGGCGGTGGGCTCGTCCAGGAACAGCAGCGGCGGGTCCAGCGCCAGCGCCCGGGCCAGGCCGGCGCGCTTGCGCATGCCACCGGACAGCTGCGAGGGCAGCTTGTTGATCGCGTCGGCGGGCAGGCCGGCCAGCTTGACCTTGAGCAGCGCCAGTTCGTAATGCCAGCGCTCGGGCAGCTCGCGGTGGTGTTCCTTGAGCGGCACCTGCACGTTCTCGCCCACGGTCAGCGAGGAGAACAGCGCACCATCCTGGAACAGCACCCCGGTGTTGCGTTCGATGTGCAGGCGGCTGGCCGGATCGTCCGAGCGCGCATCCACGCCAAGCACCTCGATCTGGCCGGCGTCGGGTACGCGCAGCCCGAGGATGCTGCGCATCAGCACCGATTTGCCGGTGCCCGAGCCACCGACCACGCCGAGGATCTCGCCGCGGCGCACGTCCAGGTCCAGGCCATCGTGCACGGTCTGCGCGCCGAAGCGGTTGGTCAGCCCGCGCACGCGGATGGCGAGGTTTTCCTCGTCGGCGCGGGCGTCGTCGCTGGCCAGGGGCAGGGTCTGGGTGGCCATCGCTTACCAATCCATCTTCATGAACCACAGCGCGGCGAAGGCGTCGATGATGATCACCAGCGAAATGGTCTGCACCACGCTGGAGGTGGTGCGTTCGCCCACCGACTGCGCCGTGCCCTCCACCTTCAGCCCTTCCAGGCAGCCGATCAGGCCGATCACCAGCGCGAACACCGGCGCCTTGGACAGGCCCACCAGCATGTGCCGCACTTCCATGGTGTCGTGCATGCGCGCGATGTACATCTGCGGCGGAATATCCAGGTCGAAGGCGCCCACGGTGATGCCGCCGGCCAGGCCGGCGACCATCGCGATGAAGGTCAGCAGCGGCAGGGTGACCAGCAGCGCGACCAGGCGCGGCAGCACCAGCAGGTCGATCGGGTCCAGGCCGAGGGTCTTCATCGCATCGATTTCTTCGCGTGCCTTCATCGCACCGATCTGCGCGGTGAACGCGCTGGCGGTGCGACCGGCGAGCACGATCGCGGTGAGCAGCACGGCGAACTCGCGCAGGAAGGCGATGTTGACCAGCTCCACCACGTAGATCTCCGCGCCGAAGTCGCGCAGGATGGTCGAGCCGAGGAAGGCGATCACCGCCCCGACCAGATAGGACAGCAGCGCCACCAGCGGCACCGCGTCCAGGCCCACCTGTTCCATCTGCGCCACGGTGGCGGTGAGCCGGAACCGGCGCGGCTCCTTGACCAGGCGTGCGCCCTTGACCAGGTTCTCGCCGAGGAAACTGGCCAGCGCCACGATGTTGTGGCCCATGCCGTGCACGCTGACGCCCAACCGCTCCAGCGCGGCCAGCACGCCGAAGTCGCGCTTGGAGCGCGGCCGGTCGTCGGCCACTTCTTCGATGGTGCAGACCAGGGCGCGGTGTTCGTCGCGGAACTGCAGGGCCTCATCGGGCAGGTCGGCGCGCCGCGCCACGCGCAGCACCTGCAGCACGCCGGCCGAATCGAGCAGGCTGATACCGCTGGCGTCGATGCCGGTGAGCGCATCGGGAATGCCGCGCAGCACTTCGGCCGCGTCCAGCGCGGTATGCAGGGTCCAGTGGCCGGACAACCGGATCAGGCCGGGATCCTGCGCATCCTGTTCGAGATGGGGGGCTTGGGTTGGCGTCATGGGGGCGTCCTGCGCGCAGCATACCTTGTCCGTGTCGACATCTAGTGTGTGCGCTGCGACATGGTTGTTCAGCCGGGGCGGGCTTCGGGTAATACTACGAAGCATGTCCGTCGATACCGCCACCATTGCCACCCCCCAGGCCACCTATGCGCAGCGCGTGGCGTTCGTATCGGAGATCGCCGGGCGCCTGCACAGCTACGGCACCACCGCGCAGCGGCTGGAGGCGGCGGTGGTCGCGCTGGCGCAGCGGCTGGACCTGGACTGCGAGCCGTGGTCGAACCCGACCGGGCTGATCCTGAGTTTCAGCGATCCGACCAAGGCCATCGGTTCGTCCGATATTACCCGGGTGATCCGGCTGGCTCCGGGCGAAAACGACCTGCATAAACTCAGCATCGCCGACCAGATCACCGATGCGGTGGCCACCGGCAGCATGAGCATCGCCCAGGGCCATACCGCACTGCGGCAACTGGACAAGGACCCGGGCCGGCGCGGCAAGATCCGCATGATCCTGTCCTACAGCCTCGGCGCGGCCGGCGTGGCCGGGCTGTGGAAGCTGCCGTGGCTGGATATCGCCACGGCGGGTGTGATCGGCCTGCTGATCGGGCTGATGACGCTGTACACCGACCGGCGCCCGGCCAGCCGCGAGGCCAGCGAGGCGCTGGCGGCCCTGCTGGCCGGTACGGTGGCGGCGCTGGTGGCCTCGTTCCTGGGGCCGCTGAACCTCAATACGGTGATCATCGCGTCGCTGGTGGTGATGCTGCCGGGCATGTCGCTGACCAATGCGGTCAACGAGCTGGCGAGCCAGCACTGGGTGTCGGGAACGGCGCGATTCGCCGGTGCGATCACCACGATCCTGAAACTGACGGTGGGCGCGGTGATCGCGGTGACGCTGTCGGGCATCATCGGGCTGGAGCCGCATGTGCGCGCCTCGCGGCCGCAGGCCGACTGGGTGGAATGGTGCGCGCTGCTGCTGGCGGCCTTCGCCTTCGCGATGCTGTTCAAGGCCAACCGCCGCGATTATCCGTGGGTGATGGCGGCCTCGGTGGCCGGGTATGCGATTTCGAAATTCGCCGGGCAGGCGTGGGGATTGCCGGCCGGCATTTTCATGTCGGCGATGCTGATGACGGCGGCGGGCAATCTGTTCGGTCGCTGGGTGCAGCGGCCGGGCGCGATCATCCGGTTGCCGGGCATCATCATGCTGGTGCCGGGCAGTACCAGTCTGCGCGGGGTGCTGACGCTGGTGCAGCAGCAGGACATGAGCGCGGGCCAGACGGTGCTGATGACGGTGCTCAATGTGGTGATGGCGCTGGTGGCCGGGCTGCTGTTTGGCAACCTGCTGGTGCCGGCGCGGAAGAATCTCTGACCGTTTGGGTCTGGATCCACGTCAACGTCCAAGACCAAGTCCAAGACCAAGTCCAAAACCCTATAGCCTCCTGCATCGTGCTGGGCCAGGGGCTGTGGGTTCCCGGGACACGCCGCAAGTACGTCCGTGTAGGCTCCGTCGGCGCATCCATGCGCCTCAGGGTCCCGGGAACCCACAGCCCCCGACCCTCGACAGTTGGCTGGTGGCCATTGGCCAGGCAACGGCAACGGCAACGGCGGAAGACCGCCCCGGCAGCTCAGCCGCTTTTCGCTTTTTCGTTGGGTACCCGACCCGGCCAGTACAAGCGCGCACCCGGCTTTGCAGCTGTTGCTCCAGCTGTTGGCGTACTGCGCAGGACGTCCAGCGACATAAGAAAACAGGCACAAAAAACGCCGGCGTTCGCCGGCGTTTCGAGTTTCAGTTTCCGATGAAACCGGAAACGATTACTTCTTGATCAGGAACTCTTCGACCTTCTTGCCCTTGGTCGTCAGCGCGGCCAGCCAGCGCGGCTGCTTGCCACGGCCGGTCCAGGTTTCCTTCGGGTTGGCCGGGTTGCGGTACTTCGGCGCCACCTTGCCCAGCTTGCGCACGGCCTTCTTGGCCGGGGCCTTGGTGGCCTTGGCGGCGCGGCCGCGGGCCGGGGCGGTGCCACCGAACACTTCTTCGATCGAATAACCGTGCGCCTTGGCCAGCTTGGTCAGCTGCGCCCGCACCTTGGTCACCGCCGGGCGCTTGGCCACGATGGTCTGCTGTTTCTTGGCGTTCTTGATCAGGGCGCCCAGCTCTTTGGCGGACAAGCCACTCAGGTCAATACTCATCAACTGCTCCGAAATCTAATTAAGGACGGGGTGGGCCAGTCCTTGGCTTCGGCGACAGCATACATATCCCACCGGATGCTGCACAGAGTTAACCGGCATATTCAATTGCAATGGGCAAAAGAAAAGCCGGGATATTCCACCCGGCCTTTCCCGTTAGCTGGCGCCGGCTCAGCCGCCCAGCCGCTCCAGCAGCGCCTGGCGGTCCAGGCTTTCGGCCTCGCTGGCACTGCGCGCGCGGTACTCGTAGGTGCCCGCGGCCAGGCCGCGCTCGGATACCACCACCCGGTGCGGCACGCCGATCAGCTCCATGTCGGCGAACATCTGGCCCGGGCGCAGGCCGCGGTCGTCCAGCGCCGCATCCAGCCCGGCCGCCTGCAGCTGCGCCAGCAGCTCGGCCGCAGCGGTGGCCACCGCCTCGTCCTGCTTGGGATTGATCACGCACACCACCACCTGCCAGGGCGCCATCGCCGCCGGCCAGATGATGCCGGCCTCGTCGTGGTTCTGCTCGATCGCCGCGGCCACGATGCGCGAAATGCCGATGCCGTAGCAGCCCATCGCCATCACCGCGGCCTTGCCGTTCTCATCCAGCACGGTCGCCTTCAGCGCCTGCGCATACTGGCGGCCCAGCTGGAACACATGGCCCACTTCGATGCCGCGTGCGATCTTCAGCTCGCCGCCATCGGCGGCACGATCGCCGGCCTTGGCATTGCGGATATCGGCCACTTCCGGCTCGGGCAGGTCGCGGCCCCAGTTGACCCCGGCCAGGTGGAAGCCGGCTTCGTTGGCGCCCACCACGAAATCGGCCATCGCCGCCACGTCGCGGTCGGCCACGATGCGGATCGGCTGGGCCGGGTTGAGCGGGCCCAGGAAGCCCGGCTCGCTGCCCAGGTGCGTGGCGATCTCCGCCTCGCCAGCCATGCGGTAGCCCTGCAGCCCGGCCACCTTGCCCAGCTTGATCTCGTTGACCTCGTGGTCGCCACGCACCAGCGCCAGCACGAAACCGGCGGGGCCCATGATCGCCACCGACTTCACCGTGCGCTCCAGGCCCAGGCCGAGCAGCGCGGCCACGTCCTCGCAGGTCTTCTGGGTCGGGGTGTCCACCTTGCGCAGGGCTTCGCTGGCGGCCGGACGCGCGCCCGGGGCTGCGGCGACTGCCGCTTCCATGTTGGCCGCGTACTCCGAGCCGGTGGAGAACACCAGCGCGTCTTCGCCGGAATCGGCGATCACGTGGAATTCCTGCGAGGCGTCGCCGCCGATCGCGCCCGAGTCGGCCTGCACCATGCGGAAATCCAGGCCCAGGCGGGTGAAGATGCGGCTGTAGGCCGCCTTCATGTTTTCGTACTCGCGCACCAGGCAGTCATCGTGCAGGTGGAAGGAGTAGGCGTCCTTCATCAGGAACTCGCGCGCACGCATCACCCCGAAGCGCGGGCGGATCTCATCGCGGAACTTGGTCTGGATCTGGAAGAAATTGACCGGCAGCTGTTTGTAGCTGGACAGCTCCTGGCGCGCGAAATCGGCGGCGGCCTCTTCGGCGGTGGGGCTGTAGCAGAACACCTGCTCCTTGCGATCCTTGATCTTGAGCAGCTGCGGACCGAACTTTTCCCAGCGGCCGGTGGTTTCCCACAGTTCCTTGGGCTGGATGGTGGGAATCTGGAACTCCACCGCCCCGGCGCGCTCCATTTCCTCGCGCACGATGCGCTCGACCTTGCGCAGCACGCGCAGGCCCAGCGGCGACCAGGTGTACAACCCCGAAGCCAGCTTGCGGATCATGCCCGCGCGCAGCATCAAGCGGTGGCTGGTGAGCTCCGCGTCGCTGGGGGTTTCCTTGGTGGTGTGCAGGTGGAACTGGGAGAGGCGCATCGTCGGCTTCGCTGAACGGCAGAAGCCGATATTCTGCCAGCCCAGCCGCCGCCCTGCCCATCACGCCGCCGGCCGGGGCCGTGCCACGCGGCCAGGGGCCCGCGCCGGCTCAGCTGGCCGGCTTGCAGTAGGCCTTGATCGCCGCGTTGGCCAGTTCCTTCTGCGCGCCCCGCTGTTCCGGGCTCAGCGCCGCGTCGGCCTTGCCGTCGCCGTTGGTGTCCTGCATCACCGCGCCCTCGCCGTTGAGCAGGCTCAGGTTGCTGCGCGCGGTGGTGCAATCGGTGGATTCGGCCGGGGCCTTGGCCGCCGGGGTGGCCCGGGCGACCGGGTCGCGGTTCTCGACCTGGCGCGATTCGAACTTCTGGCCGGTCGGGGCCTTCTCCGAATACTGGGTGACGCCGTTGGCGTCCTTCCACTTGTAGACGGTTCCGGCACTGGCCGAGGCGCTGGCAAGCAGCAGCAGGCAGCACAGCGAGGGCAGGGCACGCATGGCAACTCCGGGCATCGAGGTCTGGGCGCCGATTGCAGCATCCCGGCCCGGCGCTGGCAAGCCGCCGGCGACAGGCGGGGTCCCGGGCTGCCCCAAAGGCCGCCGCACCCACTAAACTGGCCGCTATGGATGAGATGAAACCCCCGCCGCGCAACCGCAGCATCTACCTGCTGCCGAACCTGTTCACCACCGCAGGCCTGTTCGCCGGCTTCTACGCGATCATCGCCGCGGCCAATGGCGACTTCGTCAACGCAGCCATCGCCGTGTTCGTGGCTGCGGTCATGGACGGCCTGGATGGCCGCGTGGCCCGGCTCACCGGCACCAGCAGCGAATTCGGCGTGCAGTACGACTCGCTGGCCGACCTGGTCAGCTTCGGCATGGCCCCGGCGCTGGTGATGTACCACTGGTCGCTGTCGTGGCTGAAGTTCGACGACCCGGTGATGGGCCGGGTCGGCTGGGCGGTGGCGTTCCTGTACGCGGCCTGCGCCGCGCTGCGCCTGGCCCGCTTCAATACCCAGGTCAGCGTGGTCGACAAGCGCTGGTTCATCGGCTTGGCCAGCCCCGCCGCGGCCGGGTTGATGATGTCCTTTGTCTGGGCCTTTGCCGACGGCAACCTGGGCTGGGACGGCAACCAGCTGCGCTATGTGGCCCTGGGCGTGACCCTGGTGGCAGCGCTGCTGATGGTCAGCCGGATCCGCTTCTGGAGCTTCAAGGGCAGTGGCCAGAAGGGCCCGCGTGCCGATCGCGTGCCGTTCCTGGCGCTGGCGCTGGTGCCCATCGCCATTGCGATCATGGTCATCGACCTGCCGCGCGTGCTGTTCGCGGTGGGCATCGTGTATGCCCTGTCCGGCCCCGGCTGCTGGCTGTGGCAGCGCGCCCGCAAGACGGGCGAGCCCGGCGCGTGAGCGGGACCGGCCTGCCGCCGCTGTGGTCGCCCGCCCAGCAGTCGTGGCTGCAGGCGATGGGCTATACGGTGTTCGTGGATGGGCAGATCGAGGAGGTCGCCGCGGCCGTGCCGATCGCGCTGAGCGTGGCCGCTGCGGCACCTGCGCCCGAGCAGGCGCTCGCGCCCGCGCGCGAGCCGGCGGTGCCGGCGGCGGCCCCGCCGCGGCGCAGCGCGCCACGCAGCGTGGACGCGGACGCCGATGCCCATCCCGACGCGCCGGCCGTGGCACCGGTCGCCGCGCGTGAGCGTGCGCCCGGCGGTCGTCGCCCGGCGGTGCGCATGCCCGACCGCCTGCAGATCGCCCTGCTGCGTGCCTCCGGCTGCAATCCGGCCGAGCCGGAAACGCAGGCGCTGATGGCCAGCTGGAACCTGGATGCGCTGCGCGGCAGTGCGGCGGCCAAGCGCGCGCTGTGGCCGCAGCTGCGCGCCCTGCGCAAGCGGGGCCGCGGGTGAGCGCGGTCAGCGCACCGCGCCCGTTCGCGCTGCGCGCGCTGCGCGAGGCCGACCTGGATGCGGTGATGCCGATCGAGCTGCGCGGCTATCCGTTCCCGTGGACGCGCGGCATCTTCGTCGATTGCCTGCGCGCGGGCTATCCGGCGCTGGCGCTGGAAGAGGACGGGGTGCTGGTCGGCTACGGGGTGCTCAGCATCGCCGCCGACGAGGCGCACGTGCTCAACGTCTGCGTGGACACCTCGACCCAGTCGCGCGGGCTGGGGCGGTATCTGTTCCGCGCGCTGGTCAAGCTGGCCCGCGACCACGGCGCGCAGCGCGTGTTCCTGGAAGTACGCCCGTCCAACACGCCGGCGGTGGCGCTGTACCACAGCGAAGGCTTCAACGAGATCGGCCGCCGCCCGCGTTATTACCCCGCCCGCGACGGGCGCGAGGACGCGCTGGTGATGGCCATCGAGCTGGTGGACGAGGACATCCAGAGGATGCCGCCGCTGTAACCGCGCCGGCCGGGCCACGCCGCAGGTAGCGGCGGCGGAGGCCGGATCACGCCACCCGCAGTACCGCCGCGCCCAGCACGATCAACCCCGCCGCGATCCAGCGTTGCCGGGTGACCCGCTCGTGCAGGACCCAGGCCGAGATCAGGATGCCGAACAGGATCGAGGTTTCGCGCAGGGCCGCGATCATCGCCACCGGCGCGATCGTCATTGCCCACAGGGCCAGGCTGTAGGAGGTCAGGGTACCGACGCCACCGATGACGCCGTAGTGCCAGTTGTTGCGCGCGTATGCCCACAGGGCCGGCGCAGGCGTGCGCAGCGCCCGCGCCGGCAGCGGCAGCCCGGACAGCAGGAACAGCCACAGCACGTAGCTGAGCGGCGCATCGGACTGGCGCGCGCCCCACGCGTCCACCAGCGTATAGGTGGCGATCACCCCGGCATTGAGCAGCGGCAGCCACAGGTGCTGGCGCGCGCTGCCCCGGGCCATGCACAGGATGCCGCCGCAGATCAGTGCGATCCCGCCCCACGCCACCCAGCGCAGCGACTGGTCCAGCAGCACGCTGCCCACCAGCGCCACCAGGATCGGCGCGCAGCCGCGCATCAGCGGGTAGGACGCGCTCATGTCGGTCACCTGGTAGGTGCGTGCGACCAATACGTAGTAAATGACCTGCAACGCGGTGGAGGCGGCCAGCCACGGCCAGCTGCGCGGCGATGGCGCAGGCAGGAACGGCAGCGCGAGCGCCGCGATCAGTGCCGCCGAGCCGGTCACCAGCAGCGTGGTCAACAGGGTGTCGCGGCCGCGTTTGACGATCGCGTTCCAGCTGGCATGCAGCAGCGCGGCCAGCAGTACGGTGCAGAACAGGGAGAGCGACATCGTGTCGGCAGGCATGCGTCCGGTGGATGCACGCCATGATGCCGCAGATGTGCCCGCCGCAGCGGTCAACCAGGGGCGCCGCCGCGATCATGCCGCCCCACAGCGGGGCGGCATGCGCGAACGCATTACAGCTTGGCGCGCTGCTCGAGCAGGCCGGCCAGCTGTGCGGTCCACTCGACCAGGCGCACGCGTTCCTGCTCCACCACCGCCGCCGGCACCTTGTCGGTGAACTTGGCCAGCTTGGTTTCGCTCTTGTCCTTCTCCGACTCCACCCGGGCGATTTCCTTGTCCAGGCGGGCGCGTTCGGCGCCCAGGTCGACCAGGCCCTCCAGCGGCACCAGCAGCTTGAGTTCGCCGACGATGGCCGTGGCGGCCGGCGGTGCGCTGGCCGCATCGTCCAGCCACTGGATGCTGTCCAGCTTGAGCAGGAACGACAGCGAGGCGCTGTAACGCTGCACGCGCATGCGGTCCAGTTCCAGCCCGCCGAGCAGGCGCAGCGGCACCAGTTTGGACGGGGCCACGTTGAGCTCGCTGCGCACGCGGCGCAGCGCGCTGATGGCGCCCTTCAGCCACTCCACGTCGGCTTCGGCCTGGGCGAAATCGCCGTCGAACTCGGCCGCGGTCGGGTAGGGGCGCAGCGACAGCGTGGCGTCGGTCAGGCCCAGGCGCGGGGCCACCTGCTGCCACAGCTGCTCGGTGATGAACGGGGTCAGCGGATGCAGCAGGCGCAGCAGGGCTTCCAGCACGTACAGCAGGGTGTGGCGGGTGCTGTCGGCATCGGCGCCATCCCCGGCGTTGAGCGCCGGCTTGCTCAGCTCCAGGAACCAGTCGCAGAACTCGTTCCAGGCAAACTCGTACAGGCACTGTGCGAGCAGGTCGAAGCGGTAGTTGGCGTAGTGGCCCTGCGCTTCGGCCGACACCGCGGCCAGGCGCGACAGGATCCAGCGCTCGGCATCGGTGCGCGGCGTCGGCGCGCCGGCGAACGCGGCCCCTTCGGTGTTCATCAGCGCGAAGCGACTGGCGTTCCACAGCTTGTTGCAGAAGTTCTTGTAGCCCTCGGCGCGGTTCATGTCGAACTTGATGTCGCGGCCGTGGGTGGCCAGCGCGGCGATGGTGAAGCGCAGCGCGTCGGCCCCGTGGGCAGCGATGCCGTCGGGGAATTCCTTGCGGGTGGCCTTCTCGATCTTCTCGGCGGCCCGCGGCTGCATCAGCCCGCCGGTGCGCTTGGCCACCAGGTCATCGATGCTGATGCCATCGATGATGTCCAGCGGATCGAGCACGTTGCCCTTGCTCTTGGACATCTTCTGGCCCTGGCCGTCGCGGATCAGGCCGGTGAAGTAGACGTCCTTGAACGGAATCCTGCCGGTCAGGTCGTCGGTGGCCATGATCATGCGGGCCACCCAGAAGAAGATGATGTCAAAGCCGGTGACCAGCACCGAGGACGGCAGGTAGCGGTCGAAACCGCGCTCGGCCATGGCCTGCTTGTTCGGCCAGCCCAGCGTGGAGAACGGCCACAGCTGCGAGGAGAACCAGGTCTCCAGCACGTCGCTTTCCTGGCGCAGCACCACCTCGCTGCCAAGCGCGTGCGTGGCGCGCACTTCGGCCTCGCTGCGGCCGACGTAGCAGCTGCCGGTGGCGGCATCGAACCACGCCGGGATGCGGTGGCCCCACCACAGCTGGCGGCTGATGCACCAGTCCTGGATGTTGCCCATCCAGTGGCGATAGGTGTTGATCCAGTTCGGCGGCACGAAACCGATCGCCCCGCTCTCGACCAGCGCCAGGCCGCGCTGGGCCAGTGCGTCCATTTTCACGAACCACTGGTCGGTCAGGTAGGGCTCGATCACCTGGCCGGTGCGGTCGCCGCGCGGCACCTGCAGCTTGTGCGCCCGGGTCTCCACCAGGATGCCCAGATCCTCCAGCTCGGCCAGCACCGCCTTGCGCGCCGCGTAGCGGTCCAGGCCCTGGAAGCGTTCCGGCGCGTTGTCGTTGATCGCCGCCACCGGGGTGAACAGGTTGATCATCGGCAGGCTGTGGCGCACGCCCACCTGGTAATCGTTGAAGTCATGCGCCGGGGTGACCTTGACCACGCCGGTGCCGAACGCGCGGTCCACGTAGTCATCGGCGATCACCGGCACGCGGCGACCGGTCAGCGGCAGCACCACCTGCTTGCCGATCAGGTGCAGGTAGCGCTCGTCTTCGGGGTGCACCATCACCGCGGTGTCGCCCAGCAGGGTTTCCGGACGGGTGGTGGCCACCACCAGGTAGTCGCGGGTTTCGCGCAGGGTTTCCACGCCGTCGGCATCGCGCTCGACGTGTTCGTAGCTCAGGCCCTCATCCAGCGTGTAGGCGATCGACCACAGGAAACCGTCCTCCTCGGCGCTCTCCACTTCCAGGTCGGAGATGGCGGTCTGCAGCACCGGGTCCCAGTTGACCAGGCGCTGGCCACGGTAGATCAGGCCCTGCTCGTGCCAGCGCACGAACGCCTCGATCACCGCTTCGGACGGCTGCGGATCCATGGTGAAGGTGCTGCGCGACCAGTCGGCCGAGGTGCCCAGGCGGCGCATCTGGCGTTCGATGATGTCGCCGGACTGCTGCTTCCATTCCCAGACCTTGCCGATGAAGCCTTCGCGGCCCAGCGAGTCGCGGGTTTCGCCCTTGCCTTCCAGCGCCAGGTTGCGGCTGACCACCATTTCGGTGGCGATGCCGGCGTGGTCGGTGCCCACCTGCCACAGCGTGTCGTAGCCGCGCATGCGGTGGTAGCGCACCAGCGCGTCCATCAGGGTCTGCTGGAAGGCATGGCCCATGTGCAGGGTGCCGGTCACGTTCGGCGGCGGCAGCAGGATGGTGTACGGCTCGCCCTGGCCGGACGGCTTGAAATGACCGGCCTTTTCCCACGCGTCGTACAACACGGTTTCAAAGGAGGTGGGGTCGTAGCTGGAGGCGAGTTGGGTCATGCGGGAACCAGGATCGAAGACGGGAGGTGGGGTGCCGGAGGAGAGGCGTTGAGGATGCCTGCGAACGGGCGGCCACGGGTGAAGGCGGCCAACCCGGCAAAGATCAGGGCGATCAACAGGGGCATCAAGGGCTCCGGGGTCGGCGGCGGCACCGGGGCGGGCGCCGCGCCGGTTACATGTCGTACTTGTTCAGGTCAAAGCCCAGCGCCTTGTACTGGCGCCAGCGCTCGCGCAGCGGCTCGCGGGCTTCCGGGTCGGCCGGCACCACTTCCAGCACGCGGTCGCAGTCGGCCAGGTAGGGGTCGTCGCGCAGGTTGATCACCAGCGGCCGCGGCGGGGCCGGGGTGCCGGGAACGGCGATCAGCACCAGGGCTTCCTCCTCGTCCATGTCCTCGCCGGCGATCTGGTGCGGGATGTAGGCATCGTTGTCGAACGCCCACAGCAGCTCGTCCAGTTCCTCGGCCTGGGCCTGGTCGCGGGCCAGCACCAGGGTGAACAGCCCGGCGTCGTTGGCCTTGCGGGCCAGTTCGCAGACCAGGCGCAGCGGCTCGGTCAGGAAGCGGGGCTTGGCGATCAGGTAGAAATCAGCACGGGACATGGGCAGGCCAGGAGCGGAGGGGAAGACCCGGCACGGGGCCGGGCAGGATCGCGGCCGCCCGGGGGCGACCGCGATCGGAACGGCATCAGGCGCGTGCGGCCTGGTCCAGCAGCCACTGGCTCAGCAGGCCGACCGGACGACCGGTGGCCATGCCGCGTTTGCCTTCATCGCTGGCCACGCCGGCGATGTCCAGGTGCGCCCAGCGCTGGCCTTCGGTGAAGCGCGACAGGAAGCAGCCGGCGGTGATCGCGCCGGCCCAGCGGCCGCCGATGTTGTAGACGTCGGCGAAGGTCGAATCCAGCATCGGCTGGTACTCGTCCCACAGCGGCATGCGCCAGGCGCGGTCGAACACGTGCTCGCCGGCGGCCAGCAGCTCATTGGCCAGGTCGTCGTGCTTGGTCATCAGACCGGCGGTCTGGTGGCCCAGGGCGACCACGCAGGCACCGGTCAGGGTGGCCACGTCGACCAGCGCGGCCGGCTCGAAGCGCTGCGCGTAGGTCAGCGCGTCGCACAGGATCAGGCGACCTTCGGCGTCGGTGTTGCCCACTTCGATGGTCTTGCCCGACATCGAGGTGATCACGTCGGAGGGACGGTAGGCATTGCCGTCGATGGCGTTCTCCACCGCCGGCACCACCACCACCAGGTTCAGCGGCAGGCGCGCGGTGACCGCCGCGACGAAGGTGCCGATGACATTGGCGCCACCGCACATGTCGTACTTCATTTCCTCGATGCCGCCCTGGGTCTTCAGGTTGACGCCACCGGTATCGAAGGTGATGCCCTTGCCGACCAGCACGTAGGGCTTGGCGTCACCGCCGTTGCTCCACTTGAGCACGATCATGCGCGGGCGGTTGGCCGAGCCGCGGGCCACGGCCAGCAGCGAACCCATGCCCAGCGCTTCCATCTGGGCCTCGTCCAGGATCTCCGCCTCGGCGCCGGCGTGGGCCTGGGCGAAGGCGACCGAGGACTCGGCCAGGTAGGCCGGGGTGCAGAAGTTCGGCGGCAGGTTGCCCAGCTCGCGGGCGTACTGCACGCCGGCGGCGATCGCCTGGCCCTGGGCCAGGGCCTGGGCGTCGGTGCCGGCCACGGCCAGGGTGGTCAGGCCGGGCTCTTCGGCCTTCTTCTTGCCCAGCGTGGCGCTGTAGCGGTAGGCGGCGTGGTCGGCGGTGATGATTGCCTGGCGGATGTTCCAGGCCGCATCGCGGCCCTTGACCTCGATTTCGCTCAGGGTGAACAGCGCGTGGTGGTTGACCCCGCTCTTCAGGGCGCGGCTGGCATCGCCCACCGCCTTGAGGTACTGCGGCACGCCGAACTTGGCCGGCTCACCCAGCCCGACCACCAGCACGCGCGGGGCGGTCACGCCCGGCAGATCGTGCAGCAGGGTGGTGTTGCCGGTCTTGCCGCCGACGTCGCCGCGGGCCAGCAGGGCCGACAGGCGGCCGCCCGAGGCGGTGTCCAGGGCCTGTGCCGCCGGGCTCAGGGTCTGGTCGGCGTAGGCGCCGACGATGACGCAATCGAACGCGGCCGAGGCCGGCGCTGCGTGGTTCAGGGTGAATTCCAGGGCCATTGATCAGATTCCGTTGGCAAATCCGTACAATCGCGAGCTGTTTACGTCCCGTCAGTAGACTGGGCAGCACCGCGAACGAATCCGAGAGTTTAAACCACCGCCCCATGTCGAAGCTCGATCGCTATCTCCTGCGTGATTTCGTCCAGAGTTTCCTGGCCACCCTCATCGTTCTGCTGGTGGTGAGCGTCGGCGGTGTCCTGGTGGACATCCTCGGCAACATCGCCGACGGGCGGCTGCCGGCCCGCCTGCTGTTCTCCCAGCTGGGCCTGCAGTTCATCGTCTACATGCCGCTGATCCTGCCGCTGGCGCTGATGCTGGGCCTGCTGCTGGCCACCGCCCGGCTGTACCGGGACTCGGAAATGGCCGTGCTCACTGCCATCGGCGTGGGGCCCAAGCGGTTGCTGCGCCCGGTGCTGATGCTGGTGCTGCCGGTGGTGGCGCTGATCGGGCTGTGCTCGCTGTGGCTGGGGCCCTGGGCCGACCGTACCGGCGAGACCATGATCGCCGAGGCCAACCGCAGCGTGGTCATGGCCGGGCTGGAGTCGGGCAAGTTCACCACCCTGCCCAATGGCGGGGTGGTCTACCTGTCGTCGGTCTCCCCGGACGGCACCCAGCTGGGCAAGGTCTTCATGCAGCGCCAGAAGGACGACCGCATCGAGGTGGTCTCGGCCGACCGCGGCCGGATGTTCTTCGAGGGCGCCCGCCAGCGCTACCTGGAGCTGGAGGACGGCCACCAGGTCGAAGGCCCGGCCGCCGGCGCGCTGGATTACCGCCTGATGACCTTCGCGCGCAACGATGTGGCCATGCCCGACGGCGCCGACACCCGCGAGAAGGACGACCCGGAACTGCTGCCGACCACCGCGCTGTTCGGCGATGAGCGCCCGGCGGCGCAGGCACAGCTGCATTCGCGGATCACCCCGCCGCTGATCGCGCTGGCCTTTGCCCTGATGACCCTGCCGCTGGCACGCAGTTCGCCGCGCCAGCAGCGCTATGGCCGGATGATGCTGGCCTTCCTGGCCTACATGGTGGGCATGAACCTGATGTTCATCGGCACGCGCTGGATCGCCGATGGCAAATTGTCCGGCAGTGTCGGTCTGTGGTGGCTGAGCCTGCCGCTGCTGGCGCTGGCGATCTGGATGTACCTGCGTGACGGCACCCTGTCGCGCCCGCGGAGGACCGCATGAAGCTTCGCCCGATGCGGTTTGACCTTTACCTGGGCCGGGCGGTGTTCGGCACGGTGCTGCTCACCTGGGCGGTGCTGGTGGGGCTGGACGTGGTGATGGCCTTCTCCGGCGAGTTCAAGGACGTCGGTAAGGGCAGTTACACGCTGGGCCATGCCGCGGCGTGGGTGCTGTACACCGTGCCGCGGCGTGCCTACACCTTCTTCCCGACCGCGGCGGTGATCGGCTCGCTGATGGGGCTGGGCCAGCTGGCGGCCACCTCCGAGCTGACCGCGCTGCGCGCGCTGGGCCTGTCGCGCAAACGGCTGAGCGCCTCGGTGGCGATCGCGCTGTCGCTGCTGACCGCGGTGATGGTGTTCAGCGGCGAAACGCTGGCGCCGTGGGCGCAGAGCCGCGCCGACGACATCAAGATGAGCGCCAAGTGGGGCAACAACATGGCGGTGGCGCGCTACTCCGGCGTGTGGGCGCGCGAGGGCGATACCTTCCTCAATGCCGGCGCCGGCGATGAGCAGCTGTTGCCCGGTGGCGGCACCAAACTGGTGCTGCGCGACGTGCGCCTGTACAAGATCGGCGACGATGGCCGCCTGGCCTCGTTGACCTACGCCGGCACCGCCGAGCACGGCGGCGAGGGCTGGGTGTTGAAGAAGGTACGCCGTGACACCTTCGGCGAGCGCTCGGCGACCCGTCAGACGGCCGACTCGGAGCCGTGGAACTCGCGCCTGGATGCGGCGGCGTTGGCCAGCGGCATTTCCAAGCCGCGCAACCTGACCGCGATGGATCTGCGCACCAGCATCGAGTACCGCAAGCGCAACGGGCTGGATTCGCGCGATTACGAAGACATCTACTGGAGCCGCTGGTTCTACCCGGTCAACGTGCTGGCGCTGTGCCTGGCAGCGGTGCCGTTCGCGTTCGGTTCGCTGCGCAGCGGTGGCATGGGCAAGCGCCTGTTCCTGGGCATCCTGTTCGCGCTGGGCTTCTGGCTGCTGCAGCTGTTCTTCGGGCGCATGGCCGGCGCGCTCAAGTTCGATTACCGCATCGCCTACGCGCTGCCGCCGATCGTGATGCTGGCGGTGTCGGGCATGCTGTTCCGGCGCAAGTCGGGATAACCCTGCGCCGTGCGGGCGGCAGGGCGCCGCCCGCACGGCGCGGCGTTCACCGCTTCGGCAGACGGCGCATCCGCGTGCCGCTGGCGCGGTCGTGCCAGGTCAGGCGGTGGCGATCGATCAGCGCCCACCACACACCCAGGCCGCCGAGCAGCAGCGAGACCGTGCCGACGCTGTAGCGCAGCCACAGCTGGCGGCGCGTCGGCGCGGATCCGTCGGGCGTGGTCACCTGCAGGCGCCAGGGGCGCATGCCCAGGGTCTGGCCGCCGCGGCGCCAGCTCAGCGTGGCGTACAGGCCGGTGACGATCCAGCAGCACAGCCAAAGCAGCCACTGCAGCGCGCTGAAGGGCGCGATGTTCTCGCGCTCAGCATGGCCGGACAGCGTGTAGCCCACGGTGAACAGGGTGCCGACCAGCATCCACAGCGCCAGCGCGGGAAACAGGTCGTAGAGCAGGGCCAGCAGGCGCCACGGCAGCAGGCTGGCGGGGCGGTCGGCGGTTGCGCTGGGGACGGTGGTTGCCATGGGCCGAGCATACCCGTGCGCTGGCGTCGGTTCGATGGCCGTGCCCGGCGCGGCTCCGTATGCTGGTGGCATGTCCGACACCACCACCCCGGCGTTGCGTCGCCAACGCGTCCAGCAGCTTGCGCCCCTGCGCGAGCAGGACAACGTGCTGATCCAGCGCTTCCTCGATGCGATCTGGGCCGAGCAGGGCCTGGCGCGGGCCAGCCTGGACAGCTACCGGCGCGACCTGGAAGGCCTGGCGCGCTGGCGCGACGGCGCCGGCGGCGGGCTGGCCGCGATCGACCGCGCCGGGCTGTTCGACTATCTGGCCTGGCGCGCGCGGCACGGCTGGTCGCCGCGCAGCAACGCCCGGCTGCTGTCGGCGCTGCGGGCCTTCTTTGCCGATGCGGTGCGCCGGGGCCAGCGCAGCGAGGACCCCAGTGCGCTGCTGGACCCGCCGCAGCTGCCGCGCCTGCTGCCCAAGGCCCTGGCCGAAAGCCAGATCGATGCGCTGCTGGCTGCGCCGGACGTGGACACACCGCTGGGCCTGCGTGACCGGGCGATGCTGGAGTTGATGTACGCGGCCGGGCTGCGGGTCAGCGAGCTGGTGCAACTGCCGGCCAACGCGGTCAACCTGCGCCAGGGCGTGTTGCGGGTGACCGGCAAGGGCAGCAAGGAACGCCTGGTGCCGCTGGGCGAGGAATCCCAGCATTGGCTGGAACGCTACCTGGCGCAGTCGCGGCCGTTGCTGGCCGGCAAGCGCGCGGTGCCGGTGGCCGCGGACGGGTCGGTGCCGATGTTCCTGGCCCCGTCCCTGCAGCCGCTCACCCGCCAGCAGTTCTGGGCACTGGTGAAGAAGTACGCGGCGCTGGCCGGGATCGACCCGGTGCGGATCAGCCCGCATGGGCTGCGCCACAGTTTCGCCACCCATCTGCTCAACCGCGGCGCGGACCTGCGCGCGCTGCAGATGCTGCTGGGCCACAGCTCGCTGTCCACCACCCAGATCTACACCC